>ERZ1035025.240-NODE-240-length-39609-cov-7.847474_pt1 | contig 39609 bp, 30 predicted proteins | sample MGYA00520619_ERZ1035025 | MGnify/ENA primary metagenome ERZ1035025 (study PRJEB33766, sample SAMN09781742) | gut metagenome | biome: gut microbiome | host: Homo sapiens | place: Madagascar | study: EMG produced TPA metagenomics assembly of the PRJNA485056 data set...
AGTAATATCTGTACCAATATTCCGCTTATATATCTTGAAACCACACCAAATTGTACTGTATTAAGATAATCTTTTTTTACAACCAGTGATATTAAGCCAACACCTAATAATGCACTTCCTGCCAGACAGCATAACATCATAATATTATAGAATATCTTCTCAATAACATTGCCACCTAATACAAGAAAGCTGAATATCAGAGAATATACCATATATATGTATATTCCCGCACTTTCAAAAAACACGATATGGTTAGATACTGTAAGATATATGAATGTGGTAACTATCCCGATTATGCCTATGCATTTCTTATTATACTTATCCTTACACCCAAGACTAGCCATAAGAAATACTGTCACAACCACACTCTGAAAAAGATTTATGACATTTTCGAATATTATATCCATCATATAAACATTCTCCTTATCTCATCGACTCTGCTCCTGCTTATGTGATAGATTGTGCCATCATTCATAATAAGATTATCTCTTTTTCTTTTCTTTATATAATCCTTATTAACCATCTCACCCTGTGATATCTTAATGAAACCGAACTGCTTTAGCTGCTCTTCATAAGTGCTTAGGTTCGCTCTTATTTTTCTCTCACCATTCTCACTTTTGAATATAAGATCATGTTTTATTACATTCACAGACACAATATCTGAAAGTCTTATTATATCGCCTTTCTCAATTACAAGTATTTTCTTTGAGAAAATCCATAATATTATACATTGTCTGTTCAATATCTTTTTCCATATTATTTTTTCTTATAAAATCAATAGGCGTAAGACCGAATACCTGATACACATAATTGCTATGTGATGTACAGAATACTATTCCTGCATTTTTCTTTAATCTGCGTATTTCCCTTGCAATGTCTAATCCGCTTACATTCCCACACTCAATATCAAGTATGTATATATCCGTATCTTCTACTGCTTCATCAAGCATTTCTTGTGGAGACTGATATACCACAACTTCTGCTATATCAGTCTCTGGAACATGCTTTGCATATTCAGCCTTTATGTATCTGCTTATTAATTCGCCATGCTGCGGCTCATCATCGCATATAGTAAATCTCGTCAAATGCTCTCCCCCTGTGTATTACTTAAGCATTTCTTCCCAGTTCAAATGCTTTTCTGTTAAGCTCGAGGAATTTAGCAGGAACATTTTTCTCTATAGCATCCTGCCACTGCTCGTCTGTGATATCAGGGAAGTATGTTGAGAATCTTCCCATAAGTGCTATATTAACAGCCTTAGAAGAACCTGCCTCCTCAGCGAGTGCAAGGAAATCCTTTGCATCCACCTTGGCGCCTGCTGCTGTAAGCTTCTCGATAAGTCCTTCCGGATACTCTGCTGCCCCTGTAATTACAGGCATCGGCTCCATCTTCTGTGTATTGGTGATGATGACTCCGTCCTTCTTTAAGAATTCAACCCATCTTGCAGCCTCTAACTGCTCAAATGAAATGATAACATCAGCCTCACCTTTATCGATTACCGGTGAATATACCTTCTCGCCATATCTTACATAAGTTACAACTGAACCGCCTCTCTGGCTCATTCCGTGTACCTCGGAAACCTTAACATCATATCCCTGCTTTAATAATACATATCCTAACATCTTGCTGGCAAGAAGTGTTCCCTGTCCGCCAACACCAACTATCATAATATTCTTTGTCATATTGAATCTCCCTTCAGTTACCTGTCTATACTTACATTCCTATTGCATCGAATCTGCACATCTGCTTGCACACTTCACATCCGATACATAATGTTGGGTCAATATGTGCTTTCTTATCCTTGAATGATATAGCAGGACAGCCAATCTGCATACATGCCTTACAGCCTTTACATTTGTCCTGATTAATTGCGATTGCAGGCTTATGTACAGTTCCCTTAATCATTACACATGGTCTTCTGCTTATGATTATAGATGGCTCTTTAGCTGCAAGCTCCTCTGTTACTGCTGTCTCAACTGCTGCGAGGTCGTATGGGTCAACAACTCTTACTCTGTTAAAGCCTAAAGCCCTGCATAATGCTTCAAGGTCAACCTTACCTGCCGGCTCTCCTCTTAAGTTCTTACCGGTTGTAGGATTCTGCTGATGTCCTGTCATACCTGTGATTGAGTTATCAAGAATAATTACTGTTGAATTACTCATGTTGTAAGATATATCTGTAATTCCAGTCATTCCTGAATGCATAAATGTTGAATCTCCGATAACACCTACGCTGTTACTCTCGCCTGCTTCTCCCATAGCCTTGTTAAAGCCATGAAGTCCTGAGCATGACGCACCCATGCAGACATTAAGATCCATTGCATTAAGTGGTGCAACTGCGCCTAATGTGTAGCATCCGATATCTCCATATACCATAATCTTTTTCTTGTGAAGAATGTAGAATATTCCTCTGTGTGGGCAGCCTGCACACATAACAGGTGGTCTTCCCGGAATCTGTGCATCTATTGATGTGAATTCTGGTTCTTCCATTCCCATGCATTTCTTAATAAGATTCTGTGAGAACTCTCCACATATTGGAAATGTGTCCTTACCATGAACCTGTATTCCTAACTGCTTGCAGTGGTTCTCAATGATAGGATCAAGCTCCTCTATTACATAGATTTCATCCTTGCCCTCTGCAAAATCTTTGATAAGCTTCTCTGGAAGTGGATATACCATTCCAAGCTTAAGTACGCTTACTTTATCGCCAAATACTTCCTTAGTATACTGGTATGATGTTGATGATGTGATTACACCTATCTTCTTACCATTAATAAGACTTCCCTCTGCACACTCTTCAATTCTGTTAATTCCACTTGTCTCTGCATACTGTATAAGGTCAAGTGTTCTCTGCTCAACTCTTACATGTGCATCTCTTGAATTCTTAGTCATCATGACCTTAGTTGGGTCTTTTACATAAGGAACCTGTGCAGGCTCTACTCTTTCCTCAGGACATACAACACTCTGTGAATGTGCAACTCTTGTACACATTTTGATAAATACTGGTGTATTGTATTTCTCTGATATCTCATATGCTTCCTTAACGAAAAGTCTTGATTCTTCTGAATCTGCAGGCTCAAGCATAGGTACTTTGGCTGCAAATGCATAATGTCTTGAATCCTGTTCGTTCTGTGATGAGTGCATTCCCGGATCATCTGCTACACAGATTACAAGTCCTGCGTTAAGTCCCTGATATGATATTGTAAATAATGGGTCTGCTGCCACATTTAAACCAACATGCTTCATTGCACATGCTGCTCTTACTCCACCGAGTGTCGCTCCGTGTGCTGCCTCTAATGCAACCTTTTCATTAGGCGCCCACTCGCAGTATATTTCATCATATTTTGCTGCTTCTTCTGTTATCTCTGTACTTGGTGTTCCCGGATAACTTGATATTACCTTACAGCCTGCTTCATACATTCCTCTTGCAACTGCCTTATTGCCCAGCATTAATTCTCTCATAACAATCTCCATTCTATGTATTCTTATCAGCCTTTATTTTCCTGTTCTACAAGTCTGTCTGCGCCGTACATCTTACGAAGCTTCGGCTTCTCAATCTTTCCTGTAGCATTACGCGGAATATCTGCAAATATAATCTCTTTCGGACGCTTGTATCTTGGAAGCTCCATGCAGAAGTCTTCTATCTCTTCCTTTGTACATGTAACTCCGTCCTTAACTTCTATGATAGCCGCTGTCTTTTCGCCCAGTCTATGATCTGGAAGTCCGATAACAGCTACATCTTTAACTTTATTAAATCTTCTGATGAAGTCCTCTATCTGAACCGGATAAATGTTTTCTCCACCACTTACGATAACGTCTTTCTTTCTGTCTACAAGGAAGTAGAAACCGTCCTCGTCCTGCATAGCCATATCACCTGTATATAACCAGCCGTCCTTAAGAACTTCCTTCGTAGCTTCCTCATTGCGGTAATAACATGTCATGACACCCGGTCCTTTAACACAGAGTTCTCCGACATCTCCCTGTTTTACTGTATTACCGTCTTCATCAACTATCTTACATTCCCATCTGTAACCTGGAATTCCGATAGCACCAACTTTATTGATATTCTCAACACCAAGATGTACACAGCCCGGACCTGTTGATTCTGAAAGTCCGTAGTTGGTATCGTACTGATGCTTAGGGAAGTATTCCTTCCATCTCTTGATAAGTGAAGGTGGAACCGGCTGCGCACCTATATGCATAAGTCTCCACTGATCAAGTCTGTAATCTGATAACTTGATGTCTCCTCTGTCGAGTGCATCAAGTATATCCTGAGCCCAAGGCACTAACAGCCATACTATTGTACATTCTTCATCTGATACCGCCTTAAGTATTGTCTCCGGCTTAGTTCCCTTAAGAAGAACCGCCTTGCTTCCTGCCACAAGACTTCCCATCCAGTGGAACTTAGCACCTGTATGGTACAATGGCGGAATACATAAAAATGTATCATATCTTCCAGTTCCATGATGCTTCTGCTCCATCTCGGCAGCCTGTGTAAGGCTTCTGTGCTTATGAAGTATTGCCTTAGGAAATCCTGTTGTTCCTGATGAAAAATATATTGCACCATAATCGTCTTCTGTTATAGTCACATCAGGTGCTTTACTTGAACAGTCTGCAACCAGTTCACGGTAGCTTTCTGCAAAGCTTGGACAGTTATCTCCAACATAGATAAGAAGTCTGCCCTTTGATAATCTCTCAGCATTTACTTCAATTCGTCCGATAAACTGTGGTCCAAATACAATAACATCTACCTCTGCAAGCTCTGCGCAGTAATAGATTTCGTCTGAATCATATCTGAAGTTGAAAGGCACTGCTATCGCACCTGTCTTTAACACTCCGAAATATATAGGAAGCCATTCAAGGCAGTTATACATAATAATAGCTACCTTATCGCCCTTCTTGATTCCTCTGCCAATAAGCATGTTGGCGAATCTGTTCGCTTTCTCGTTAAATACACTCCATGTAATCTCTCTGCGGTATGGTGAATAAGTTGTAGGCTCAATAAGCCCGAACTCCTTCCATGTCATCCTTCTTGTATCCTTCTCATCAGGATTAAGCTCTACCAATGCAACCTCATCTGGATATTCTCTTGCGTTGCGCTCTAAGTACTCTGTAACTGGCATAATAATTCCTTCCCTGCTGCCCCCGACAGCATGCAATTTCATTAAATTATATCATACTATATTTTGCCAAAAAAATCCATAAAACAGCCCGCCTTTCAGCCACGCTTTCGTCAAACTTCCCCTTTAATTCCAACCTAAAAAATGCTATGATTAAGTTAGTTAATTTGCGCGTGTGTATCCGGCTGTCCGGCACCTGTCTGTGGTGCAGGAATGAATTGTGACGAGCTGTGCAGGAGTTAAGCCGCTGTCTGCAAAAGCTAATCGCACAAAAGCTCGTCCAAGCGAAGCGCGTTTGCTTTTGAGCGATGTAATAAACTCTGCAGACAGCGGCTTTTACTCCTGCTAAGCGAGGAAAACCTGAGTTCCCCCGCCACAGACAGGTGCCGGACAGCCGGCCTACCGGACGCACACATGCAATCAATCTACTATATAACATCTTTAAAGGGGGATATATTATGGCGTTACATGTTATGGACGAGGCCAACCGCTGCTTACAGTGCAAAGTGCCTCAGTGTCAGAAGGGATGTCCTATCAACACTAACATTCCTATGGCAATCCGTTTACTTAAAGAGAATAAGCTTAACGAAGCTGGTAAAATGCTTTTCGAGAACAACCCGCTTACTACCGTGTGCAGTCTTATCTGCAATCATGAGAACCAGTGTGAAGGTCACTGTGTACTTGGAAGAAAGGGCGCTCCTGTACATTTTTCTACTATTGAGAATTATATCTCAAGTACATATGCCAACCAGATGACCGAAGGTCCTAAGCCTTCTAACGGCATGAGAGTCGCAATCATCGGTTCAGGCCCTGCCGGTATCACTATCGCAATTATTCTTGCAAGATACGGATATCAGGTTACTATATTTGAAGGAAAGGACAAGATTGGCGGCGTATTAAGATACGGTATTCCGGAATTCAGACTTCCTAAGACTGTTCTTGACGATATTGAATACAGACATCTTGCCTTAAAGGGTATCAAGATTCGTCCTAACACCACTATCGGTGGTGCAATCGGAATTGATGATTTGTTCCGTGATGGCTACAAGTCTATATTCATAGGTACAGGTGTATGGAAGCCTAACTCTCTTCACATTAAAGGAGAGACATTTGGCAATGTCCACTTTGGTATAAATTACCTCAATAACCCTGACAGCTATCACCTTGGTGAAACTGTTATTGTTATCGGTGCCGGTAATGCCGCTATGGACGTTGCAAGAACTGCCAAGAGAAAAGGCTCCCGCAATGTCATCTGTTTCTCTATCACTAAGGAAGTTGCTGCAAGCAAATATGAATTCAGCTATGCACAGCTTGAAGGAATCACATTTGAATATAACAAACGCCCTGTTGAGATTAAAGATGACGGTGTTATATTCAGGGATATTATTGAGAATGAAGATGGAACTTTCACTGATGTAGAAGGAACTGATACACTTCACCACTCAGACAGTGTTATCATCTCTATCAGTCAGGGACCTCAGAACCGTATCGTCAACACAACGACAGGTCTTAAGGCTACTGCAAGGGGACTTCTTGACGCAGACGAAACAGGCCATACAAGCCGTCCGGGTATCTTCGCATCAGGTGATGTTGTAAACGGCGCAAGAACCGTAGTAGAAGCTGTCGCACACAGCAAGATTGTGGCAGAATCCATGCATCAGTATATGCAGTCGCTGCCAAAGGATAGTGAGTAAATAGAATATTCTTAATAATTACATCAGGTGGAAGTATGTATCAGCCAATGCATATTTCCACCTGATTGTCTGTATATGACTTACGCTCGATTTATTACGAGCTGTGTGGGAGTTAATGCCGTTATATGCATAAGGTCTGTGAGTGAAAGCTCGTTCAAGCGAAGCGCGTTTGCTTTCGCTCACAGTAATAGCCTTTGCAGATGACGGCATTTACTCCCACTAAGCGCAGTAATCCATGAGAGCGTAAGCCATATACAGACGAGCTGGTGGAATACCGTTGTCTATACTACTTCAACATCACCATATCCGCTATATACCACTTGCCGCTTCTTTTTACGAATATATACTCCATATGAGTAGGGTAATCTTTGAGACTGCCACTGTTGTAGGATACTTGTAAATCAAAACTTACTTCACATGAAAAACAATCTTTTGTATATGACTGGTAATTATATACTTTCATGTCACTGAATGCTGGTTCCCTGCTTACTTCTAACCATATATTAGTCTTTGATATTCTGGACAGGTATGAGTATGCATATGAGCCAGGCAGTATGTATGGTGAAAGCTTTGCAAAGCCTTCATAATTAACTACATATTTACCGTAAATTTCTGTAATCTCTTTTATGCGGCTTTCCTGTTCCTCTATCAGCTTGCCGTTAGCTTCAAATCCAAATTCATATACATTATCTGTGCTGCTTATAAGCTCCAGTTCACTGTTATACACAGGACCTGTTGCTTTTATTTCATGTTCTTTATATACATTCTCTATATGATATGTTGTTGTCTTAGGCATATTAATGTGTTTGGCAACATTACTTAGTACTTCTGCATCTTTAGTTTCTGTTACATATTCACTTCCTAGCTTATTGCCATCAACTGTCACTTCTGAATTCTCCGGGACTATTATCTCATAGGTCTTTCCTTCACAGCTAAGTCCTGACACATCCGCAATTGTCCACTCATTTTTACTGTTTTTCTCAAGATATATTATTATATCTGTTTTCTGCCCATCTTTCTTTAACTGATATACCGGATTATCATTAGTGTACTCACCAGACTTCTTAGTGTATGTCCACTCTCCCTCACATAATACATTTTTAATATATTCTCTCACAGCTTCATCTAACGCTTCACTGCCTTCATAAGCGTTTTCCCCCGTGTGTACATACTTTGTGAAATCTACTGTGTCCTGTAATTGTATCTGTTCAGTTACCTTATCCATAGCATACTCTGGTCGTGACTGCTCATACTTTTTTAAAGCTGTCCACAGGATGCTCCACAGTACAACAAATCCTATAAGTACTATAGTGACAACTGTTATATATATTTTCCAGAATAATGGGATTTTTATTGTCTTTTTAATCATTATTTTCTCAGCCTCCGGCCTGCCCCTTTTTAAACATTTATTTAACAATTATTGTTGTCGGTAAATCTCTTGGTCCATACATTGATGCACAACTGTTGATGTATTCTCCATTGTAATACATAAGTGATGATGAGCCACCATCAAGATTAGCCGCATTAACTGCACCATACTCAAGCATGAGCTCTATCACATCTGAATATGACGCTCCCAGACTGTTTACCTGGCGTCCATCTATTACTACAAGCAGTATTGAACCATCTTCTCTCTGTCCGATTGCTGTTCTAGGATTAAGACCGCTTCCGCTTCCATTAACCTCAACCGCTTCTCCATTAACAACAAGCACCGGTCCGAAGCTTACGGCATCTCTTACTCCCCGGTCAAGTGCCGCCTGTGCTGTCATATCACCCACTACAAGTACATTATTATTGTCTATACCTATAATTCCATAAGTTGTTCCCAGTGACCCCCACTTTAACCTGCCTTCTGATATAACAAGTCCATCTGGCTCGCCACCTGTTCCTACTCCTCCAGCATCCCTAAAACCGCCAGCATTAGTCGCAGCTATTGCACCATAGCTTTCCGCTATCTCTGATACTTTCTTTCCCTTACAGCTTTTCCCATATTCTCCGCTTGTTCCTACCATAACTCTTGATGGGTCTCTTACAATCATCATCTTACCTCTGTAAGTATCCTTCTCTATATCGATAACCTCTATCATTGACTTTTCTTCTTGTGTAAGAATTGTTGTATCTGATATAAGTGAAGAATCTGTCACTTCATCTGTCTTCTGTATGGAATTAATTGCTCTTATCCTGGCTATCTCTTCATCTGAAAAAAATAGTGTTACAAGTATTCCTCCGGCACTTGATTCCATTGCCGAATTAACAAACAGATTTCTTGCTGTCTTTGATGGTCCGAATTCCACAATTCTTACAACGCCAAACAGCCCTATAAGAAGCAGAACCACTGTGGTAAGAATACATATTCCTACTCTTCTTACTATTTTCAATGCTATCCTTTTCTTTGTCATAATTTCTATCCTTTCACACAAAGTGAAAAAATTATAGCATAAAAAAAGGCCAGAGTAAATCACTCTGACCATTATCTTAGACATATTCTGTTATAAATATATTCTACATATCTGCAAGCAATTCCTTTGCCTTGTCCATAGAATCCATATGAACATAAATATCACACTTAGAATTCTTACTGTTATTAAGGAACTTGAACACGCCTGTGTGGAAATTCCACTTCTCAAAATATGATATATTATTTCTTCTAAGCACTCTCTCTATCTTTCTGCTTTCTTCTAATGTTACATCAGAACGCAATAAACGTTCATTAGTTCCGACTTCTGACATACTGCTACACCTCTTTACTAACGTCTGTTATATTAGTATGTTATCACATTTTAAATGTAAAATCCACTTTAGAAAATTAAAAAATCGGTCTGAACACTTGTCCAGACCGAATAAATATTTTAAAAATACGAATTACGCAATTGTGTAAATCCATCCCTTAGGAGCTTCAATCTTGCCCATCTGGATACCTGTTAATGTATCATAGAGCTTCTGGATTGTAGGGCCCATCTTCTCCATTCCGCTTGGGAAGCAGATTTCCTTGCCATGGTCGTTAATCTTACCAACTGGTGAGATAACTGCAGCTGTACCGCAAAGACCACACTCTGCAAAATCCTTAACTTCATCGAAGAGAACTTCTCTTTCCTCAACCTCTAATCCAAGGTATTCTTTAGCAACAACCATTAATGAACGGCGTGTGATTGATGGAAGAATTGAATTAGACTTTGGTGTTACGAACTTGCCATCTTTAGTGATGAAGATGAAGTTAGCGCCACCTGTCTCCTCAACCTTAGTTCTTGTTGCTGGGTCAAGGTACATATTCTCTGCAAATCCTTCTTCATGTGCTGTCATAATTGCATGTAAGCTCATTGCATAGTTAAGTCCAGCCTTGATATGTCCTGTTCCGTGTGGTGCTGCTCTATCAAAATCTGAAACCTTGATAGTAATAGGCTTAGCGCCGCCCTTAAAGTAAGGACCTACTGGAGTTGTAAGTACTCTGAACTGATATTCATCAGCAGGCTTAACTCCGATAACAGGGTTGCTTCCGAACATGTATGGACGGACATAAAGTGTAGCACCTGAACCAAAAGGTGGTACCCATGCTGCATTAGCTTCTACTGTCTTAGCAACTGCCTCTACCCACTTATCTTCTGGGTAAACTGGCATCTCAAGTCTCTCACATGAATCTTTCATTCTTGCTGCATTCAAATCTGGGCGGAACATAACAATGTGACCATCCTCTGTTGTATAAGCCTTAAGACCTTCAAAACATGTCTGTGCATACTGAAGGACACCTGCACACTCGTTAATGACAACCTTGTCATCCTCTGTAAGTGTTCCGTTATCCCATGCGCCATCTTTGTAGTTGGCTACGAATCTCTTGTCAGTCTTGATGTAACCAAAGCCAAGGCTTGACCAGTCAATATTCTTCTTTTCCATTGTTATTACTTCCTTTCATCTAAAGATACCGATGTAAAAAATGTTTTACACGATTTTGAAAACATTTTACGCTCTTAAAAATGTCATGTCAACATTTCATTATTCATCTCCGGTAATTTCTGTGTAATATTTAGCATAATCGGTTCTTTCTGCCTTAGTAAATGCAATTGCTGTTCTTGGATGCTGGTTAGTCTGACCGGTAAGCATGTACTGTACATCACATCCCCATACAACACCTGATGCCTTAAGTGGAACCATATGCTTTTCAATGAATTTGAGTACTGGAACTATATTGAACTTAGGATTTCTTAAGAACCCTAATAATAATTCTGAATAGCAGTTACCTGCACCTCTTCCCATTCCGCTTACTGTTGCATCAAGAAGGCTTACGCCAATTGAGCATGCCTCGATTGTATTGGCAAATGCAAGCTGCTGGTTGTTATGTGCATGAATACCAACACTTTTTCCATACTTCTCTGCTATCTTAATGTATTTGTCAGCAAGTCTTCTTACCTGCTCTGGGTATAATGAACCATAGCTGTCAACAAGGTATATGTACTGTGCCTTGCTCTGTGATGCAAGAAGCTCTAATGCAAGGTCTAATTCATTCTCACCTGCTGTCGATATCGCCATGATATTGACTGTAACCTCATATCCCATATCTGAACAGTAATTAGCCATCTCAATAGCTGCCGGAATTGTATTAATATATGTTGCAACTCTCACCATATCAACAACTGACTCTGACTTAGGTGGAATATCTCTCTTCATATTAGTTCTTCCGACATCAGCCATAACTGATATCTTAAGTGGTGTATCATTCTCGCCAACAATAGCTCTGATATCTTCTTCCTTACAGAACTTCCACTTTCCGAATTCTTTCTCATCAAATATATCCTTATCAGCCTTATATCCAAATTCCATATAATCAACGCCTGCTGCCACATTAGCTTCATAAAGATCTTTAACAAACTCATCAGTGAATTCAAAATTATTCACAAGACCTCCATCTCTTAATGTACAGTCCATAACCTTGATGTCTGGTCTGTATGAAGTCAAATTACCCCTGTTTTCTGCCATAACCTGTTTCCTCCTGTAAAATTTCCTCCTGGAATTGTTTCCTTTTGGAATTGTACCCCTTTGGGATTGTTTCACTTTAAACCGTTACGCTTTAAAGTGTTAAACTATTTTGAATTATAACACATCTTTCGAGGTTGTCAACTGTTAATGTGAGATTTTTAGCTTTCTTTGATTTTGATGAAAGACCTACTAACCCAACACCTTCTGCAAGATTAATAGGTCTTTCCAGCTCTCTTATTCCTTTTCTCAAGCTGATTGACCCACTATTCGTCCTAAACACTTCATTTTAGTAGGTCTTATTCCTCATTCTTGCTTACATAAGCTGACATATCATGCGTAAAAGACCTACTAACTCACCTATCTCTGCCTGTTTAGTAGGTCAACTCCTGCTCTCCATCTCTTTTCCCTTGCTAATTCACCTACTTATCTTCCATAACACCCCATTCTAGTAGGTCTTTCGCCTGATTTGCTCTTACATAAGCCGGCTTATCACTCTTAAAAAACCTACTAAACAAACCACTTTTGCCTGTTTAGTAGGTCTCTCCCCACACACCAAAAAATTTGCTTGGCATAGTACAACTACATATCACAACAGCCCCAGCTTATCCAAGCAATATGCCACCTCACTACTTCACCATCAGCCTCTCAATAAACACATCCATCAACGCATTAAGCCCCTTAAGATATTCCTTCGCATTAGTGAATTTCTTCTTTGTTACAGTCCATATAAATGCCGGATTAGCGTCTACTCTCATCTGGATTGCACCGCCATACTCGTCAAGAAGCTTCTTTATAGCATCCGGGTCTAATTCAGCCTTAGGATAAACTGTCATAACTGTACGCCATACTGCTGTTCCTGATTCCTGATGCGCAACGCCGCCCTTTATCTCTATCATGCCAAGTTTATGTGCCTTTGACTTGATAAGTGCAATCATTAGCAGATTGTCGGCGCATGATGGCACACTTCCGTATCTGTCTGATAACTCGTCCTTCATATCTGATAATTCATCCATGTTCTCAAGTGCAGCAATTCTCTTATATATATCAAGCTTCTGGTACTCACTCTTAATATATGTTGCCGGAATATAAGCATCCACATCAACATCTATTGTTGTCTCAAACTCATACTCATTCTTAATTCCCTTAAGATTGTTGACCGCCTGATTAAGCATTTTACAGTACAAGTCGTATCCTACAGCCGCCATGTGTCCGTGCTGGCTGTTTCCAAGCACATTTCCTGCGCCTCGGATTTCCAGATCCTTCATCGCAATCTTAAAGCCCGAACCGAAATCTGCAAATTCCCTGATTACGCTGAGTCGCTTCTCCGCTACCTCTGTCAGTACCTTATCTCTTCTGTACAGTAAAAATGCATACGCAGTCCTTGAGCTTCTGCCAACTCTTCCTCTTAGCTGATAAAGCTGAGAAAGTCCAAAACGGTCTGCATCTTCAATTATCATTGTGTTGCAGTTGGATATATCCATACCTGTTTCAATTATAGTTGTAGACACCAACACATCTATCTCACCATTAACGAAATCACACATTATCTTCTCAAGCTCCCGTTTAGCCATCTGACCGTGGGCATATGCCACATTTGCATCAGGAACAAGCTCCTGAATGTGCGCCGCTGCCTCATCAATGCTTCTTACACGGTTGTATACATAGTATACCTGACCGTTTCTGGCAAGCTCTCTCGTGATTGCCTCTCGTATCATCTCATCATTATGCTCTGTAACGAAAGTCTGTATCGGAACACGGTCAACCGGCGGCTCCTCAAGAACACTCATATCCCTGATTCCCGCAAGGCTCATGTGAAGAGTTCTTGGAATCGGAGTGGCACTGAGCGTAAGTACATCAACATTATTCTTTAACTTCTTAATCTTCTCCTTGTGTGTAACACCAAAACGCTGTTCCTCATCAATAATAAGAAGTCCCAGATCCTTGAACACCACATCTTTAGAAAGAAGCCTGTGTGTGCCTATTACAATGTCAACCATACCCTTCTTAAGTTCCTCAATGGTCTCCTTATTCTGTGCTGAGGTTCTGAAGCTCGACAACTGGGCTACCGTAACCGGAAAGTCCTTCATTCTCTGTTCAAATGTGGTAAAATGCTGGCTTGCAAGTACTGTTGTCGGTACAAGATAAGCAACCTGCTTTCCTTCCTGAACCGCCTTAAATGCTGCTCTTATCGCAATCTCTGTCTTACCATAGCCTACATCCCCACATATAAGTCTGTCCATTACCCTGCGGCTTTCCATGTCATGCTTCGTGTCTTCTATCGCATTTAACTGGTCTGTTGTCTCCTCATAAGGGAACATTTCCTCAAATTCCTGCTGCCATACTGTATCCGGTCCAAACTGGTATCCTTCTATTCTCTGTCTCGTGGCGTACAGCTCAACAAGGTCTTTAGCCACTTCTTCAACAGCTGAATGAACCTTTGACTTGGTCTTTCCCCACTCTGAACCGCCAATCTTATTAAGCTTCGGCTTCTTCTCAACATCTGAACCTGCAAATTTCTGCAGACGGTCAAGCTGTGTTGCGAGCACATAAAGGTTGCTGTTATCTGCGTAAGATATCTTGATGTAATCCTTCTCAACACCTTCAACCTTAATCTTCTCAATGCCCTTGTACTGGCCTATACCGTAATTCTCATGAACAACATAATCGCCAATATTAAGTTCATTAAAGCCGGCAATATTCTTGCCATCGTACTCCTTCTTCTTTACTTTCTTGCGCTTCTTCTCTGTAAATATGTCATTCTCGGCAATGCACACAAAGCCCTGCAGTGGATACTCAAATCCCCTGTGAAGGCTTCCGTAAGTAACCATCACAAGTCCGCCTGCCATGGATTTATTGCTGTCTTCTGTATAGAAGCTCTCAATTCCAAGCCTTCCGAGGTCATCAACAATTCTGTTAGCTCTTGTTCTTGAGCTGCACACAAGAAGAACTGCGTATTTGCTGCGTTTGTACTTCCTTATGTCATCTGAAAGATATTCAAAGCTGTTATTATATGAGCTTATGCTTCTCGCTTCAATATGCATTGAATAATCTATCCCAAAGAATTCAGGGGTGTATTCAAGTGTTGTCAGCACAAGCTGCTTATGTCCGTTCATTGAAAGAACGGCTGTCTCCATATCCATAAACATATGAGTCTGACTTGGTAGCACATAACCGCTTTCTAATCTGTTCTTCATACTCTCACTGTACTCATAGAAAGTCATGTCGCTGTGTTCCTTAAGCCTTACAGGTTCGTCCACGACAATAAGAGTATCTCCCTTAGGGAAATACTCTGCTAAGCTGCTCACTCTGTCTGCAAATGTATATATAAATTTACTGTAATCTCCTGTCCTTAACGCGTCATCAAACATTCTGTTAAGATGATTACCAGCCTCTATCTGTTCCTTAGTACGCTTTCTTTTATCTGCTCCGAACAGCTTCATCTGTTCGTCTTTTTCATGTCTGATTTTTTCAATCCCCTGCTCTATTTCATCCTCAGTAAAAAGGAACTCTGTTGCAGGAAATACTGTATAACTCTTATAGTTCTCAATGGAACGCTGGCTGTCTGCATCAAATGCTCTTATTGAGTCTATCTCATCGTCCCACAATTCAATTCTCACAGGCGCTTCATCTGTATATGAAAATATATCTATTATTCCGCCTCTTATGGCAAACTGTCCTTTGGCTTCAACCATTCCGAATCTCTCAAATCCCATAGCTGTAAGCTTCTTTGCCATATCCTCTACATCGAGTATGTCACCCTTCTTAAGGTTAATGACTGCCCGCTTGAATCTGTCGACTGGAAGAAGCATATCTGATATTCCATCAATGGTTGTCACAATTGTAAGCGGTCCGTCTGAAGCTTCCTCTGTTGATTTCTCCATTCCAGATTTTACAATGTCCGATTTATTCAATCTGTCAATTATGGCTGCTATACATCTGATTCGCTCTCCGGCAATCTGTCGTCCCTGCACATCTGCGTTATAAAATATTACATCCTTCGCAGGATAATACATTACATTACCGCCGTTAAAGAATCTGGCATCCTCCGCCATATCCCTTGCTTTCCCCTCATCACTGGTTATAACAAGCTGGAAGTTATAATTGCTGGCTATGGCACTTGAAAAATGCAGCTTCTGCGTGTCAATACAGCCACTTACCATTACTGTTCTGCCGCCATCTTTAGCAAGCTCTTTATTAAGTTGTTCCACACCGGCTGTATTATACACCGGCTCAAATATTGCTTTCATATTAAACCACCAGTTATCCGTTATATTTATTCATGCCACTTTCTATTCCATCTGTAAGTATGCATTCTACAGCTTCACAGGCTTTCTTATTAGCCTCTCTTAATGTTGCATATTCCTCTGTAGGAAATTTTCCAAGCACCCAGTCTGCAAGATCCCAGTTCTTAGGCTTGTCGCCGACTCCGAACTTTATTCTCTTGAACTTGTCGCTTCCAAGATGTGCTATTATACTCTTGATTCCATTGTGTCCACCTGCACTTCCCTTTGCACGGAGTCTTAGCTTACCTACGTCAAGACTTATGTCATCAAAGATAACAAGAAAATCATCTATATCACATTTGTAATAATCCATAACTTCTCTTATACACTCGCCTGAATTATTCATATATGTCATAGGCTTAACGAGTATTACTTTCTGACCTGCTATTACACCTTTTCCGATAAGTCCTTTGTGCTTTGCTGTGTCCACACTGATATTATATTTGTCTGCAAGCTCGTCTATTACTGAAAATCCTGCATTGTGTCTTGTTCCCATATATTCTTTACCCGGATTACCAAGTCCCGCTATTATATACATAACATCCTCCTGATTAATTATCATATATGTGCAAGTATATAACAAATTTCTTCTTTTGGCTATCTTAACGCATCATCTGTAACCTGACTGATTAAGACAATCTTATTTTCAACCAAAAAGTCCCGCAAGTCATAACGACCGCGGGACATTTTGTTATATCAAACAATTATTCAATTATAATTATTTAACAGATATTCTTCTTTTCTTTGATATAAATACAATTCCTACTAATGCACAAAGCATTAATACTACATATAATGCAATTGGAGTTTTATCTCCTGTCTTTACAGTTTCACCTGTTGACTCTGTTGTTCCATTAGCATTATTGTCTTTTCCTGTTGTTCCATTAACATTATTGTCTTTTCCTGTTTCTCCACCGCCTGGTACATCACCCTTTGATGAACCGTCATCCTTATAATGAACTGGCTTCCATGTTCCAAGAACTGTATCAACAGCAGAAACATTTTCTGAATCAATGTAATTAACAACAGCATCTAATGTACTCTTAGTGCAACCTGTTGTCACAAATGCTTCACCCTTGTTTGTGTTATTGTACTCATTGAAGATTGCTGAAGCCTTCTCTCCATTAGACATTTCTCCCCAGCCTTCTGAGTCAATGTATCCGTTAGTCTCACACTCAATAAATGATGCATTAGAGTTAGCACCCCATGTTCTACCGTACTTACCTAATACTGCTGCATCACCATGTGCTCCATCTGTTGTAACCTCACAGTTTCTGAATACATATGGGCTTGTCTTAGGTGCAACAATGTAACCAATCTTTGCATTGTTATTTTCATCATTCTTATATGTCTTCCACTGTAACTTACAGTTATCAAATACAGCTGCAAACTCACCACAGATATAATCTACATTACCACCGATTGTACAACCGTTGAAATATGCGTGATATCCATAATTTGTTGAACCATTTCTACCAAGTGTATCCTGTGATGAAAGAATTGAACAGTTGAAAACTTCAATATTATCAGCCTCAATATAGAAAGCATTTGATCTCTCTTTAAACTTGTAATCTGATACATCTGCGCCTTCTGCTAATCTGTCTACTGCAAGATTTGAACCTGCAATATCTGTCTTCTCAGCCTCTGTTAAGTAATAGTTGTATGTATTCAGGAATGTTGTATTCTCTGCAATAAAATTATTACCTCTGACAATGAATACACCACCCCAAAGACTTCCATTTCCTTCTTCAGATGAGTATTTGTCCATAGCAAGTGTCTTATTGTAAAGACCTGTTGCTGGATCTATTGAATAATACTTTGTTCCAACACCATAATACCATGAAATTGTATGTCCATTACCTTTAAGTGTTACATATGGTGCAGCCATAACTACCTGCTCAAATACATCAGATGTAAGGTTAATAGTTACTCTGCCTGCTTCGCCTTCTGGTCTGTTCTGCATACCAAGAATAGCATCTGAAGCTTCATTTAATGTATCATAATCGCCAGGAACATTAATCTCTGACTTGAATTCTGTCATAGGAGTAACTGAAATTCCTGTAATATATGTTGTTGCACCGAAGTTAACGACAGCATCACCTTCAACTACCATCTCAAATGTATCTGTCTTAGATGTTGTACCAACTGATGTATAACCCTTATCTGTTTCTGTACTATCGTACTTCTCTCCATTAACTGTAAAGTTGAATGCATAGTAAGTAGAAATAGTAACCTTAGCTTTTCCCTTTACTGGAATTGTAAGTGAAGAATCAGCTCTTGCTACTGTGTGAGGCTTTCCATTCTCTACTGCAATACTACCTGTTGTTGCAAGAGATGGAACTCTTGTATAGCTGTAATCTCTCTTTGATGCTGGATCATCCTTCTCTACATATACATCATTAACATTCTCAGCACCAGCCTTAACAGATGCTCTGTCATATGTTGTTGATCCATCCTTAGTCTCTACGCTTGTTGTATATTCACCAGGCTTTACAGAAACCTTGTATGAATCTCCTGTTATTGTTGCTTCATTTACTGTTCCACTAGTATTATTAGTAAATACGAGCTTTGTAACATTAGATGAATCTGTACCTACAATCTTACCTGTAAGTTCAACATCCGGAACATTATTAAGTGTAATTGTAACTGCATCACCTGTTACTGTAAATGTCTGTGAATCACCTACGAGTGGCTTAACACCGCCATCGTTAGAGCTTACTCTGTATGTGTGTCCCTTAAGAAGCTTAAGAGATTTTGTTGTTGTGCTGAGAGATATCTCATCTCCACCTAACTGGTCATCTACTAATGATAACTTTAATCCGCTACCAATTGTTGCATCAATATTATTTACAGTTACCGGAACTGTAATCTTCTCATCTGCAACATAGCTGTATCCAGCATAGAACATATTATTAGTCTTTCCTGTTGTTGACATAACATATGTCTTACCAGGAACAACTTTAAATGAATATGATGTTAATCCTGTTTCTGCATCAACAAAACCTTCCTTAGTTCCATCAGCATTGAATGTATGTACTCTGATGAATGAAGTTGAGTTATAGTAAACTGTCATCATACCCTTAGCTGCTGGTGTAAATGTAGCTAAGCATCCGTCTCCTTCACCTGGAAGATTAGGAATATTATTGGCATCAGCATGTCTCTTACCTGATGTATAAGCATCATGTTCAACACCATTAATTGTAACCTTCTTTTCTGGCTTTACTGTATACTGAGTAATAACTCCATTTACTGTCTGTCCACCTAATGTAAGTGTGCTGTCTCCGAACTTGTACTCACCAGTCTTAACAACACCATCTACAGCATGCTCGTCCATAACAAATGTAAAGTTTTCTACATTAGCTTCTGGCTCTGCAATATGCTTTACGTCAATGCTTCCAATATATCCATCAGCTGTTGCAACTAATTCTACATATCCTGCTGCACCTGAGTATGGATACTTGAATTCTTTGGTGCTGACATCTGTTCCATCAATTGTAGCCTTACTGACATCATATGATACAATTGTGATTTCACATGAGCCCTTAACAGGAATCTTAACAACTGTTCCTGTGTTAAACTGTGCCCAGTCACTTCTTGTTGATGTGTCAAACTTACCAGTAGTAGCATCAATAACTAAGCCATTAACTTCACCAGTAGTTCCCTGAATGAGCTTTCCGTTAGTGCCCATTAATTCAGAACCGCTTCTGAAGTTCCATGTTCTGTCTCCGTTATCTTTTGATTCTACTAATGTTAAATTCTTAATCTTCATCTCTCCTGAATCTCCGCTTCCAAGTGTATCTGGTGTAAGTAAAATATAACCATCCTCAAAAGCTGCTGATGAAACTGTTACTGTAGCTTCTTTATCATCATTGATATTAACTGCATTAGGAAGTTCCTCTCTACCTGCTGTATTCAGACAGATGATTGCATTCTCTCCGCTCTTGTCACCAACATAAACGTATCTGTTATTGTTGTTACTAGAAAACTTTAAAGTAAGTGTAGCTGATGTTGCTGTTGGGTCAACAGGAACAGCAATAACTGCATTCTTTGTTTTCTGAGCTGATAATCCTGCTCCACCAGTCTTAACATATGCTGTACCGGTAGCAACCTTTATTCTGCCAATCTCATCACCTTCTGCTAAAGTAAGTGAACTGCTTCCTGAGTATCCTGAAAAATCCCAGGTTGTTGTTCTTTCGTTATTTTCCCATGTACCAGCGTCTACTACAACCCCTGAATCAGCGGTCTTATCAGCGGCTTTAGTATTAGTAATACTGCCTGGCATGAGAGCTGCAACCATAAGAACCGCCATGAATGATGATGCAATTCTTCTGATCTTACGCTTTTTCATAAACTTCATAATTATCCTCCTTAAATTTATTTGCACACGATTGTGTCTTATGCGGTAGTTTTCCGCTTTTGTTACCATAATACATTTATGTGATGTGTTTTGCTACCGCTTTTTTTGTTTCTTAAGTTGTTTTTACATATAATTTTGGTTCAAATTTTTATTCATTTGTTAATTACGGCGATATCTCCGCACATTTTTTGTGCAAATTGCATATATTATGCTTATTTTGCTCTAAAATTTTCCGTTTTTGCAATTCATTTATCTATTTATCTGTGTTAATATATTTTTAAATATAACTTTAGGAGAATGTATGAATTCAAATTATTTTAATATTTCAAAATTATATCGCACTCCAGAAAATTCAATGTCATCTTCTCATACACACTCTTTCTGGGAATTATTTTACCTCGCAAAAGGAAGCTGTAGCATTTTAATAAGAGATGCTTTATATGAAATAAACGAAGGAACCATCTTCCTGATTCCACATGATGTTTCTCATAAAGTCATATATTCCAGTACAGATAATGAGCGAATTGTAATTGAATTAGGAGACGACTATGTAGCACCAATTATATCAGGTTTCCCCGACTTGACTTTTTATAATAAATACTGCTGTCATTTCTTTACTTTTAATCTGTCAGCATCTAACCTGATTAATTATTATTTTGACACTGTTCTTTTAGAATCTAAAAAGCACAGTTCTATATCTTCATTAACTATAAGGCATTCAATTCAGGGAATTATTCTGTGTATAATTCGTTCCGGTTTTGATATAACAGCGTCATTAAATGTCAGGAACTCATTACAAACAGAGAATACAATTATTCAGAATGCCATTGATTACATAGAACAGAACTTTTCCGCCAATATTTCTTTGACCGCTTTGGCTGAACATTTACATCTGAACCCTTCTTATCTGTCCAAGCTTTTTAAAGATGAAACCGAAATGACATTTAAAGATTTTCTGAATAGAACACGAATTAACCATGCTGAAAGATTATTGCTTGAAACCAGCCTACCAATGTCAGATGTTGCTTCATTATGCGGATATGAATCCGGTAATTATTTTGGAGATGTTTTCAAGAAAACAAAAGGTATTTCCCCAATCAAATTCAGGGAAGCAAAGGGTTATATTGCATAAAAAAGGTCTGACTCTGAAAATGCGCTAACGCATCTGTCAAAGTCAGACCTTTTAAATGTGTTAAATTGTTACTCCTCTACATCCTCTGCCTTATCATAGGCCTCAAGAACAAGCTTCTGCAGCTTATCTCTTGTCTGAGTGTTGATAGGATGAGCAATGTCTCGATACTCTCCGTCTGATGATTTTCTGCTTGGCATTGCAATGAACAAGCCCTTCTCTCCCTCAATCACCTTAATATCATGTACCACGAACTCATCATCTATTGTGATTGACACAACTGCTCTCATCTTGCCCTCTTTAGCAATCTTTCTTACCCTTACATCTGTTATATTCATAACGCACCCCTTTTTAGGTTATATTAACCTCGTTATACTTTGGTTCAAACACCTTCTGTTGAAACTGTTCTTAATAGTATAAAGGACTATCCTCCACAACAATCCTTGTACCATTCTCTCCGACATATCTTGAATTAGCTTTGATTGTACTGTTGCTTTCAACAATACAGTTCTCAATATAAGCATTATCTCCAATATATGCATTGTTAAGAATAATTGAATTCTTGATTACACTATTATTGCCTACATATATCTTCTTGAATAACACTGAATCTTCAACAGTTCCGTTAATTATACATCCGCTTGAAACAAGGCTGTTTCTTACGTTAGCTCCGAAGTTATACTTTGCTGGTGGAAGATCTTCTACCTTAGAATATACATCCGGATACTGCTTGAAGAAGTAATCTCTTACATCCTTATTAAGGAAATCCATATTAGTCTTGTAATATGCATCCACTGTTGAAATATTGCTCCAGTAAGAATCAATTTTATAGCCATATATCTTCTTGATATTCTTATATCTTACAAGAATATCTCTTACAAACTCATGTCTGTCTTCTTCAGCAGCCTTCTCAAGAAGTTCAATGAGAAGTCTTCTTCTTACTACATAAATACCAGTTGAAACTGTTGAGAGGTTAGTCTCTATTGGTTTTTCATCAATATCTGTGATTCTGCCTTCTTCTGTCATGGCTACAACACCATAACGGCCTATGTCCGAACGGTCTTCAAGCTTCTTAACAACAACTGTTATATCTGCTTTCTTCTCAATGTGATACTGAAGTACCTTATTGTAATCAAGCTTATATACACCATCACCTGACGCAATAACTACATATGGTTCATGGCTCTGCTTTAAAAAATGTATATTCTGGTATAATGAATCAGCTGTTCCACGATACCAGTTACTGCTCTCTGCAGTAATTGTAGGAGTAAATACGAATAATCCTCCCTGTTTTCTTCCAAAATCCCACCACTTAGATGAGCTTAAATGTTCATTAAGCGATCTTGCGTTATACTGTGTGATAACAGCTACTTTCTGGATTCTTGAATTAGTCATGTTGCTTAATGCAAAATCTATGGCGCGATAACTTCCGGCAATCGGCATGGCTGCAATCGCTCTCTTGTTAGAGAGTTCACGCATCGCTCTGTTATTTCCGCCAGCTAATATAATACCTATTGCTTTCATTAATTATCACCTGCCTTAATTATTATGCCTCCGCCTGGTAACTCACCATTAGGGTAATCCTGTAATGTTGTCTCGCCTGATATTGCAGTATTCTTTCCAACCTTAACATTGTCTGGAATAACTGACCACTCGCCGATAGTAACAAGTCCAGAATTATATATCTTAGGGAACTTGACATTCTCTGCTTCTTCACCAACACCAAGTTCAACATTCTCACCGATTGTTACATCCTCTGCGATAATAGACTTGGTAATTGTTGTATTCTTTCCAATATGAGAATTATTCATAATTATTGAATCACGGATTACACATCCTTCCTCAATAACTACACCTGAACCGATTACGGAATTAAATACACGTCCGTATACTTCTGTTCCGTCACCTATGATACTCTTCTCAATATATGCATCTTTAGCTATATACTGTGGTGGAATTGTATCTGTCTTGGTATATATCTTCCAGAATTCTTCATACAGATTAAATATAGGGATAATGTCTATAAGCTCCATGTTAGCTTCCCAATATGAGCTTAATGTTCCTACATCCTTCCAGTATCCGTTATACTCGTAAGCAAATATTCTCTTATTATTATTAAAGCAGTATGGAATTACATGTTTTCCGAAGTCACATTCCTGCTGATCCTTAAGCTTGATCAGTGCATCCTTAAGAACCTTCCAGCTGAATATGTATATACCCATTGAAGCAAGATTGCTCTTTGGATGTTCTGGTTTCTCTTCGAATTCAGTAATCTTATTATCGTTATCTGTTACAACTACACCGAATCTGCTTGCTTCCTCTATAGGTACAGGCATTGCAGCAATTGTTATATCTGCATTATTAGCCTTGTGATAATCAAGCATTATCTTATAATCCATCTTGTATATATGATCACCAGAAAGAATAAGTACATATTCTGGATTATACTGCTCCATATATTCAAGGTTCTGGTAAATGGCATTAGCTGTTCCTGTATACCATTCACTGTTCTGACTCTTCTCATAAGGTGGAAGAACTGATACGCCTCCGACATTACGATCCAAATCCCAAGGAATACCAATTCCTATGTGTGTATTAAGACGAAGTGGCTGATACTGTGTTAATACACCTACTGTATCGATCCCTGAATTAATACAGTTACTGAGAGGGAAGTCAATTATTCTATACTTTCCTCCAAATGCTACTGCCGGCTTTGCCACTTTAGAAGTAAGTACTCCTAATCTGCTTCCCTGGCCACCAGCTAACAGCATTGCAATCATCTCTTTTTTAATCATGCTATCACCTCTGATGTTAAATTTTTACTGCTTTTAGATATTCTGATTATATCATACTATTCTCATTAAGTAAAAAGAATTTCGCTTTTTTTATACACATTTTTATGCACATTTTCTAAATCGTATAGTATATAATAAGAAAGGTTTGAAAAATAAGCCGATAAGACATACAATGTAACAAACACTAATTTCAAGAAAGGACAATATCATGTACAAGATTGATTTCAACAACCCTATCCATATTCACTTCATTGGCATAGGCGGTATAAGTATGAGCGGACTTGCCAAGATTCTTTTATCTAAAGGTTTTCCTGTTTCAGGCTCTGATGCTCACTCATCAGCTCTTACTGACGAACTTATTGGGGACGGCTGTATCGTATCCGTACCACAAAGCGCCGGTAATATAACTAATGATATAGATCTTGTTGTATATACAGCAGCAATTCATCCGGACAATCCAGAATTCAAGGCAGCTAAGGAGGCTGGTCTTCCAATGCTTACCCGTGCAGAGCTTCTTGGTCAGATTATGACTATCTACAAGAATGCCATTAACATTGCAGGTACTCATGGAAAGACAACGACTACTTCCATGGTCTCTGAAATATTACTCGCAGCAAGCATGGATCCTACTATCTCTGTAGGTGGTATCCTTAACAGCATTGGCGGCAATACAAGAGTCGGCGGTGATAGATACTTTGTTGCAGAAGCCTGCGAATATACTAACAGCTTTTTATCATTTAATCCTACAATGAACATTATTCTTAATGTCAAGGAAGATCACCTTGATTTCTTCAAGGATATTGATGACATCCGCCATTCTTTCAAGCTTTTTACTGAAAAACTTCCTTCTGACGGAACTCTTATCATCAATACTGACATTGATAATTATGAATATTTCTATCAGGATACTGACTGCGAGGTCATAACATTTGGTTCTGACCCGGCAAAGAGCATGTACAGTGCTTCTGATATCACTTACGACGAACTTGGAAGATGCACATATTCTCTTCTTATTAATAATGAGAAGACTGACACTATAACTCTTGGTGTACCTGGTCTTCACAATGTATATAATTCTCTTGCTGCTATTGCCGCTGCCAGAAAGCTTTCTGTTGATATGACACATATCAAAGCAGGTCTTTCTAACTTTAAAGGTACTAACAGAAGATTTGAGAAGAAAGGCACATTTAACGGAGTTACTGTTATTGATGACTATGCTCACCACCCTGACGAAATCCGTGCTACCTTAGCTTCTGCTGCCCACTATCCACACAATCATGTATGGGTAGTCTTCCAGCCTCATACATATTCGCGTACCAAGCTTTTATTCAATGAGTTTGCTGATGCTTTAAGCCACGCTGATAAGGTTGTCCTTGCCAAGATATATGCTGCAAGAGAAACTGACACTCTCGGAATCAGCTCTGCTGACCTGTGTGAAAAGATACAGTCTCTTGGTAAAGAATGTATATATATAGACAATTTTGAGGACATTGAAAAATATTTATTAAAAAATTGTATCAACGGTGACTTGTTAATAACTATGGGTGCAGGTGACGTATATAAAATCGGCGAAGACTTGCTTAAATAGTACATTTTCCACCCGCACGAACTTTTTCAACAAAGTTATCCACATTATCCACAATTTTCTGTTACTAAATTGTTCAGAATGATTGTGGATAATTTTTTATTCTGGCATTTTTCTAAACCCACATTTTATGCGGTTTTCCTATGTATATTTTTTATTTATCCACATTTTCCACATTATCCACATTTCTCCTTTCCGCACTGGACGTGCTTTGCATTTATTTTTTTCAGTGGTATAATCTGCTCATAACTTTTTTGGGAGACTAATACCATGAATAATCTGAACTTGTATTCAGAGACTGTTTCTGGCTATACAGCAGTTTCTGATATTTTCATAGACGAATATGTACCATCAGCCAACGGAGACTTTGTTAAGGTCTATCTTTATCTTTTGAGACTTTTCACAAGAAAGAACAGTAACTTAAGCATCTCTTCTCTTGCTGATACTTTTAACCAGACTGAGAATGATGTGATGCGTGCTTTAAGATACTGGGACAGATCTGGTCTTGTCCAGCTTTCTTACGACGACAATAACCAGCTTTGCGGTATCACTTTGAAGGATATTACTAATCACGGTTCTTCACCTGAACCTGATGATGACCGTAACCACATTGCTGCACCTGAGATTAACGCTGAGAGCATTGACAATGCTGTTTCCGAAGCTGTAATCCCTGATGAACCTATTTCCGGTAATCCTGTATCAGATTCATCTTCTAATGTGGTTTCCATGGATTTTGCAGCAGCTTCTTCAGCACACAATATAGAGCCTTCGAAAGTAACAGCTCCTGCTGACAAGCTTAACGAGCTTAATTCTAACGATGATTTTTCAATGTTGCTTTTCGTAATCCAGACTTATCTTGGAAAGACTCTTTCTCAGCCTGAGACTAATGCTATTGTGTATTTCTATGATACGTTACATTTCTCTGCTGACCTTATCGAATACCTTTTTGAATACTGCGTATCCAAGGGTAAGACTTCAATAAGATACATAGAGAAGGTTGCTCTCGCATGGGCTGATGAAGGTATCAGCACTGTTGATGCTGCCAAAGATGAAGTATCCAACCACAATGAAGCTGTCTACAGTGTCATGAAAGCATTCGGACTTAACAGCAGAGAACCTGGTAAGGTTGAGAAAGACCTTATTATCAAGTGGACTGATATATACTGCTTCGAAACTGACATAATTGTCGAAGCATGTAACAGAACCATGAAGGCTACTCACCAGCCAAGCTTTGAATATGCTGATTCTATTCTTACCAAGTGGCATACTTCTAACATCAGAAGTTCTGAGGATATCAGGAAAGCTGATGCACAGTACGAAGCTGGTAAGGCCGCCAAAGCAGCTAAGTCATCTAATGTCATTAAACAGAATGCTAACCGTTTTAATAATTACCAGCAGCGTCCTAAGAAATCTGACGACTGGTATAACTCTCTGCTAAGTAATAATAATTAATTATAAGGAGGGACGCTATGCCTTTGACCAATACACAATATGCCTCTATTATGAGACAATATGATGATATTAAAACAGCCAACAGGCACCTGCAAAGTGACCGTTATAAGGAAGTCACTGCCATGTGTCCTGATATAGCAGACATTGACTCTGAGATTATAGACTTGTCCATGAAAACTGCCAGAGCGCGTATAGAAGCTGACTCATCGGACACGACTACTGATGAATTAGCTTCCAGCCTTAAGTCACTCAACAACAGAAAAGTGGCTGCTCTGGCTTCTATAGGCAAGCCCGCTGATTATCTTGATGATATATTCACATGTCCTTATTGCAAGGATTCCGGTTATGTTGATGGTAAACGTTGCATGTGCTTTAACAAAAAAGCTATAGATCTTATATATAAGGACTCTAATCTCAAGAACATAACTACTGACGAGAATTTTGACACATTCTCTTTTAGCTGGTACAACAATACTGATATTGATCCAGCAACAGGGCTCACACCTTATAATAATATGCAGAAAGTTCTCAAAGTATGTCACGATTTCGTCGATAACTTTGATAATACATTTTCTAATCTTTTGTTTATCGGACAGACCGGTGTTGGTAAGACATTTCTTTCTAACTGTATTGCAAGGGCGCTTATGGATTCATGCCACAGTATAATATATCTTACTGCCGGGGAATTCTTTGATTCTTTCAAGAGCGATGATTTTAAGGAATTCGGAAGTTCCAAGTTTGACACTTCATTTTTTATTGAATGTGACCTGCTTATTATTGACGACCTTGGAACAGAGAAAGCTTCAGATTATAATTTTTCTAATCTGTTTAATACTATTAATGAAAGGCTTCTTAGAAGAAAGAGTATTATTATATCTTCTAACCTTGAGATGCCTGATATTGAAACAAGGTACTCGCAGAGAATTTTTTCAAGACTTGTAAGTGCCTATTCCATCTTAAGACTCTTTGGAGATGATATCCGCTGTATGAAAAAATTATCACCAGAAAAAAGGGCTTAACGATTATTTATGTCAAATATATCATTGACTTATTTCGCGTCAATGTTTATATTTTTATATGTATGTTTAATTATTATACTTTTATGGAGGATTATTTATTATGCCACGTGATGAAAGACACACTGAAACTATTCCTTACGGAACATTAGGTATTATCCCATTAGCAAGCTGCACACAGATGGGCAAGAAAGTTGACGAGTACCTTGTAAAGTGGAGAGAGCAGCGTCAGAATGAGAATACTTCTACCCTTAATTTTGCAGGATATAAGAGAGACAGTTATATTGTTAACGCTAAGACTCCTAGATTTGGTTCAGGAGAAGGAAAGGGCGTTCTTGTAGATTCTGTCCGTGGTCATGACTTATATATTATGCTTGATGTCTGCAACTACAGCCTTGAATATACTGTTTGTGGTTTCAAGAACCATATGTCTCCTGATGATCACTATGCTGACCTCAAGAGAGTTATTGCTGCTGCAGGTGGTAAGGCAAGAAGAATTAATGTAATCATGCCTTTCCTTTATGAATCAAGACAGCACAAGAGAACAGGAAGAGAATCTCTTGACTGTGCGCTTATGCTTCAGGAACTTACAGATATGGGTGTTGAGAATATTATTACTTTCGACGCACATGACCCTAGAGTACACAATGCTATTCCTCTTAAGGGATTTGAATCTGTATCATGCACATATCAGTTTATTAAGTATCTTCTTCTTAATGTAGATGACCTTCACATTGACAGCGAGCATATGATGGTTATCAGCCCTGACGAAGGTGGTATGGGACGTGCTGTTTACTTTGCTAACGTTCTTGGTCTTGATATGGGTATGTTCTATAAGAGAAGAGATTACACAAAGATTGTTAATGGACGTAATCCTATCGTTGCACATGAGTTCCTTGGAACTAATGTTGAAGGCAAGGATGTTATCATTATTGATGATATGATTTCTTCAGGTGAGAGTATGATTGATGTTGCTTCTGAGCTTAAGAAGCGTGGTGCAAGCAGAGTATTCTGTGCAACTACATTCGGTCTTTTCACTAACGGCTTCAAGAAGTTTGATGAGGCTTATGAGAACGGCATTATCGACAGAATCCTTACAACTAACCTTGTATACCAGCCAGCAGAGCTTCTGTCTAAGCCTTGGTACATCAATGTAGATATGAGCAAATATATGGCTCTTCTTATTGATACACTTAACCATGATTCTTCAATCAGCAACCTCTTAAGCCCGGTTGAAAGAATCCAGCAGAGAGTTAAGGAATATAACGAGCTTCATTACGGTAAGTAATTATTCACTTACAGCTTAATTGTTATAATAATTTAGCCGGGCGCTTATGCGTCCGGCTTTTTATCTGTGTGATTATTACTCTGTGTTGTCTCCTGTGTTGAACCTGTATTATCTGGATTAGTACCAGTATTTCCACTTGATGAACCACTCTGTGATTCTTGCTGTGACTGGCTTGGATTCTGTGTCTGTGAAGATTTCTGTGTCTCTGATTGTGTCTGTTTCTGTGTTTCCTTTACAGATTCAGTCTCAGATTCTGTCTCCTTTGTTGTCTCCTGCACATCACTCTTCTTTCCATATGATGGAAAATCCTTCTTTGCAAGATTCTCATGTGCAGATTCCATAAACTGCCTGAATATCTGCTTAGTATAGATCTGTGGTATTGTTGCAGGATAATCATATCCCTGCCATACAGCAACTGTATAATAAGCACTGTATCCACAGAACCACGAATCATAATTAGAATTAGTTGTACCAGTCTTTCCTGCAACAATAGCATTATTCGTTGCTGCTTCCCGTCCAGTTCCATCAGTTACTGCTGTCTTTAGCATGTCAGTCATCATTCTGCATGCATCTGAATCATATATCTTCTGCTGTCTGTTAGATGAATCATATATAACTTTTCCACGCACATCCTTTATCTGTGATACACATGTAACTCTTCTGTACTGTCCGTCACTAACAATTGTTGCATACGCACCAGCCATTTCTTCTGTCGATACTCCATATGTGAAACCACCTATTGATATGGCATCATAATCTTTATCCATCCATATCTTATGGAATCCCTGATTAAGCAGATATGAACTTCCAACTCTCGGAGTAATTTCTTTAAGTACATTCCATGCAACTGTATTTCGTGACAGATTTACTGCCGTCCTTAATGTAATACTGCCCATATATGTTCCATCAGCATTCTTAGGACCATTCTCAATATACTCATCTTTTACGATTGTATCAGGTGTATTGCCACGCTCAAGATATGGAACATAATCAAGTATTGGTTTAATAGAGCTTCCTGGCTGTCTGTAGCTCTGATATGCCCTGTTTAATGTATATCCTTCAAGTTCCTGACTTCTTGCCCCCACAATTGCCACTACATTTCCAGTTTCATTATCTATACATGTAGCTGCCGCCTGCATCTCATAGACATCATCCTTCATGGCCGTATAACCTTTAAGATTGTCATCTATCGCATCCTGGAGTTTCTGCTGTAAATCCATGTCTATACTTGTATATACCTTATATCCACCCGAAAGAAGCTTCTGCTGGAACAATGTATAACTCTGTTCATATAGATCCTTATACTGGTTGTAATCATCATCACTGCTGAAATCCGTTCTGAATACGAATCCTTTAGCCTGCATCATACCCTCTATAGCACAATGTCTTGCATATGTTTCCACCGAATTATTCTTAGATACCTCCGGCTGCTGTGCAAGCACTATCTGGGTATTAACTGCTGTATCATAATCTTCCTGGCTTATCTTATTATTCTCAAGAAGTTTCTCAAGTATAAGATTTCTTCTGGTCATCGTATTATCGTAATTAGTAAGCGGATTATATCTTGTAGGGCTGTTAGGTATTGCCGCGATAAATACCTGTTCTGCAAGAGAAAGTTCATTAACTTCCTTGTCAAAATATCCTCTTGCCGCAGCTCCAACACCATAATATCCATTGGCGAAATAGATATTGTTAAGATAAAACTCAAGAATTTCATTCTTCGAGTACTTCTTCTCTATATATGTCGCAACAAATATCTCTTTGACTTTTCGCTGCCATGTAACTTCCTGACTTAAGAATATATTCTTGGCAAGCTGCTGCGTTATTGTACTTGCACCCTGGACAATTTCGTCATTCTCTGTGTTAGCTATTACAGCTCTTATTATGGCTTTGATATCAATTCCTTTGTGTTTATAGAAATCTTTATCTTCCATTACAACAAATGCATCTGCCAGTGTATCAGGAATCTGTCCAATATCTATATAATACATATCTTTTGATTCCCTCATTGAGCATAACTCATTGCCATCAGTGTCATATATTAGTGTTGTTCCTGATGCCATAAATGTGTCTGCTGAACTATCATTTACAAGTTCTTTCGCATCCTGTGCCAGTTGTATAACTTTTACTATCTTTGGTGAAAATATTGCCAGAGTTACTACAAAAGCAAGTAATATTATTAATAATACAAGCCTTCTTATTAATCTGCGTCTTCTTTTCTTTTTAGATAATTTTTTCTTAGCCATAAACTTAAATCCTTATGAATATCATTATTTGTAATAAGTTACATATATATTACCACCCTGAGAAAACATCTTACCTGCATCATTCATTGAAACTGTCTTCTGTGCTCCAGTCGACGCTTCAATATATGCAATCTCACTTGAATTATATGCAGTAATGATTATATATTCATCTTCTCCAATCCTTGCTATCACAGGACTTCCATCCCCTACATAGCTGAGTGCTTTTTCATAAGTTATTCCCGTAAGACTGATTCCATGCACACCGCTTATATTGTCAAATGTCTCAACAGCGGTATGTCCCTGCTCCATATAAGACACTGCATTGAAATCAGCACCAAGATAATTACTTACCGCAGCAACTGCATTAACAATTGAATCTCCTGATGTCACAGGAACAATACCATCTATTGATGCCTGTGTACTCCTATATCTCTTCCATACCAGCTTGGAATTGCTGTCAACTACTGTTCCATATGTGTCGTATGCAAGAGTTATTGCTGACTCCAGCTGTGTTCTGCTTCCCTGGAACTTTCCATAACCATACACATAATATCTTCCATTCCATGAAAAATCATCCTCAAGTTCAAGCTTTGTATTATCTTTAAATATTATCTCTCCAGAAGTTCTGTAAGTAACCGATATATCATTTACTTTAGTTATAAGATCAATGTACAGTTCCTGTTTTCTTGCATCTGTACTTATTGTCTCTGCTTTTACAGCATTTTCTATTACATTCTCATCTTTATTAATAAGCTGGTCTATACTTGTCGATACATAACTGCTTCCAGATTTCACAATTCGTGAAAGTGTAATTCGCTTTCCCTGAACCTCTGTACTGGAAACATATATATCCGGCTGCTCATATTCCTTAATCAGATTGTAGTCAACATCAATAATTCCAACCCTATACATTGCATAAGTCCTGCTTCCATCTGCTCCTGATATAATATCGTCCTTATGCGCCATTCCATATATAAAATCAGAATCAATATAACCAAGCGGTCTTAATGTATCACCTTCATGTGCATTTACCTCATATGCGCTGTCATTGCTCATATTAAGTATTCTTATAGTATCTGTGTTATATATATCTCCCGAAACACTGTATGCGATAGCATCTCCCGCATCAGACACTGCATAAGCATCTTCTTTAAGCCCTGTTATCTCTGTCATGACCTCTTTACTTACAAGGTCTACAGAATACAGAGTCTCATCTATAAGTATATAGAATTTGTCATTAGAAACATAAGAAACGCCGCCTACATTCTGCGTGAGAATGTTATAAGGAATCTCCACTGGAATAAACAGTCTTTCAGTAACATCATTATCTGAATATGAATATCTGCATAAAGATACGCCAACCTGTCCTTCATGCTCTCCTCTGTTCATATATCCTGATACTAAAAATGTTGCATCTCCGTTATCTTCTATTTTCATTATCTTAATGTTATGGGCATCATAATCTTCTCTGACAGAATCAGTTTCCTCACCCCTGAATGAAAATACCCTTGTAAATGTCTGTGAACTGCTGTTAAAACACCACAGTGACCCCTGATTGACAAAATAGGTATATATTCCCTTTTCATCAGAAGTACAGTTAACATATGTTGAAGAATTAATTCCAAGATTAATCTTTGCTGAAGAAGTAAGGTCATTCTTCGCATCAAATACCTGATTCATCTCTCTTTCAAAATTAAGAAGATAAAAGCCGCTATTAGTTTGACGTATTCTGTAATACTCATTCACATTATATGTATCACTTGAAGAATAATCATTAGCAGCTCCTACTCTGTAATCAAGCCTTATTATTGCAACGTCGTCATTAATAGATATAATTTCTGGTGTTATCTCACTTTCTATATATGGTTCAAGATCTCCCCATCCAACCTGACTCAGTGAACAGTTGATATTAACCTTTCCATAATTAGTGTTATCACCAACACTCGAAGTTTCAAGATATCCTCCTATATCTTTAAGTCTTGCACTGTCAAATGTACATGCATTGAAATCCTTGACAAAATCCAGCTTCTTCTGCAGATCGTAATCTGTTCCATACATAATTCTTGTATAATAATAAACTGCATCATGTTTCTTTGTCTTAAGAACAACCTCAAGAGCATACTCTTTTCCGGTATCAAGAAGGTTCTTTATGTTCAATGTAACATTTATCTTATTATCAATTACCTGATATCCACTTACTTCTGTATTCTCTATGAGAGACTTGTCCTCTAAAGAACGTATCTTATAGCCGACCGACTCAACATCTTCTCCATATGTATTAATTGTTATCGCAAGTTTTCTATCCTTATTAACCGGCGTAATATTGCCATAGAATAATGTGGAATCAAGCTCCATAGTATAACCATGAAGCACATTATACTGTGTGCCTGCCTCTGTATCCATTGCAACTGTTGGGAGGGTTGCATCTGCCATAGTGGTTGCTGACGGCATTATCTGTTCGAATTTCATTGATATAAATGTTATGATAACCGTAACTAAAAATATAACTCCAAGTATAAAATACTTAGAACCTGATATACTATAATTCCTGATTCTTTTCAATTTAATCCTCCAAAAGCTTCTTTAGCGTAAGGTCAATATTAAGCACCCTGCTCATATTCTGTACTTCCTCATAAGCCTTATTATCCGGCTTTCCAGTCTTAACAGCTCTTATAAGCAGATTCTTTGGTGTATGCTCCATGTCTATGAATTCGAGTATCTGTGTCTGGTAACCCTTAGATTCTAAAAGCTTTGCCCTTGCACCATCTGTCGCTATTGCTGCAAATCTTTCCTTTAAGATTCCATAATCCATGACAGGTGAGAGAGTTTCATCTGCAATTGTTCTGTTTGCCTCATGCTGACAGCAAGGCACAGAAAGTATAACCTTCGCACCCCATTTTACTGCTTTGGCGAGTGCATAATCTGTAGCCGTATCACATGCATGAAGTGTTACAACCATATCTACAGACTCAACACCCTTGTAAGAAGCAATATCTCCCTCATAGAAATCCAGCTTATCATAGCCATATCTGGTTCTTAACTGATTGCAGTGCTCTATTACATCCTTCTTTAAGTCAAGTCCGATTATCCTGATATTATACCCCTTAAGTACCTTGAGATAATAATACATTGCAAATGTAAGATATGATTTTCCACATCCAAAATCAATTATTGTCTGTTCTTTATCCTTATCTAACTGTGGCAGAATATCCTCGATAAATTCAAGAAATCTGTTAATCTGCCTGAACTTATCATATCTTGTTCTTACAATTGCCCCCTCTTTAGTCATAACTCCAAGATCAACAAGAAAATCTACTTTCTCGCCTTCTTTAAGAATATATGTCTTGGTTCTGTTGTGTGACATATCCTTCTGACTCTTTATCTGTGCAAGCCTTTTATACTTACAGGTACATGCGCCCTTCTTTGAACTAAGCACCGTGGCAGTCGCATCTGTCATATTAAACTGCGCCTGTTTAAATGTGTTCTCCATATATTCTGTAATTCTTGTCTTAATCTCTTCTTCTGAATAATTGGTATGAAGCACTTTTCTTCCCACGAATTCTGATGCCTGATACTTTATCTCATCCTTAAGCTGTACCGGGCGAATCTTAACCCTCATCACACCTTCTTCATTCTTTACCTTCTGTCCGCTTATTGTAAGATCAATAAGCCTGTCATTAATACATTTATCTAAAAGCTCTTTTAATTCCATATCTGCCTCATCTTTTCTTGATTTATCCTCTGGATATACATGGTTATTTTAATCTCTTTAGACAAAAACCACAATAGCAAGTTTTATGCCTTAAAAATCATCATCAGAAATCCTCATTATATATCGGTGTTGAAAGCTGTATATCCGTCACTCCCCTTGTCTCGTCATAATTCATTGTTATATTAACATTTATCTTATTCTTTCCTATGCTTACAGAATCCTTAACGCTTTTAGCATAAGCATACACAACATATGAATCCTGTATCTGTCCCGTAGTCACAGTCTTTGCCCCCAGCATCTTAAGCATCCTGCCGCTGACCTCGCTCTTATCATACTGTGACATATCCCCAGCTATGCTTCCTTTCATGCTGACTGTTACATGAGTATCTATTCCATATTCCTCTAACACCTGTTTCATCAGCTTTTCATAATCTGAAGTGCTCTCAAATCCCTTATACAGTTCTATATTAGTTATAAAAAATTCTCCTGTACTGCTCTTTTTTATTGATATATCTGCGCTGCCATTAACTGATTGCTGTGTAAGATATATTCCTGTTTCATCCTCCGTTATATTATATCTGTTAAGCCCCAGAGTCTTTGCCATCTGTGTCATCATCAGTTTCTTTGCAGTATCCGACATTCCATTGTCAAGCTTTCCTGTCGCTGATATATCGGCACTTATATCATAGTAAACATTTTCACAGAATGTATCTACAACATCCATTGCCTCACCCTTTATGCCCTTGTATACAAGTCTGCAGGCAAACACTGCCCATATAATTACTGCGGCTGCTATCATCAGCCTCTGAAATCTATATATCTTTACCATATAAAAAACCTCCCATCACCTGAAATATTCCCAGATAATGGAAGGTTTATACATATTATTTAATTAACAGCCTTAATTCTCGCAAGCGATCTCTTAAGCGCTGCATCTGCTCTTACCATATCCAGACTATTATCATGGCTGGCAAGTCTCTTTTCAGCTCGCAGTCTCGCCTCGTTAGCTCTTTCTACATCGATTTCATCTGACCATTCTGCCACCTCAGCAAGAATAGTTATCTTATCCTTGAGAATCTCTATAATTCCACCGTGTACCGCAGCTTTCTTTACATCATTACCATTGTGTATGCTAAGAACACAAGGAACAACAACTGCAGTAAGCGGAATATGTCCCGGATAAACACCTATATCGCCTTCACTGGTAGAAAGTTCAACAAATGTAGCGTCATCATGGTAGAAAACTCTGTCCGGCGTATTAACCAGAAGCTTTATTGTCTGTAAATCTGCCATTACAACCTCTTTTCTACTTCTCTACCTTAGCTAAAACATCATCAATTCCACCACAGTTAAGGAAGTAACTCTCTGGAATGTCATCATACTTTCCTTCGATAATTTCCTTGAAGCCCTGAATAGTCTCACTTACAGGAACATATCTTCCTTCAAGACCAGTAAACTGTCCTGCAACGAAGAATGGCTGTGATAAGAATCTCTGAACCTTTCTTGCTCTTGAAACAACAAGCTTATCATCCTCTGAAAGCTCGTCCATACCAAGGATTGCGATGATATCCTGTAATTCTTTGTATTTCTGTAAGATTTCCTGAACTGATCTTGCAACCTTGTAATGCTCCTCACCAACAATTCTTGGATCAAGAATTCTTGATGTAGACTCTAACGGGTCAACGGCTGGATAGATACCAAGCTCAACGATTGATCTTGAAAGAACTGTAGTAGCATCCAGATGTGCAAATGTTGTAGCTGGAGCCGGGTCAGTAAGGTCATCCGCTGGTACATATACAGCCTGAACAGATGTAATAGATCCGTTCTTGGTAGATGTGATTCTCTCCTGAAGAGCACCCATCTCTGTCTGTAATGTTGGCTGGTAACCAACAGCTGAAGGCATACGTCCAAGAAGCGCTGAAACCTCTGAACCAGCCTGGGTAAATCTGTAGATATTATCAATGAAAAGAAGTACATCCTTTCCACCCTTATCTCTGAAGTACTCAGCCATTGTAAGTCCTGCAAGACCAACTCTCATTCTTGCTCCAGGTGGTTCGTTCATCTGTCCGAACACCATGGTAGTTTTCTCGATAACGCCCGATTCCATCATCTCATGATAAAGGTCGTTACCCTCTCTTGTTCTCTCACCAACACCTGTGAATACTGAATATCCACCATGCTCAGTTGCAATATTTCTGATAAGTTCCTGAATAAGTACTGTCTTACCTACTCCGGCTCCTCCGAATAATCCTATCTTACCACCCTTCTGGTAAGGACAAAGTAAATCTACAACCTTGATACCAGTCTCAAGAATCTCTGTATTAGTTGCCTGCTCTGCAAATGCAGGTGCCTTTCTATGAATAGGCATATGCTCCTGTACTTCTGGCACTGGCTTATTATCTATTGGATCACCTAATACATTGAACATTCTTCCTAAAGTCTGTTCACCTACCGGTACAGAAATTGGGGCACCTGTCGCCTCTGCATCCATACCTCTGACAAGACCATCTGTAGGACCCATGGCTATACATCTTACTACATCATCACCAAGATGCTGGGCAACCTCTACAACAAGCTTACCGCCGTCATTAGTCTTAATATTGATGGCCGAATTGATTTCTGGCAGATTACCGTCTGTGAACTTAATATCAATTACAGCACCGATAACCTGAGTAATCTTACCAATATTATTCTCTGCCATTATTCCCTCCATTGTTTTATTAATTGATAGCATTCGCTCCTGCTATAATCTCTGTAAGTTCCTGTGTAATTGAAGCCTGACGTGCTCTGTTAAACTTAAGCGACAGATCTGATATCATATCCTCTGCATTGCTTGTAGCACTGTCCATTGCCTGCATACGCGCTCCGTTCTCGCTGGCAACAGCTTCTACCATAGCTCCATATATAAGACTGCACACATACTTAGGTATAATCAGGTTAAGAGCCTCCTCTTCACCCGGCTCATAATTCATAGGTGTATTATCAGTCTCTGCTCCATCCTGTTTCATTGAATCTGCATCAACAGGAAGCAGCTTGATAAGCTTAGGTTCATGAACCACAGTGTTCTTAAAAGATGTATAAGCAAGATATATCTCTCCGACTTCTCCACTTGTAAATGCATCAAGCACCTCATTACATATAGCCTTGGCATCTGTATACGCAGGTTCTTCAACCATATCTGAATAATCTGCTTTAATCTGATAACCTCTTCTTGAAAGGAAATCTCTTCCCTTTGTTCCTATTGCATATATAAGTGCGTCTTCCTTAGGAATATCGCTACCTGTTATAAGTCTGGTAATATTAGAATTATATCCTCCGGCAAGTCCTCTGTTCGCTGTAATTGTGATAATCGCTTTCTTACTTGAATCTCCGGCTTTCAGATATTTGTGATTGATATTACCTGACTTGGCAAGCATATTCTTTACGGTATCATACATGAGGTCGAAATACGGCTTGGTACTTTCCGCTTTTCCTTTAGCTTTCTGCAATTTAACAGTAGATACGAGCTTCATGGCTTTGGTAATCTGACCGGTACTTTGAATACTATCTCTGCGTCTTTTTATGTCTCTCATTGAGGCCATAAACTATTACCTCCATTCCAAAACATTTATTGGATAAATGTTTTCTTAAACTCCTCGATGGCAGCTATAAGTGCCTTCTCATTATCTGCTGTCAGTTCCTTAGTCTCTTTGATAGACTCTGGAATCTGTGGATACTTAGTATCAATAAAGTCAAATAATCCCTGCTCAAAATCAAGAATTCTGTCAACATCTATATCGATAACATACTTCTTGGTAACCGCATATATAATTATAACCTGATACTCAACCGGCATTGGCTTGTACTGTGGCTGCTTAAGCATCTCTCTGATTCTCTCACCCTGTGCAAGCTTTTCCTTAGTATCAGCATCAAGCTCTGAACCAAACTGTGAGAATGATGCAAGCTCTCTGTACTGAGCAAGCTCTGTAC
>ERZ1035025.242-NODE-242-length-39595-cov-7.626454_pt1 | contig 39595 bp, 40 predicted proteins | sample MGYA00520619_ERZ1035025 | MGnify/ENA primary metagenome ERZ1035025 (study PRJEB33766, sample SAMN09781742) | gut metagenome | biome: gut microbiome | host: Homo sapiens | place: Madagascar | study: EMG produced TPA metagenomics assembly of the PRJNA485056 data set...
AGTATGATCTTAACGTTCAAACCACATTGTAAATTGTGATTATAATAAAGCTAATAAGTCCCGCAGACCAAAAGTAAGTTGATATACGTTATTTTTTATTTATGATATATGTTAATTTGTTGATACATAATAGCCATTTTTCCCATAACTTATCTTGATCGATCAAGTCAATTGCGTTTCTCTCAATCACTGCGAGACAATGGCGAGAAAGTTTTACGCTTTTTTTCATTTTATTTTTAATGATAGCTACATTTTGAGTCTTCATTTTATATTTAAGATAGTTCTTTTTTATGAGTTCTTCTTGCATCTGATTGTTATAAATCATTAATCGTAAGAATGGGTTCTCCATAGATGATATTTCTTTTAGTAAAAGTGCTTTTTCTTTTTTACTTCTTAATTTTTTCTTTGGTTTGACGCGAGCTTCAATTCTTAATAGATTTCTGTAATTCTTGTTAAGCTCCAAATACTCACTTTCTGTTTTAAAGGAATTAAAAAGATTCCTTTGCATGTATATTTTTTCATAACAAAGTATACTTATTTTTGACCTTGTACTTCCTAACCTTAATCCGGGCAATCCATTTTTGTGATGAAAGTATTGAGATGCACCTGAATTTTTTAATGACCACAAATAGTCTTTAAGTTTACAATCATAAATGTCCAATGCCACATCTATTTGTGTAATCCAAGATCTGCGTATGGATTTAATAATGGCCTTTCCGAATTGTGATTTCATCCATTTTATAAATTCTTTAAATTCATTATCACTAACATGTTGTGGCCGAAAATCAAATCTTATACTTCCAGTGTTATTATTTACAGGAACATATGCGATGTGCAATATCAAACTTGGAATCTCTTCTCTACTAAATATGTTGATTGCTTTCTTATATGGATGACCTTCCTTTAGTTTTGTGTGAGTTATGGCGTATTTATCGTTTGGGAGTTTATTGCAGTTTTTGAGTGCAGAGTGTATTTTAATTTTTTCATCCTCAGTAGAGAAACTACTTACAAGAGTGGCTTTGTCTATTCTTATCTTTAATTCATGATTGTGAAAACTATTTCCTGCACTAATAGAAAGCCTCGTTTCAATGTTTTTCATGTTTAAAAGCATATAATTTTCCGTACAATGCCTTTCCATTTATAAATGGATCGTGAATTTGAGTGCACCTCTATACATAGGATTTTATATAGGTGGGATATAGGTGGTATATAGCGTGCTATTAGAGGGAACTAGATAAAGCTAAGAGAACTCTGAAAGGATTAGTTCATATTGCTTCTACTAACTGACGACTTGCTATCCATTCCAAAACCTCCTCTTCTCGCCATGCAACTGCGCGTGCTCCGGTTAGGCTAACTTGTCGAGGAAACGCACCTGCTTCGATTTGTCGATAGAGCGTTGCACGTGAAATCGCACATAGTTCCAGAACAGTTTTAACCTTGATTAGACGTTTATTCGGCATCGTTTGAATCCACAAAAAAGCGCATCGGATTGATACTTTTACGATTTACAGATTTGCAGATTGTATGAGTGAAATTCTTGTAACATATTGAATTACATGGTGTTTAATGAGCGGCATGTTCGAAAGTTTCGAAAGTTTCAAACGCCGAAAAATTCTGGAATTTCTGGGTTTCAAAAAAGTTCAGCGGCGGAAAATTTCAGGTTTTCCATGTGAAAAGTTTCGCGCCTACTGATCGAAAAAGGTGGGTTTTGTAGATCTTGAGAACAGCTTTCTTTTGCTGCTCTCAGCAATACTATTATAAAAATAGTGATTCTTTTTACGACGTTAGAATGGATTTTAAAGAGTGATTTTTAATCAACTAACTCGAAATGATATAGATGTTATGGAATTAGAATAAGGAGCTTTCATGACGTTGCCATATTTATGTCCAAAAAGCTTCTTGAAAGATAGATTAATTATGTGTATTCATCCAGAAATATTATTAAAACCCGGCGTTGTTCATGTGTTAAACGTGGCCAAACTTGTTCAAATCTATTTTTTAGATCAGCATCTTTCACTGGAACAAATACTGGTTGCTCGTTATTATCAGAGGAGTTCTCATCAAAGCAGTCGATAAAAAACCAACTGATTGGTGTGTTCATTTTAATTGCAATATTTACTAAATGAGCAACATTGATTTTATTGGCTCCTCTTTCATAACGTGAAAGTTGTTGCTGTGATATATCGGCGTATTCTGCTAATTGCTGTGCAGTCATGCCAAGTTCTTTTCTGCGCCTCTGGATACGTTGCCCTACCAACTTGTCTGTAGATTCAGATGAAAGCTTCGCCATTTTCCCGCCTCATTTCTAACGTATATGTCTATAAATGACATTTTGCGGGTGTTTTACTCTTGCATGAACATCAATAATGGATTATAAACTGATCTTTACTCCTTTATGGATGCTTTGATCTCAAGGAAATCCATTTTTCTTTCTTTCAACCGCCATAAAGGGACTTAACTGAAATTTGTTCTTGCTCCATTAATCTAGCAAGTAACAGTTTTTTCTAATAACCTATCTTAAATGAGTGAAATATGAAAAAATAATCTGTCGCTAAAATGTTAAGTATATCTTTATTTTTTTCTTGTAACATTGTTTATTCCTCTCCTAATAATATCCATTTACAGGAAACAGTAAGTTCAGTGTCAACTCAGCAAGATGGAGTGACAAATGATGATGTATTAAAACACTTGTCTGAAAAATACAGTAATGAAATATCAAATTTGGGACTTACAGAAAATCAACTCAACTCTAATGTTTATGTTCGCGCAAGTTTGAATGATAATTTTTTATTTTTCTCAAATCTGAAACAGTTTATCTCTGTTTTTTACGACCTTCCAAATCTTCAGTCGGTTAAAGTTGTTAAGTATAATAATTATATAGGTTTCAAAGTAAAACTTGCTGGCCGTCCTTCAGCTGGATTTGCACTCTATCAAGAGGGGAATGAGTTTTTCTTGAAGGGTGTTATAAATGAAAAAGGACTTATTGCGGCTGAGAATATAGAAGAGGAGGGGCTGGTATTTAACTCATATTATTCAGTCGCTTTTGTTGTATTTAATAAGAATGGTGTTAAATATTAATCTTATATATAGATGCAGATATGAAAATTTTGACGGCTCTACCACTGCTGATTTTGTGTTTTTCAGCCAAAGCGAGTGATTTTAAAAAAATAAATGGAACACTCTCTTTGTATCAAAGCAAAAACCACACTACCTTTAGTATTAATTCTTCACTTGGCACTACATCGGGAGTATGTGAAATAGGAGGTGAATTAACACTTATTGATGCACGTAAAGGGCAACGTAACCGTTGGGTTTATAGTGACCAGTCAAGCATGTGTGTTGTGTTGATTAGTGAATTAGATAATGGAGCCATGCAGGTTATCTCGAAGGATTGTGATAAACACTGTAGTGTAACATCTATAGGCTCTATAAACGGCACATATAAAAAATGAAAGATTACTTTAGCCTGAAACTAATCAGGCTAAAGTAAATATTAATAGATTAAAATATTACGCTATTTCTCTTCTTATTGGTTCTACGTTGTAATTATTACCCTTTTCCAATGTTGTAAGTAGCTCAGCCCATACAGTCAAAGCTTGCTTACGTTCTTCAAAGTATTGATAGCGATTATATATGCCTTCAACGCCTTTGATTTTATGATTTAAGCAGCGTTCTGCTATCACCGGATCTACCCCCAGCGCAGCTAAATGGGAGCGGGCTGTTCGCCGAAAATCATGAATCGTGAAATTTGGCACATCTGGCATATTTGATCTTATTTTAGCCAACGCTACTGGTAATGTACTTTCCTGAATATGAGGAATCATGCGGTGTTGCATTTTTCTTGCTGGGAGAACCCATTCACTGTTGCCGGACATGATTTTTAATTCTTTAATCCAGCCAACAACGGGTACAGCCAGCGGGATATCAATCCCATCACCGTTTTTAACGCGCTCAGCAGGTAAATGCCAGACGCCTTCATCCAGATCAAATTCTGACCATCTGGCACCACACAATTCCATCTTACGGCAGCATAGGGCTAAAATGAGCTTCATTGTTAGTTCATTTTGACGGGAAAACCCTTTGGTCAAAGGCATTACCTGAAAAAGCTGTACCAGCTCTTCTCGGCTTAACCAGCGTTCACGGCTTTGTTCTTGTCCTCCGGCATCAGAGATGTCAAATGCACTTGCTGGATTAGCAGCCAGCATGTGCCGCTTGATTCCATAATCAAAGATCCGTCGAGTCCATCTGAGGACGTCATTGGCAACGGTAGGCGCACCTCGTTGAAGGATCTTTTGCAACATATCATCAATATGATAGGGGCGAACGTCCTCTATTCGCAGGTTGCCTATGTTTGGATTTATATCTTTTTCGATTCGGCGGCGCAGTATGTCGGGGTGCTTCCAGCGTTTAAGTATCTGGCGTTCAAAATATTCGCTGGCTAATTGGGATACCCGAAGTGCATGTTTTTCAGACTCTATTTTTTTGAGGGCGTCAGCTTTCCGTTCTTGCTTCTCTCCGGCAACGTCATAACCCAATGCTACACGTGCAGAGAGTTCTTTGGCGGTCTCTCGCGCTTTTGCTAGTGAGAGTTCAGCATAGGAACCGATACCCATTACCCGCTGTTTTCCAGAGAAACGATAGCGAAAACGCCAGAATGGAGCAGCATATTTCTTTGGAAAACAAAGAGATAAACCATTGCCATCTGACCTTGCTTCGAAGCGTTCGTCAGCTCTGATCCATGCCTTGATTTGTATGTCTGTCATTTTTGCCATATATGACTCTGCTTATGTGCTGTGTGTACATAATCATGATGCCATAAAAGTCATTATGTACATAGTTAAGTACACGCTAAACATGCGCTGTAGTGATACATGATGAGACAAGATGATAAAGATATAGCCCGTATTAACGGGCTATTAGAGGTGGTCTTAGCTTGGGTGAGACAAGGTGAGATCGTCTGAGATATTACTCAATGTTCTGGATCTGCTCGCGCATTTGCTCAATCAGCACTTTCAACTCAATCGCGGAGTTAGTGACTTCTGCATTGATAGACTTAGACGCCAGGGTGTTCGACTCACGGTTGAACTCCTGCATCATAAAGTCCAGACGGCGGCCCACCGCTTCCTTCTTCTTCAGAATGTTGTAGGTCTCTTTAACGTGCGCTTCCAGACGGTCCAGCTCTTCAGCGACATCGATACGTTGCGCCATCAGCACCAGCTCTTGTTCCAGACGGGTGTTTTCCAGCTGAACTTCTGCTTCTTCCAGTTTGGCGACAAGGCGCTCGCGCTGCCACTGCAGCACTTCCGGCATATGGGTGCGAACCTTAGCCACTTCAGCGCTGACGCCTTCAAGGCGCTGCTCAATCATCGCTTTCAGCGCCTGACCTTCGGTTTCGCGGGCAACGATAAAGTCATCCAGCGTGCCGTCGAGAGCGGCCAGAATTTCAGCGGCAATGGCGTCCAGATCCTGCTCACCGGCGGCCATGACGCCAGGCCAGCGCAGAATATCAACCGGGTTGATTTCGCCTTCATCGCTCTGCATTTTGACCCAGTTCGCCGCATTGACGAGCTGTTTCGCCAGTTTTTCGTTGAGGATCAGCTCGCCCTGTGCGCTGGCATCAGGCTCAAAGCGCAGGTTACATTCCACTTTACCGCGCGTCAGGCGCGTACGGATACGCTCGCGTACAACAGGCTCAAGGCTGCGGAACTGCTCCGGCATACGGAAATACGTTTCCAGGTAACGCTGGTTTACCGAGCGCATTTCCCATGTGGCGCTACCCCAGCTACCCTTGATTTCACGCCGGGCGTAGGCGGTCATACTGCGGATCATAGACATTCCCGTTTTTAAAGGAGAGATGGGGGGATTATAGCTTTCGGGGGCTTCTCAGGATAGGAATAAGCGTCCTTTATCCGTATAATGCGCAGCCACATTCGTTTCAAGCCGGAGAATCCATCATGCGTCCATCAGGTCGTAGCGCCAATCAGGTGCGTCCCGTCACCCTGACCCGTAACTATACAAAACACGCTGAAGGCTCCGTGCTGGTTGAGTTTGGTGACACCAAAGTGCTGTGCACCGCCTCCATCGAAGAAGGCGTTCCGCGCTTCCTGAAAGGTCAGGGTCAGGGCTGGATCACCGCCGAGTACGGCATGCTGCCGCGTGCGACCCATACCCGTAATGCCCGTGAAGCGGCAAAGGGTAAGCAGGGCGGTCGTACCATGGAAATTCAGCGTCTGATCGCGCGTGCGCTGCGCGCCGCCGTTGACCTGAAAACCCTCGGCGAATTCACGATTACTCTGGACTGCGATGTAATTCAGGCCGATGGCGGCACGCGTACGGCCTCTATTACCGGCGCATGCGTAGCGCTGGCGGATGCCCTGAACAAGCTAGTGGCAGCCGGTAAGCTGAAAACCAATCCAATGAAAGGCATGGTTGCGGCGGTCTCCGTAGGCATCGTTAACGGTGAAGCGCTTTGCGATCTGGAATACGTTGAAGATTCCGCGGCAGAGACCGACATGAACGTGGTGATGACCGAAGATGGTCGCATCATTGAGGTGCAGGGCACGGCAGAAGGCGAGCCGTTCACTCACGAAGAACTTCTCTCCCTGCTGGCGTTGGCCCGAGGGGGAATCGAATCCATTGTCACGACGCAGAAAGCGGCGTTAGAAAATTGATTTTAAAGGCGACCAATGAGTCGCCTTTTTTTTGCCTGTAAGACAGAAAACCAAAGGAGCAAATCCATGAAATCGTATCAGCGCCAGTTTATTGAGTTTGCGCTTAACAAGCAGGTACTTAAGTTTGGCGAATTTACGCTGAAATCCGGGCGTAAGAGTCCCTATTTCTTCAACGCCGGGCTGTTTAATACCGGGCGCGATCTGGCATTGTTAGGCCGTTTCTATGCCGAAGCGCTGGTAGATTCCGGGATTGATTTTGACCTGCTGTTTGGCCCGGCCTATAAAGGCATTCCGATTGCGACCACCACCGCGGTGGCGCTGGCGGAACACCATGACCGCGACGTGCCGTACTGCTTTAACCGCAAAGAGGCTAAAACCCACGGTGAAGGCGGGAATCTGGTCGGCAGCGCGCTGCAGGGCCGCGTCATGCTGGTCGACGACGTGATCACCGCAGGCACGGCGATCCGCGAATCAATGGAGATTATCCAGGCCAACGGTGCAACGCTGGCTGGTGTGTTGATTTCGCTGGATCGTCAGGAGCGCGGTCGTGGAGAAATCTCCGCCATTCAGGAAGTGGAGCGCGACTACAACTGCAAAGTGACGTCGATTATCACCCTGAAAGAGCTGATTGCGTATCTGGAAGAGAAGCCTGAGATGGCGGATCATCTGGCAGCGGTAAAAGCGTATCGCGAAGCGTTTGGGGTTTAATTGCATTGCCCGGTGGCACTACGCTTACCGGGCCTACCCGTTCGCAGGCCGGATAAGGCGAAGCCGCCATCCGGCGATGGCGTTACTGTAATTGTGCTGCGACTAAAGGCCAGCGGGCGTCAAAATCGTCCGTTGGGCGGTATTTGAACTCGCTACGCACAAAGCGGGAGAGCATCCCTTCACAAAACGCCAGAATCTGGCTCGCCAGCAGCGTTTCATCAATGCTGTATCCTTCACCTTCACGCATTTTCTTCTCGCGCAGCACCTGGCGCAGCTGCGCTTCAATGCGTTCGAAAAGCTGGTTAATGCGGCCCTGCAGTCTGTCTTGTTCAAACATCAGCGCGTGGCCGGTCAGGATACGGGTTAAGCCCGGATTGCGTTCACCAAAGCCCAGGATTAACAGCACAATCAGACGCAGACGCGCGGTGGTGTCTTTTTCGTCTTTCAGAATCAGGTTGATGCGTGTGATCAGGCTGTCTTCAATAAACTCGATCAGGCTGTCGAACATCCGGGTCTTGCTCGGAAAGTGACGGTACAGCGCCGCCTCAGACACGCCTACGGAGGCGGCCAGTTTAGCGGTGGTGATGCGTTGACTGCCATCGCTGGATTCAAGCATCAGAGCCAGAGATTGAAGTATTTCTTCGCGACGATTCCTTTTCGCGGTTTGTTTTTCTGCCATGTTACAAAATACCCCTGAAAATAAGCACTTGCCAGGCTGGCATCCACACAGCGACCGCAAACGGACGTTTGCGGTTTGTTATTGCATTATGACGCTGTGGGATACGTGTCTGTCGGGCAGTTATTTGCGCCCGGAATGGCCGAAGCCGCCTTCGCCACGGTCGGTGGCATCAAAGTCTGCCACCAGGTTAAATTCTGCCTGCACCACCGGTACAAAGACCATCTGTGCGATACGCTCGCCCGGTTCAATGGTGAAGCTGTCCTGACCACGGTTCCAGACGGAGACCATCAGCTGGCCCTGGTAGTCGGAGTCGATCAGGCCCACCAGGTTACCCAGCACAACACCGTGCTTATGGCCCAGGCCAGAACGTGGCAAGATCACCGCTGCCAGCGATGGGTCAGCGATGTGAATCGCCAGGCCAGTCGGAACCAGGGTCGTGGCACCCGGAGCCAGTTCTACGGCGTCATCGAGACAGGCGCGCAGGTCAAGACCGGCAGAGCCGGAGGTGGCATAGGTTGGCAGCGGAAATTGCTCGCCAACACGCGGGTCCAGAATCTTAACGTCGATTTTTTTCATCATAACGGGTAACGATCTCGTCGAGTAAATGTTGGCCCAGGAGTTCCTTGCGCTCAAGCGGTAAGACTTTATCTCCATCCTGCCAGAAAAGGTGCAGTGCGTTGCTGTCGCTGTTAAATCCTTGTGTGGCCAGCGATACGTCGTTCGCGCAAATCAAATCGAGGTTTTTGCGGGTACGTTTTTGCCGGGCATATTCTTCCACATTATTCGTTTCTGCGGCAAACCCAACAACGTATGGACGGTGGCTTTTTAGTGCGGCGACACCGGCAACAATGTCCGGATTTTTCACCATTTTTATTGTTAATTCATCGCCTTGCTTTTTAATTTTAGCCTCGGCGATCGTCTCGGCGCGATAGTCTGCAACGGCCGCACAGCCGATAAAAATCTGCTGGTTTTGCGCATGTGCCTGCACGGCGGCTTCCATCTCCAGCGCGGTGGTAACGTCAATTCGCTTCACAAACGCAGGGGTAGGCAGAGAGACCGGGCCGCTCACCAGCGTGACGTTCGCGCCACGCTTCGCGGCGGCGGCGGCAATCGCAAAGCCCATTTTGCCGGAGCTATGGTTGGTGATGTAGCGCACCGGATCCAGCGGCTCGCGCGTGGGGCCCGCGGTAATCATGATGTTGAGATGTTGCAGATCGTTGACAGGCGAGAAGTGGGCTGCGGCCATATCAACAATCGTTAGCGGATCGAGCATGCGGCCCGGGCCAACATCGCCGCAGGCCTGGCTGCCGCTGTCCGGACCCCAGATAAGCAGGCCGCGTGAGGCCAGCGTCTCAAGATTGTGCTGAGTGGCGGCATTACGGTACATCTGCTGGTTCATGGCCGGAACGACGGCAACAGGGGCAGGCGTAGCCAGACAAATGGTGGAAACCAGATCGTTTGCCATACCGGCCGCCACCCGAGCGATTAAATCCGCGGTGGCGGGGGCGAGGATAACCAGGTCTGCCCATTTCCCAAGCTCAATATGGCCCATCGCGGCTTCGGCAGCCGGATCGAGCAGGCTGTCAGATACCGGGTATCCTGAAACGGCCTGCAGGCTCAGAGGAGTGATAAAGGCTTTACCGCCTTCGGTTATCGCGACCCGCACATCTGCCCCGCGCTCGCGCAGACGACGCACCAGCTCCGGCGCTTTGTAGGCAGCAATACCGCCGCTCACGCCAAGAACGATTTTTTTACCGGCCAGGCTCATCATGATTCTTTCCTGTTGGGTTTCACCAGAGAGCGGGCATTTTATCACAATCCCCAAAACGGGGTGATTTTGTCCTTCGACCACTTTGCGAGACGCTACGCAAGAACGCAACGTGGCCGTCGAGCGCCGGATGGGCCTGTGGCAGCATGCGGTTAAAAAGGGAGAAAGAGCATGGAAGAAGAGGATGAGCAGCTGCTGCCGCGTGAAAAACTGCTGCGCTACGACGTCACCCTGTTAAAAGACGATGAACTGCTGGCGCTCTTTTTACGTACCGGAACGCCCGGCAAAACGGTATTTACGCTGGCAAAAGAGCTGATAGCACGTTTCGGTTCGCTGTACGGTTTACTGACCGCCGAGCTGGCGCAGTTTAAGCATGTTGAGGGGATCGGCGTGGCGAAATATGCCCAGTTGAGAGCCATTGCTGAGCTTGCCCGCCGTTTTTACAATGTCCGCATGGAGATGGACGATCCGATCCTGACGCCAGCGATGACGCGTGAATACCTGCAAAGCCAGTTAACCGATATCGAGCGCGAGATCTTTATGGTGATCTTTGTCGATAACCGAAACCGGGTACTGAAACATAGCTGCCTCTTTGCCGGCACATTAAGCCACGTTGAGGTGCATCCGCGTGAAATTGTGCGGGAAGCGATAAAAGTGAATGCAGCGGGCGTGATCCTCGCGCATAATCACCCCTCTGGCTGTGCAGAACCGAGCAGAGCGGACAAAGAAATCACCGAGCGCATTATCAAATGCTGTCAATTCATGGACATTCGTGTGCTGGACCATCTGATAATTGGCCGCGGAGAGTACATTTCTTTTGCAGAACATGGCTGGATTTAGGCTATTTCTCGCGATCCATCGGGATCTTTGTCTGTTCGGGACTTGAGCACACCGCCGAGTCAGCGTATACTACGCCACCTTTGAGAATCTCGGGTTTGGCATTTGGGCCTGGCAATCGAGAGTTCACATAGAACTGCGATGACCGGGCTGTAAAGCCTGACGAGGCGCCAATACCCCATACGAAGCTCGAGCTAATTTGATTTTTGGAGAATAGACATGTCCCGAGTCTGCCAAGTTACTGGCAAGCGTCCGGTGACCGGTAACAACCGTTCCCACGCACTGAACGCGACTAAACGCCGTTTCCTGCCGAACCTGCACTCTCACCGTTTCTGGGTTGAGAGCGAGAAGCGTTTTGTCACCCTGCGCGTATCTGCTAAAGGTATGCGTGTAATCGATAAAAAAGGCATCGATACAGTTCTGGCTGAACTGCGTGCCCGTGGCGAAAAGTACTAAGTACTTAGAGGAAATAAATCATGGCTAAAGGTATTCGTGAGAAAATCAAGCTGGTTTCTTCTGCTGGTACTGGTCACTTCTATACCACTACGAAGAACAAACGTACTAAGCCGGAAAAACTGGAACTGAAAAAATTCGATCCAGTTGTACGCCAGCACGTACTGTACAAAGAAGCTAAAATCAAATAATTTTAGTCTCCTTGTATCGAAAAACCCCGCAACTGCGGGGTTTTTTGCATTCTGCATCTCAACGGAGGAACCATGCCTGAATTACCTGAGGTAGAAACCAGCCGTCGCGGCATTGAGCCCCATCTGGTCGGCGCGACGATTCTTCACGCGGTTGTCCGTAACGGGCGTCTGCGCTGGCCGGTGTCCGATGAGATCCACGCCCTGAGCGATCAACCCGTCCTTAGCGTGCAGCGTCGCGCGAAATACCTGCTGCTGGAACTGCCCGACGGCTGGATCATTATCCACCTGGGGATGTCCGGGAGCCTGCGCGTTCTTACCGAAGAACTGCCGGCGGAAAAGCACGACCACGTCGATCTGGTGATGAGTAACGGCAAAGTGCTTCGTTATACCGACCCACGGCGCTTTGGCGCGTGGCTGTGGACGAAAGAGCTGGAAGGGCATAACGTGCTCGCGCATCTGGGCCCGGAGCCGCTCTCAGACGCGTTTAACGCGGAATACCTGAAAGCGAAGTGCGCGAAAAAGAAAAGCCCGATTAAGCCGTGGCTGATGGATAACAAGCTGGTGGTCGGCGTGGGGAATATCTATGCCAGCGAATCGCTGTTTGCCGCCGGGATCCATCCCGATCGGCTGGCCTCTTCGCTGTCGGCGCAGGAGTGTGAGCTGCTGGTCCGCGTGATTAAAGCCGTATTGCTGCGCTCGATTGAACAGGGGGGAACAACGCTGAAGGACTTCCTGCAAAGTGACGGCAAGCCGGGCTATTTTGCCCAAGAGCTGCAGGTGTATGGCCGTAAAGGCGAACCGTGCAGAGTCTGCGGTACGCCCATTATTGCCACGAAGCACGCCCAGCGCGCCACGTTCTACTGCCGTCAGTGCCAGAAATAGGGCTACTTTAGCTTTTCCATCAACGCCTGGTGGACGTTAACCGGCAGGAAATGGGTAACGTCCCCGTGATGACGCGCCACCTCTTTTACCAGCGTGGACGAGATAAATGACCACTCTTTGGAGGGCATCAGGAATACGCTCTCCAGCTCCGGCATCAGGTGGCGGTTCATGTGCGCCAGCTGCATCTCATACTCAAAGTCTGCCACCGCGCGTAAGCCGCGGATCAGAATGTTCGCCTGCTGGGCGCGGGCGAAGTTAGCCATCAGGTCGCTAAACCCGACCACCTCAACATTCGGCAGGTGCGAAATGGCATCGGTGGCAAGCTGCACGCGCTCGTAGAGGTCAAACATTGGCTTTTTGCTGGGGCTCGCGGCAATGGCCAGGATCACCTTGTCAAACATGCACGCCGCACGGGTGATGATATCAAGATGACCGTTGGTGATCGGATCGAAGGTACCCGGATAAATCGCTTTTGTGCTCATGGCTCACGTTTTCTCTGAGTAGCCGCGGCAGAGCGCCCACAGCTCGGTGTATTTGTTGAAAGTATACTGGGCATTCACTACCGCGAGTAACCAGCCCTGCTTACCGTCCAGAACGCCACCACGCAGCAGGAGCGTTTTCAGGAACGCGCCCAGCGTGTGGGTGAAGATACCGGCCAGTGAGGCCTTCTTGCCGCGCTGGTGACGCTCCTGCGCCCAAGCCGTGGCATAGTTGAGCTGTTTACGCTGGAAGCTCGCGAAATCCCGGCAGGTCAGGTGCAGCAAATCGCCCGTCAGGGGGATGATCTGTGCGTTGTCGCAGGCCAGGGATTCATGCACCAGATTGTCGTTGTACTGATAGCGCTCGCGCTCGTAAAGGCGCGTCACGCGGTCTGGATACCAGCCGCTGTGGCGCATAAATCGGCCAAGGAAATAGTTACGACGGGCAATGCTGTATACAGCACCAGGCTGAGGTGAGGAAAGCACCGCCTGAATGGCCTGCTGAAGTTCTGGCGTAATACGTTCGTCAGTATCGAGCATCAGGACATAATCACCGGTGGCAAACCCCTGCGCGCGCTGGCGCTGGATGCCATAGCCTTGCCAGTCAGCGTCGGTAAACACCTTTGCACCCGCTGCCCGGGCAACGTCCACCGTGCTGTCCGTACTTCCGGAGTCAAGAATGACGATCTCGTCAGCCCAGGCAACTGATGCCAGGCAGTCCGGAAGCAGGTCGGCGGCGTTTTTGGCGATCATCACGACCGACAGACGCGTCGACATTAGTGGCTCCGTTGGGGCAGGTAAGGTTGCAGAAGTTGCAGCAGACGGGTCAGGGCGCCCTGGTTCTGATGCAGCACTTCAACGGCATGACGCCCGTACCACAGGCGATAATCTTCATCAGTCAGAAGGGTCGATACCTCTTTGACTACCGAATCCGCATCGGTCACGGTAATTAAACCATCGGCCTGCTGTAATTTCGCGCAGATATCTTTGAAGTTAAACGTATGTGGCCCCATCAGCACCGGAATGGCGTGGGCTGCCGGCTCGAGCGGGTTATGACCGCCGCGCTCCACCAGGCTGCCGCCGACAAACGCGAGGTCAGCAATGCCGTAAAGCAGCATCAGCTCGCCCATCGTGTCGCCAATCACCACCTGGGTGCTGCCAGATGGGATCTCCCCGCTGCTGCGCAGCGTGAAGCTGAAACCGCCTTTCTGCACCATTTCACGGGCATCTTTAAAACGCTCCGGATGGCGGGGCACGAGGATCAGCAGTAAATCAGGGAAGCTTTCCAGCAGCTTGCGGTGCGCCTGCAGGATAATCTCTTCTTCACCGTCATGGGTACTGGTCGCAATCCAGACCTGACGACGCGGGGCCCACTGGCGACGCAGCGTGATCGCGCGGGCGGCGAGTTCCGGGGTAACCGAAATATCAAATTTCAGGCTACCCGTCACTGCAAGCTGGTTGCGTTTGAGGCCCAGAGAGACAAAGCGTGCCGCATCTTCTTCATTCTGCGCGGCGATCAGCGTGATTTTGCTCAGCAAGCGGCGCATAAATTTACCCAGCTTGCCGTAACCTTTCGCCGAGCGCTCTGACAGGCGCGCGTTGGCAATCACCAGCGGAATTTTACGGGCATGCAGGGCGGAAATCATGTTCGGCCACAGTTCGGTTTCCATCACAATCACCAGCTTCGGGCGAACGGTATTCAGGAAACGATTCATGGCGCAGGGCAGGTCGTAAGGGAGATAGACGTGATGAACGTCTTTGCCAAAAGCGGATAACGCGCGCTCCGAGCCGGTTGGCGTCATCGTCGTGACGGTAATCGGCAGCGACGGATAGCGGTGACGCAGGGCGCGAACCAGCGGGATTGCCGCCAGCGTTTCACCGACAGAAACGGAATGCAGCAAAATACCGTCCGGCGCGACTTTATTGCGGCAGAAGCCATAGCGTTCAGCCCAGCGTTTACGATACGCAGGCGCTTTACGGCTACGAAGCAACAGTCTCAGCCACACCAGTGGCTGAATGATGTAGAGCAGAGCGGTATACAACAATTCCAAGCGATTATCCGTTTTTTTAGTTTCGGCGGGCAAATTCTAAGCATTTGAGCCGTCTAAAGCTATCTCTTTGGTGTTTTAAGACACCCATTTGCCTGCGTTACGCTCATTCGCCTGAAAAAAAACGGGCAATTTCTTGCCCGTTTCTTGTCTCACCGTTTAGCGCTCCGCTTCGGGGAGGGCGTTCAGATGGTAGGTTACGCGCTCCGAAAGCCCGCGAATGTCACCGCCAGTGATAAAGAAGCTGTCATCTTTTTGATTTGGATTACTGACGTCGTAGCCCAGCATCTTGTTGATCAGCGTTGCCACCTGATAATGGTTGAGCGGCATCTGCGGGCTGATCTCCTTCATGGCGTAAGCTGGATCGTTGCTGAAGTAGAGGAACGGTACCTGAGCAATTGGCATTTCTACAACCGAGTGGCCAAACAGACCGTTATCGCCCACGCGTTCCCCGTGATCGGAGGTGATAAACACCAGCACCGGCAGTTTGGATTTTGCCAGCGCGGTGCGAATCGCGGACGCGAGTTCTTTGTCATACAGGCGGACCGCATCGTCATACTCATTTTTCTTCTGCGCCACATCATCACTTAGACGCGGTGTAGAGAACTTCGCGAAGCCCTGCGGGATATTACGCTCGTACGGGATATGTGGAGCACGGCTGTTGAGCACCATCAGGAACGGTTTGTTCCAGTCCAGCGTTGCTTTCTCAACGGATGGCGTCAGAACAACGTCCGCGCCGACATCCGGTGCCGGGCGGATCTGGGTATCTTCCCACAGATCAATATCATGGATACCAATCCAGTTGCTCAGCCCTTCCAGCCCCTGGGCGGAGATAAAGGCGGTCTGATAACCCTGTTTCTTCGCGTTGGCGAAGATATTGGTGGATTTCGATTTATAAGCCCCGTAGTTATCCGGCTCGCGCAGATTATTCACCAGCATCGGGATGGCCACGCGGGTGGATACGGCGTTGGAGACAATCAGACGGCCCGTACCTTGATACTGCTGAAGCAGCGCTTTCAGCTCGGGCGTGGTATCGCGTTCGTAGCCCAGGGCGCTGACGTGGTGCGGGTTAAGGCTTTCACCTATCGCCAGAATAATCGAATATTTGCCCGCACGCGTATCCTTAACAGGTTTGACCTGGTAGGGATCGTAATGGGTCAGATTCTGGTTTTCTCCTGACATCGCTTCCGGGATCAGGCGTATGGCGCTGAAGCTCATCGCAGACAGGCCGTTACGCAGCAGGGAGTGCCGCAGGTCCGGGTTGAACTTGTACATCTGCCCGTCGACCGCTTTGTAGAACTGGCCGACAAACATCACGACGATGGCAAGCAGGCAAGGAAGCGCAATCCATTTGTGCCAAAGCGGCGCCAGACGACGCGCAAAGACCAGCGCAAACACGACCGCCACAATCATGATGGCGAAGTAGATGCCCAGTGAACCCAGGCTGTCGGTGATCCCACTGGCAATGTCTTTCGTTTCCACGAACGCCAGCCAGACTTCACTCGGGCCATAGAACTGACCGTAGAACTGGTAGTACACCGCTTCCGATATCTGAACGATAAACGTGACGGCCAGCAGCAGGCGAGTCAGGAAGAAACGCGCACTGGCCGCGGCAAGCAGGGAGATGATCAGATACAGCGAGATATCACCGGATTTCGGCTGGTAGACATGATCTTTCAGCAGAATGATGATTTCTGAGAGCGAGAACAGCAGCAAGAATGCCAGCGTCAACCCCAGGGTGCGCAACAGATTGCTGCGTGGGGTGAACGAAGAGTGTGTCGTTGTTTTGAACATGGAAGGGCTCTATTCCGATCAGAACTTTTTAGTCAGCGGGCGAATGGCTTTACCAAAACCAAAGCGCAGTGCGCGAACTACCGTAGGACGATTGTGCAATCCTTTACGCCAGATATCCTCAAACAGGGCGTACCAGCGTGCAGCGACCGCTTCGCGGGAATAGACCTGTAGGCGTTTTTCACCCTGTTCGCGCATCTGACGATACAGTTCAGGGGAATTTTTAAGACGCATGATGGCATCGAAGGCTTCATCAGGGTTTTTGGCGATCAGGTAGTCCAGCTCGCTTTCGCGGATCGCGCGATAAGACGGCTCGTCATCGCAGACCATCACCGTTTTCCCCAGCCAGTTGTTAATGAGCTTGCTGGCAGGCTTACGCGCCAGTTTATGATCGTGTGATTTGCGGAAGCTGATGCACACGTCCACGTCCTGGTAGTTTGTCCAGTTATCGAACGAGATGCGTAGCTCGATACCTTGTTCGGCAAGGCGTTGCTTAAAGTTCCCTTCGCGGTATTGGTCCGGGAAACTGTCTACACGGCCGAAGAATGCGACGGTTTTGATTGTCTCGTCGGTGCGCTCACGCGGTTTTACGCCCGGCTGTGGCCAGTAGGGGACGAAGATACGATTGCTATGATTGTCCACTTCCGGATTCTGGTCGACGACAACATCTGCGCCAATGACGGGAGGGCGGTCCGCACGCGCGACTACGGTGAAGCCACGCCACGGCTTCACTCGGGAACCAAAGTCATCGTTATGCATCAGGTTAATGGCATCCGGCCTGCATTCAGAGCCAAACGAACATTCGATTGCATCACCATAATAGTGCTTCAGCGCCAGGGTGGTCTGGAACGTCCAGCCTCCGCGACCACCGCAATAAAATCGCTCCGGAATGTCGTCAGGATTGACATGGTTATCCAGAAGGGTCTGGAAATCTGCGTAGTTTTTAGCGATGAAATCCGCGCGGGAAACCGCGTGTAATTTAAGTTTGTTCATAATTTCCGTTAGCCAGCCAGTTTTTTAAGACGGAAGTAGCGACGTCCCAGACGCCACCGTTGGCGGAAGCCGCGCGCATTTTGCCAAATCAGCGTCCAGATACCGCGATCGAAAAGCTCACGGGTGATCTCGCGTTTTTTGGCCATATCGTCAATGTTGTTAATGCTATGCAGGATCCCCAGACCCTCTTTGGCGATTTGCCAGCGGCAGGCGGGTACGCGTTTCACCTGTTCCGGATAGCGTTTGTTGATGGCGTCCAGCATCTCCAGAATCTTCATGTAATGGCGCGAAGAGCGCATGCGCGTGTCGTCCGTGCCTGGCGTATGGGAAACGGAAGCGGAATGGATCAGGTAATCGTAATAGACCTCATCAATATACTGCACGCGTCTGGCGGTGAGCAGCACTTCCGTAGTCCAGGGGATGTCCTGATGGCGCAGACCATGTTCAAAGCTGAAGCCCTGCTCTTTGATAAAGGCGTGTCGATAGATATTCAGCCACGTTACGTGCAGGAACTTGCGCGATTCGAGCGCCATCTGCAGCCAGGTCGGGCCGTCCAGCACACCGGTTGACGCAAGTTTATCTGAAGGGAAAATCTTCTTCGACGGGCGTCCGTCATCATAAATATAGGTACCGTTGCAGGTCGCGACGTCCAACTGCCCGGCGAGTGCAATTTCCAGCAGGCGCGGATACATACCCGGATAGATAACGTCATCAATATCCGGGAACGCGACGTACTCGCCCGTTGCCACGGCCAGACCGGTATTACGGGCCGCAGAGACACCCCCATTAGGCTGGTCGATGACGTTAAAATGACTGAATTCACTGGCGTAGCGGGCGATAATATCTGCGGAGCCGTCAGTTGAGCCGTCATTAACAATAACAAGTTCCAGGCTGGGCAGATTCTGTTTCTTTATGCTGTCAAAAAAAGCGCTCAGGAAATTCTCGCCATTATAGACGGCGACAACGAGGCTTAATTGAGGCGTTCCAGACATGCTTACTCCGTAATTTAACGCGGTGAGATGCGGCTAACGAGCGATACAGCAATGTGCAATGGCTTTTCGACAGCCGGCAGGCAAAAGAGTTCTGATGAGTAACGTTGCGCCGATGCCTGTTATCATCGGCGCAATATACGCTATCAGGAGGTTGTTTCTGTCCGTTTAGCGGGTCGTAAAGCGCACATTCCCACAAGTAACCCGGTTAACAGCATATATTGTTCCAGGTAGTGATCTTTCAAATTGTGGTCAACCATGGTGCGGGAGAAGAAACCAACCGTAAACAGCAGCAAGAACATGCCTGCCATCATATTGCCATGGCGGAACTCGCGCCAGCCGATGTACCAGCAGCCTGCCAGCAGAATCAGCCAGCCTGCAATGCCCACAACCCCGTTCTGGATACCAAACTCAATCAGGCCGTAGTGGCTGTGCGGAATATCAATGCGATTGTCCTGCGTGTCGCGACGCAGCACATAGCGGAAGGCCTCTTTGCGAGGTCCCATTCCCGCAGGATGTTCACCCACCAGTTTCCAGCCCTGATGGAAGAAGCTCGCGCGACAGCCGTTGGAGTGGTCCATTGGTCGACCGAGATCGTTAGTCGGTACGGTTCCGTTGGTTCTGTTATAGCAAAAACTGGTGAAAGGCGCGTTCCAACCTGTTACTGCATCATCTTCCAGGTTTTGCCAGCGCGGATCGGTTTTCCAGGAAGCATAGCCCAGAAGCGCGGAAACGATAATGATGCTCACAAGAATAATGCCTGTTAGTACTACCCGGCTGCGACGCATACTGTGCAGGCTAAGCAGTATGAAGGTGGAGAACAGGCTGCCAACCAGGCCGATCGTTCCCCAGCGGGTATCGACTAACGCCGTGCAGACAAGGTTACACAGCAGCATAAAGGCGAGGAATGGTGTCTTCAGGCGTAAGAAACGCTGATGAAGCAGGCCGCGCGCAAGCAGTTCGGCGAGCAGGAAACCGGTGATCATATTGATCTGGAAGCTCATGCGCGTGCGGTTATAAACAATCCGCGTTTCGCCCCAGTGGATCACGCCGTCTCGCCAGTAAAGCCAGACGGTATCAAGGAGATGGATACAGACGACGCCCCAGAAAAAAAGGACGACGAGAGTAAAGAAACGGGCTGCCGATAAAGAGGGGAAGCGCTCCTGAATTACCGGTAATAACACCAGACCCGCGCAGAAAAGCAATACCGGGCGTAACCACTGACCATCCCAGGTCGACACCATTTCTTTAATATCTGGCGCGACAAAAAAGCCGTTAATCAGGATAAAGAAGGTCAATGCCCAGAGCACAATAAGCACGAACTTAATTTTGTTTAAGTCCAGCGCTTTTCTCGCCACTGAGGAGCTAAAGAAAAGACCGAGCGCCACCACAATATTAGGATAAATCAGTCCATTACGATGAAAAGGTAGCTGATCGTTTGGGATTGGCCAGATAAAACATAAAGCCAGTACAGACAGTACTAAAAGACCTGTCAGGATGTTACGAGTATTTGTCATAATTTTGGTACTGGTAAAGGATCTCGGCGTTAATACCGGTTAGTTAACAATGCCATACGCAGATTCCACTGATTTTGAGTGGAATAAAAGCCTGAGAAAATTACCACATAAGCCATAACTACAGAAGGACAATGTTTGTAAGCAAGATTAATCCGCCTGTGCATTATCGTAATACCCACGTATATAATCGGCAGCCAGGACAGCGGTTTCAGCTAAACGACAGGAAATATATGCACATTGTTCACACTGAAGCAGACGGCGGCAAAGGCGGGCAGCCTCTGCGCATTATCAACGAATCGCTTGGGATGATTCAGCGTGGCCATCAGGTGACTCTCCTTTGTCCGGAAACTGCGCCGCTCCACGCGCTGGCACGCAGTGCCGGTCTGACGGTGGTCACGATGCCGTTGAAGCGTAAGAACCTTAAAAACCTGCAGCTGCTGCGTCGCTGGCTGAAGGATAACCGTCAGTCGATTGACGTCATCAATAGCCATAACTCTGCCGATACCTGGCTGGTGGCGCTGGCGAATCTGACGCTCTCCAACCCCGTACCGCTGGTTAGAACCCGTCATGCGTCCGGCGTTCCGCGTAACAACTGGACGACACGCTGGCTGTTCCGCACCGCCTGCGCGCACATCGTGACTACCGGGGAGGCGCTGCGCCATCAGGTCGCAAATATTGGCGTGCCGATGTCCCAGAGTACGTCGGTGCCAAGCGGTGTCGATACGCAGCGTTTCCATCCGGGAGATAAGCACCAGGCCCGGGTTCATTGTGGTTTGTCGCAGGACGATTTCTGGCTGGGCGTGGTGTCGCATTTGCGCCCGAACAAAGGCCATAGCGTACTGTTGCATGCCCTGGCGAAAATCGACATTCCACACATCAAGCTGGCGATTGTGGGTGAAGGCCCGCACAAGGCGACGCTGGAACAGGAAATCGCCGCGCTGGGATTACAGCAGCGCGTGGTCATGGCGGGACATCAACCCGATCCGGAACGCTGGTTTCCGGCCTTTGATATTGCGCTGAGTCCTTCGCATGATATGGAAGGTGTGCCGCAGGGCGTACTGCAATCGTTAGCCACCCGTATTGCCACCATTGCGACGGATGCCGGTGGAACGGGGGATGCGGTGATTAACGGGCAGACGGGATTGTTGGTCGCCCAGCGCGACGAAAACGCACTGCGCGATGCCATAATGAAACTCTATGCCGACTCAGCCCTTCGCGAGACGCTCGCGCAACAGGGGTATGACTACCTGAGCACGCACTTTACCCGTGAATGTATGCTGGATGCGATGGAGAAGGTCTTCTCCGATGCCGCTCAGCGCAGCAAATCGCGATAAAGCGTTTGTAGCTCTCGGGCCATTCTGTCCAGGGTGAAAGGTTCCGCAGTCGCACGCGCGGCAGCGGCGTAATCGACACCCTGTTCACGGCCTTTTAGCCACAGCGAGATGGCCTGCTGGTAACCTTCGCTGTCCAGCGCATCGCGTACCCAGCCGTTTTGACCCTCGGTTATCCACTCCGCCGCGCCACAACCGTGGCTGGTGAGCAGTGGCAAACCACAGGCCAGGGCTTCCACGCAGACGTTCGGGAAGGGATCGTAGAGCGTCGGCAGGATAAGGGCATCAGCCGTGCCATACACTTCACGCACGTTGGCTACGGGGCCCAGGAACTTCACTCTAGAGGAAATTCCCAGCGCCTGCGCCAGCTTTTCGAACTTCCGCGCATGTTTATCGCGGCCGGCAATCAGCAGCCAGACGTCAGGATGCGCCACAATAGCGCGCAGCGCGGTGGCGACGCCTTTGCGGCTGAAGCCTGACCCAACATACGCCAGTACCGGTGCGTTACGGGGAATACCCAGCGCATCACGCTGCGAAAGGGCGCGGACCTCAGGACTAAACTGAACGGTGTCTACGCCGTTGTAGATCACCGTCAGCTTGTCTTCCGACAGTCCGAAGCGACGGGCGATATCATCGCGAACCATCTTCGAATTACAGATCACCTTGCGCAGCTGCGGATGGGTAAACATCTGCGACTCGGCCTGCAGAATGTAGCGGTGATAACGGCTCAGAGACTGCGCCCAACGCGCCAGTGGCGACAGAATACGACCATATTGCTCAAGCCAGGTGGCGTGAACACCGTCGCCCGCCCGGAAGATGGTGGCACCCGGTATGCGTTCGTGGCTTTGCACAATATCAAACTGCTCAAAATGCGCGGCGGCTTCGACGGCAAAACCGGATTCACGCGCGATGCGATTGCGAAACGGCGGATTGACCGTCAACGTTTTCCAGCCTGCGGCATCCTCCCACTGGCGAGCAATCAGCGTGACATCAAGGGAGGCATCCTGCGCCAGCACGTTCAGCGCACGTGAGACAAAACGCTCTGCGCCACCGTTGGGGTTGTAGGTCTGTCGAACAATGGCCAGTTTCATGCAGGGGTTTCCGTTTCCAGAAGCATCGTATCAATGGCGCTCAGCACCTGCTGTGGGGTAATGGCCGTAATGCAGTCTGAGACACCGCTGTCTCCGCAGCCCGCTTTGCCGCACGGCTGGCAGGTAAACCCGGCCACAATCACACGATAATTTACCCCCCACGGCGCCCATTTGATGGCACCGGTAGGGCCAAAGATAGCAACGGTCGGCGTACCGACGGCGCTTGCAAGGTGCATCGGCATGGAGTCCACACCAAAGTACACCCGGGCGTGCTTCATCAGCGCACCCAGCTCTTTCAGGTTCAGCTGACCGCTTAAATCAAAGACCGGCTGGGTGAGAGCTGCGCGCAGCTCATCCATGTAGGCCTTCTCTTCTTTTGACGGTGCGGCGGAGAGGACGATCGGCAGGCCGCGCGCCGCCAGGTTATCAATGGTCGCTGCCAGTTTTTTGATATCCCAGGCCTTAAACATCCAGCGCGAGGTCGGGTGAACCAGAATGTAGGATTTACTCGTGAGCCCAAACCCGGCCAGTTTTTCGGCCACAGAGGCTTCTGCCGCGTCACCAGGCACAAAAAGCGTATGCTTGTCTTCGTCGGACTGCGGATGAATACCGATTCGGCGCAGGGCATCCAGATTGACTTCCACCATATGGCGGCTGTTGTCCTGAATGGCCGGGTAGAGCGTGGTGAACGATTTCACCCAGCGACGACGTGCCAGGCCCCCGCGCTTATCCGGCTTAAAGCCGACGGAGACGCGCGGTTTCAGGCGACGCGCCAGACGCGCGCCGTGCCAGTGTTCGGTCAGATTAATCAGCACGTCATACTGACGGCCTTTCAGGGTATTCAGCAGGGCGCGGTAGAGGCGGAATTGTTCAAACCAGCCCTTCTTACGCCAGTTGCGCCCAATAGTATGCACCTGGTCGATATGCGGATGGCTGGTCAGCATCGCCTGGGTATCGTCATAAACCAGCGCATCGACTTCCACGTTCGGCCAGTTCTTTTTCAGCACGGTAAACACCGGCGAGGTAAGCAGAACGTCACCGTGGTGACGCAGCTTAATAATCAGCACGCGCTTTGGCGGGCGCTCCGCTGAGAAAAAATCAGACATAGGCTCTCTCTGCTGCCAGCAAAGGCTCTAATTGCGCAAATACCGCAGCGGCGCTGAGATCGCTCAACTGCGATGAGTGTTCCGGGCGGCAGATATACTGATTTTTTCCATAGCCGCCGATCAGGCCCGGGTCCGTTGGGCCGTAAAGCGTGATGTTAGGTCGGTCCAGCGCCGCCGTCAGGTGGCTGAGGCCCGTATCCACAGAAACCACAGCCGTAGCGCCTGCCAGCGCCTGAGCGACGCCGTCAAGTTTCATGCGCGGCAGAACGTCCACGTAATCAAACCCTTCTGCCAGACGTTTGGCCCGTGCCTCTTCGTGCGGTGCACCCCACGGGAGTTTGATACGCAGCCCCGCGCTTGCCAGCAGGCCGATCAGTTCGCGCCAGTGCGCTTCCGGCCAGTGCTTGTCATCGCGGGTTGTCGCGTGAAGGAAAATCAGATAAGGATCGCTTTTCTGCGATGAGGTGTGCAGGAAATGCCGGGAAATCGCATAGTCGCCCTGGGTTTCCGGTTTCGCATAGCCCAGGCTTTTGGCAAACAGCTCTCGGGTACGTTCCACCGCGTGCTGTTGCTTTGCGATGTGATGGCGGCGGTTATAAAACAGGCTCGCCAGCGGTTCTCGGGCGCTGTGCCAGTCCATCCCGTGCTTTACGCCGTGTGCCAGACGCGTTACCAGCGCGGCGCTTTTGACCAGCCCCTGTGCGTCAATGATGGCGTCGTAATGCTGTGCCCGCACCGCCTCGCGGAAGGCTTTGCGTTCGGCTTTAATCGGCGCGGAGAACCACGCTTTGCGCCAGCGGCGAATCGCCACCGGGATCACGCGGTCAACCGCTTCATGCCAGGTGGGGATCTGCGCGAAGCCTTCTTCCACCACCCAGTCAAAACGAATGCCGGGGATGGCCCGCATGGCGTCCGTCAACGACGGCAGCGTATGCAGAACATCACCCATCGAAGAAGTTTTAACGATCAATACCCGCATTCGTTATCCTTCTTCGCTCAACAGCAGTGCGTTGAGTTCTTCGAGCACGCGCGCTGGCGTAATGTCGATCAGGCTCTGATGATAGCCTTCTGCGGCATCGCCTTTGCGCACCTTGTGGTAGCCGGTGATCAGGCGGATGACGCGCGCTTTATGGGAAAGCGGAGGCGTGAAGTCCGGGCTGCTTGGGCCATACAGCGCGACCAGCGGGCGGTTGAGTGCAGCGGCGACGTGCATCAGGCCTGAATCGTTGGTGACCACGGCGTGACAGGCGGCAATCAGAATAACGGCCTGTTCAAGCTGCGTTTCTCCCGCCAGGTTGCGGCACCAGGCCTGCTGTTCATTACTGAGTGTGGCGAGAATTTCGTTGCCCGCCTCGTGGTCTTTTGCCGAACCGAACAGGACAATCTGGTAGCCTTCGTCGATCAGCTGTTTCGCCAGCTCCGCATAGTGGTAGTGCGGCCAGCGTTTTGCCGGACCGAACTCGGCTCCAGGGCAGAAGCCAATCATCGGACGTTCAGACGAAAGGCCAAACGCGCTGCAGGTCTGGGATTTTTCACCGTCGTTAACCTGAAGCTGGGGCCAGAGCAGCGGCTGCGGCAGGTCTTTCGCACTGCGCATCACGCCTTTGTCATAGGCCAGCGCCACATAGCGTTCCACCATTAATGGCCAGGCCGCTTTATCCAGCACCCGCGCATCGTTCAGCAGACCGTAGCGCATTTCGCCGCGCCAGCCGGTGCGATGCGGGATGCCCGCAAAGAAGGGCACCAGCGCGGATTTAAAGGAGTTGGGCAGGACATACGCACGATCGTACCGCTTTTCGCGCAGGCTATGGCCGAGCTTGCGGCGCTCGCCAATCTCCAGCGCCCCGTGGCCGAGCGGCATCGGGATAGCTTCATTCACTTCCGGCATACGCGATAACAGCGGACGGCACCACGCGGGTGCCATCACGTCGATTATCGCCTGGGGATAACGCGCCTTGAGCGTGCGATAGAGACTTTGCGACATCATCATGTCGCCCACCCATGACGGGCCGATCACCAGAATTCTCATACTTACGCGTCGCGGTTCAGCCAGGCCATATATTCCGTTACGCCTTCGGCAACGGTCTTGAACGGCTTGTCATAACCTGCGGCGCGCAGGTTAGTCAGATCGGCCTGCGTGAACGCCTGGTAACGGCCTTTAAGCTTATCAGGGAACGGAATGTACTCGATGCTGCCTTTTTTATGGTACGCCAGCGTGGCGTCAGCCACCGCCTGGAAGGACTCTGCGCGGCCGGTACCGAGGTTGAAGATACCGGACACGCCGTTTTCCCAGAACCACAGGTTTACGGCCGCCACGTCACCCACGTAGACGAAGTCACGCTTAAAGCCGTCGCTGCCTTCGAACAGTTTTGGACTTTCACCGTTATTCAGCTGGGTGTTCAGGTGGAACGCCACGCTCGCCATGCTGCCTTTGTGGCCTTCGCGCGGTCCGTAGACGTTGAAGTAGCGGAAACCGACGATCTGCGAGTTCGCTTCTGGCAGTACCTGACGTACGTATTCGTCGAACAGGAACTTGGAGTAACCGTAGACGTTCAGCGGCTGCTCATATTCGCGGGACTCGATGAAGTCCGAGGTGCGCCCGCCGTAGGTGGCAGCAGAAGAGGCATACAGGAACGGAATTTCACGCTCCAGGCAGTAATGCAGGATCTCTTTGGAGTACTGATAGTTATTGTCCATCATGTACTTGCCGTCCCACTCGGTAGTGGACGAGCAGGCACCTTCGTGGAAGATGGCTTCGATCTCGCCGAACTCTTCACCTGCCATAATCTGGATAAGGAAGTCTTCTTTATCCATGTAGTCAGCGATGTTCAGATCCACCAGGTTAACGAACTTGGTGCCGTCTTTCAGGTTGTCAACCACCAGGATGTCGGTGATGCCTTTGTCATTGAGAGCCTTAACAATATTGCTGCCGATAAAGCCTGCGCCGCCGGTAACGATGATCATAACTGTAACCTTTGAAGTGTGGAGCCCGGGGACAATCCCGGACGCTAATGTTTCTATCATATCATTAGTATGGCTGCCCTTCAGCCATTCACCGACATAGCGCAAGGGTACACGTGATTTATGCTGCAAAAACGACAAGAGATGACGTGTCATCTCGTCATGAACTATAGGTTTGGGTAATATGTCCCGAAATTTGCCGAGTCTGGAGAATTGCAATGCGTGGTGATTTTTACAAACAGTTAAACAGCGACCTCGAGACCGCACGTGCGGAAGGGTTGTTCAAGGAAGAGCGTATTATCACGTCTGCCCAGCAGGCGGACATCACCGTTGCCGACGGCAGCCATGTGATCAACTTTTGTGCGAACAACTACTTAGGTCTTGCGAATCACCCTGAGCTGATTGCCGCTGCCAAAAACGGCATGGATACCCACGGCTTCGGCATGGCCTCCGTACGCTTTATCTGCGGAACCCAGGACAGCCATAAGCAGCTTGAGCAAAAGCTGGCAACCTTCCTCGGAATGGAAGATGCGATTCTGTACTCTTCCTGCTTTGACGCCAACGGCGGCCTGTTCGAGACCCTGCTCGGCGCAGAAGATGCCATTATCTCCGACGCCCTGAACCATGCGTCCATCATTGACGGCGTGCGCCTGTGCAAAGCGAAGCGTTTCCGCTACGCCAACAACGACATGGTTGAGCTGGAAGCGCGCCTGAAAGAGGCCCGTGAAGCGGGCGCTCGCCATGTGCTGATCGCCACCGACGGCGTGTTCTCCATGGACGGCGTGATCGCCAACCTGAAGGGCGTATGTGACCTGGCAGATAAATATGACGCGCTGGTGATGGTCGATGACTCTCACGCGGTGGGCTTTGTCGGCGAAAACGGCCGGGGCTCCCACGAATACTGCGACGTCATGGGCCGCGTGGACATCATCACCGGTACGCTGGGCAAAGCGCTTGGCGGCGCATCCGGCGGCTATACCGCTGCGCGCAAAGAGGTGGTTGAGTGGCTGCGTCAGCGCTCGCGTCCGTATCTGTTCTCCAACTCCCTGGCGCCGGCGATTGTTGCCGCTTCTATCAAAGTGCTGGAGATGGTGGAGTCCGGTGCCGGGCTGCGCGACCGTCTGTGGTCTAACGCCCGTCTGTTCCGTGAAAAAATGAGCGCAGCAGGGTTCACCCTGGCCGGTGCTGACCATGCGATCATTCCGGTGATGCTGGGCGATGCGGTCGTGGCGCAGCAATTTGCCCGCGAACTGCAGAAAGAAGGGATTTACGTCACCGGGTTCTTCTTCCCGGTGGTGCCAAAAGGTCAGGCGCGTATCCGCACCCAGATGTCTGCGGCGCATACGCCTGAACAAATTGAACGTGCGGTGGAAGCCTTTACCCGCATCGGTAAACAGCTGGGCGTCATTGCCTGAGGACGTATGATGAAAGCGTTATCCAAACTGAAAGCGGAAGAAGGGATTTGGATGACCGACGTGCCGGAACCGGAAGTCGGTCATAACGATCTGCTGATCAAAATTCGTAAAACAGCTATCTGCGGTACTGACGTTCACATCTACAACTGGGACCAGTGGTCGCAGAAAACCATTCCTGTACCGATGGTTGTCGGTCACGAATATGTCGGTGAAGTGGTGGGGATCGGCCAGGAAGTGAAAGGCTTCAAAATCGGCGACCGCGTTTCCGGTGAAGGTCATATTACCTGCGGCCACTGCCGTAACTGCCGCGGTGGGCGTACGCACCTGTGCCGCAATACCATCGGCGTGGGCGTGAACCGTCCGGGCTGCTTCGCGGAATATCTGGTGATCCCGGCCTTTAACGCCTTCAAAATCCCGGACAATATCTCTGACGATCTGGCCTCCATCTTCGACCCGTTTGGCAACGCGGTACACACGGCGCTCTCCTTCGATCTGGTGGGTGAGGACGTGCTGGTCTCCGGTGCGGGTCCAATCGGCATCATGGCGGCGGCCGTGGCGAAGCACGTGGGTGCACGCAACGTCGTGATCACCGACGTGAACGAATACCGCCTGTCGCTGGCGCGCAAAATGGGCGTCACCCGCGCGGTGGATGTCTCGAAAGAGAGCCTGACCGACGTGATGGAAGAGCTGGGCATGACCGAGGGCTTCGACGTGGGTCTGGAGATGTCCGGCGCGCCGCCGGCGTTCCGCACCATGCTCGACACCATGAACCACGGTGGCCGTATCGCGATGCTGGGCATTCCGCCGTCGGATATGTCTATCGACTGGAACAAAGTGATCTTCAAGGGGCTGTTCATCAAGGGCATCTATGGCCGCGAGATGTTTGAGACCTGGTACAAGATGGCGGCGTTGATTCAGTCCGGTCTGGATCTGTCCCCGATTATTACTCACCGTTTCTCCATCAATGAGTTCCAGCAGGGCTTTGACGCGATGCGTTCCGGCCAGTCAGGGAAAGTGATCCTGAGCTGGGAGTAACAGAGAAAGCGCCTTCGGGCGCTTTTTTTACGACCTCTTCACGTTTCTTACATCCGCAATCAGATTATTTCGATTTTTCCTTCGCTTTTTTACCCGCACACTTATAAAGTTTGTTGATTATCCGTTTAAGTTTACAGCGCCTATGTTCAAGCTTACCGTTTGTTTATTGACCTGTAATTCTGCGCGTTTGCTGCGCGAGGTGATTCCTCCGCTGCTGACGGTGGCAGATGAAATTGTCGTTCTGGATTCCGGCAGTACGGATGCCACTCTTTCTATTTGCCGCGAGTACGGGCTCTCCCTTCATCATCACCCCTATGCTATGCATGGCGTGCAGATGAACCATGCGATCGATCTGGCGAGCAATGACTGGGTGCTTTGCATGGATAGCGACGAGATTCTGGACGCGGAGACTGTCGACTTTATTCTGACCCTGAAAGCCGGGGATGAACCTTCCGCCGATCGCGCCTGGCGTATCGCCCGGTACTGGCATGTGCTGGGTGAAGAGGTGCGTACAATCTACCCTGTTTCCTCCCCTGATTTCCCGGTGCGGCTGTTCAATCGTACCCAGGCTCGCTTCAACCAACGACCCGTGGATGACAAAGTTGAAGGCAAGATTGTCGCCATGAAAATGCCTGGGCGGGTGCGTCACGACACGTTTTATAACCTTCATGAAGTGTTCAACAAGCTCAACAGCTACACCACCCGGCTGGTGAAGTACCAGCCGGCTCGCCCTTCGATCGGACGCGGCATCATCAGCGCCATCGGGGCGTTCTTCAAATGGTATCTGTTCAGCGGAGCCTGGCGTCAGGGCAAGGTTGGGGTCGTGACAGGACTGTATGCCACAGCCTACAGCTTTTTGAAGTATTTCAAATCCTGGTATCAGCATCAGGAGAAAAAAGAGCCCGTTGCGAATGAGCAGACGGACTCTCAGATTGCGAAATAAGCGTCAGGCGGTCAGGCTTTCTTACCCCATCCCTGCCACTGCTGCTGGACGTATTTCACCAGCGTACTGTTACTGATGCTGTCTCCGATGACAGAGAAGAAGCGGGTCGCGTAGACCGGTTCAAGCGGCTGCTTCGGTACACAGCGCTTTACGCCGCGGAACGGATTACGCGGTGCGGTCGGCACGGGCTGCGCAGAATTCGGCGTAGAGGTATCCACTTGCGGCTCGTTAAGCAGATCGCTCGGGCGCACCAGCGTGATATCGGAAGGTAAGGTCGGCAGCATTTGCTGCAGGACACGGACGGTCGACGGGTGCGGGTGACCGATGGCAATGGCCGAACCATTGCGGCGGGCCAGCTGTACCGCGCGATTGAACTGCATACGAATATCGGCTTCGTTCTGGGTGTCATCCAGGAACACCTTGCGCTTAATCACCTTTACGCCCGTTCCCTGAGCGGCGCGCATCGCCTGGCTGTTGCCGATGGTCATGCTGTCGAGGAAGTAGAGATTGTAACGCTCCAGCGCCTGCATCACTTTTAGCATCCCGTACAGGCTGGAGGTCATCGCGCTGCCCATATGGTTGTTCAGCCCTACGGCATACGGCACCTTGTTGTAGGCGTCGCGGATGATGCGCTCGATCTCCTCGCTGCTCATATCCGGGCGCAGGGTATCTTTTTCCAGCGGCTGCTTGCTGAGCGGGGCCATGGGCAGGTGAATGAGAACCTGATGCCCGCTGCTGTGGGCTTTGGTCGCCATCTCACGCGCGTGGGGGGCATTTGGCAGGACGGCAACGGAGATGGCTGACGGCATCGCCAGCACCTGATTTTCATAGTGTGGACGATAACCAAAGTCATCAATCACGATAGCGAGCTTACCTGCGTATACCGGTGCAGCCAGCGCCAGCGCGCTGACGACGGAGAAAACGATTCGACGAAATTGAAGCAAAACTTATCTTCCCAACCACGGCTGTGGATTGACCGCCTGACCCTGACGACGAATTTCGAAATAGAGTGACGGGCGGCCCTGACCGCCACTGCTGCCCACAAGGGCTATGGGTTGGCCCGCGCGCACCTGTGTGCCGACGCTGACCAGTGCGCTCTGGTTGTAGCCGTAAAGGCTCATGTCACCTTTACCGTGTTCGACCACCACCACAAGCCCGTAACCCTGCAGCCAGTCGGCCAGAATCACGCGGCCATCGGCGATGGCTTTCACTTCGCTACCTTCAGACGCACCGATAACGATCCCTTTCCAACGTAGCTCACCCTGCAGCTGTTCGCCATAGCGATGCAGAATTGAACCGCGAACGGGCCAGAAAGCCTGGCCGCGAGGTGAGCCCAGGCCGCCGGTACGCGACATCAGGGAACGTTCACTTTCGCTTGGCTTGTAGGTGGTGCCTTTGCGGGAGGCTTCCTGCTGCTTGTCGCGAACGGCCTGCGCCTCGCGAGCCTCTTTTTCGGCGCGCGCTTTCGCCGCGGCTTCCGCACGGGCGATGCTGTTACGCAGTTTGGATTCGTTGGCGCGCATTTCGCTCAGCTGGCTCTGTCCTTCCTGAATCGAGGACTCGAGACCGGCCAGGGTTTTCTTACGCTCGTTGCGGGCCTGCTCGAGCTTCGCCTGCTGGGCCTGCTGATCGTAGAGCAGCGTCTGCTGCTGGCTCTGCTTCTCTTCCAGTTCGGCTTTTTGCGTGGAGACCTCTTCGCGCGTCTGCTTCAGCTGCGCGATCGTCTCCTGACGCGCCTGGTTAAGATAGCCAAAGTAGGCCTGCAGGCGCTGGCCGCGCTGGCTCTCTTCGCCGCTGAGGATCAGCTGGAGTCCGGTATGTTCACCCTGGCGGAATGCGGCATCAAGCTGTGCCGCAAGATTGCGCTCCTGCGCATCGCGCTGGCGCTCGAGTTTGGCAATCGACGCGTTCATCTCGTCGATCTGCTTATTCAGCTGGGCGAGGGTGTTTTGCGTTTCACGGAGTTTACGCGTGGCAGCGGAGATGGCCTCTTCCTGCTGCTTAAGCTGGGCGAGCAGGGCGGCGCGCTGCTGCTGCTGCTGGCGTACCGCACGCTCTTTGGCGGCGATATCGGCCTGAATGGATTTCAGCTGGTCGCGGTCATCCGCGTGGGCGGATGCGGCGCACAGCAATACGCCAGCGCTGAGTGCGCTGGCGTAAAACAGAGGTCTGACTGATAACCTAAGCGGCTTCACGACCCATGTGATTGAAAAAATCGCCTTTCCCCTCATGGGGAGCGATTATTCCACGATGAACAGCGGCTTACCAGTCATCTCTTCAGGGATCGGCATCCCCATCAGCGACAACATGGTTGGCGCGATGTCAGAAAGCTTGCCGCCTTCTACGGCTTTCACTGATTTATCACCCACATAAATCAGCGGAACCGGCAGGTTGGTGTGGGCGGTGTGCGCCTGGCCGGTCGCCGGGTCGCGCATCTGTTCAGCGTTACCGTGATCCGCGGTGATCAGCAACTGACCGCCTACGGACTCAACCGCTTTCGCCACCTGCTCAACGCAGTGGTCCAGCGCTTCAACCGCTTTCACTGCCGCTTCCATCACCCCGGTATGACCGACCATGTCGCCGTTCGGGTAGTTACAGATGATGGTGTCGTACTTACCGCTCTCGATGGCCGCAACCAGTTTTTCAGTCAATTCTGCAGAGCTCATCTCTGGCTGCAGATCGTAAGTGGCGACTTTCGGGGAGTTGATCAGAATGCGCTCTTCGCCTTTGAACGGCTCTTCAACGCCGCCGTTAAAGAAGAAGGTCACGTGTGCGTATTTTTCCGTTTCGGAAATACGCAGCTGCGTTTTGTCGTTCTTCGCCATCCACTCACCGAAGGTATTGGCCAGCGAGGCGGGTGGGTACGCGCATGGGGCTTTGATGTCTGCCGCGTATTCGGTCAACTGGATGAAGTTGATGTTAACCACTTTCTTACGGGCAAAACCGTCGAAGTCGCTGTTGACGAACGCACGGGTGATTTCGCGCGCGCGGTCAGCGCGGAAGTTCATGAAGATCAGCGCATCGCCGTCTTCCATCGCGGCATCGGCCTGGCCTTCAGCACGGATCACGGATGCTTTCACGAATTCGTCGTTTTCATCGCGTGCATAAGCTGCTTCCAGCGCTTCAACGGCGGTCGCGAACTGGAATTCCCCTTTTGCCAGGGTCAGCAGGTCATAGGCCTGTTCAACGCGATCCCAGCGGTTGTCGCGGTCCATGGCGTAGTAACGACCAATGATGGAGGCCACGCGGCCTTTGCCCAGCGCGGCGAATTTGTCTTCAAAGGCTTTCAGGGAGCCTTCTGCACTGCGTGGTGGCGTGTCGCGACCGTCCAGGAAGGCGTGCAGATAGATTTTTTCCGCACCGCGTTCAGCGGCCAGCTCAACCATCGCCATGATGTGATCTTCGTGGCTGTGAACGCCGCCGGCAGAGAGCAGGCCCATAATGTGAACGGCCTTGCCAGCGGCAACGGCTTTATCAACCGCGCCTGACAGCGTTGGGTTGGAGAAGAAGGTGCGTTCTTTGATTTCAACGTCCAGACGCGTCAGGTCCTGATACACAATACGCCCGGCGCCCAGGTTAACGTGACCGACTTCGGAGTTGCCCATCTGGCGGTCCGGCAGGCCCACTTCCAGGCCAGACGCGTCAATCAGCGTATGCGGACGTTTTGCCCACAGGGCATCCATGACCGGGGTTTTGGCGTTGAAAATAGCGTTATCCTGGCTGTCTTCACGGTAGCCATAGCCATCCAGAATCACCAGTACCATAGGTTTTTTAGAAACCGACATTGCGACAACCTCATGCTCAAGAGTCAAAATTTGCGTAATTTTACTACAGCTGAATCGATCAAATAGCCGCAGAAGATCAAAGAAAGCGCAGGGGCAAGATGCTGACCAGACCATTTTGAGGCATTTTTTTAGGTGGCATGCCGCAGAAAATGGATTAGGTTAGGGTCGCTGGCTGTATTTGCCAGAACGCACAGGTATACTCCTGTCCTGGTTTTTTTTATCACTTAGTCGGGAGTAGTTACCCTCCATGCAAGAAATTATGCAATTCGTTAGCCGCCATCCGGTTCTGAGCATCGCGTGGATTGGCCTGCTGGCTGCTGTGCTGTTCACCACATTTAAGAGCCTGACGTCTAAGATTAAGGTTATCACCCGTGGTGAAGCGACGCGTCTGATTAACAAAGAAGATGCCGTCGTTGTCGATCTGCGTCAGCGTGACGATTTCCGCAAAGGTCACATTGCGGGCGCAATCAACCTGTTGCCAGCTGAAATCAAAGCGAACAACGTCGGTGAGCTTGAAAAACACAAAGCCCAGCCGATTATCGTTGTGGATGCGACCGGCATGCAGGCACAGGAATCTGCCAGCGCGCTTCATAAAGCAGGCTTCGAAAACGTAACGGTGCTGAAAGAAGGTATTTCCGGCTGGAGCGGGGAAAATCTTCCTTTGGTGCGCGGTAAATAAGGAGTTCAGTCATGGCCCATATTGAGATCTATACCAAAGCGACGTGCCCGTTCTGCCATCGTGCGAAAGCGCTGCTGAACAGTAAAGGCGTCACGTTCCAGGAACTGCCGATCGACGGTGACGCGATTAAACGCGAAGAGATGATCCAACGTAGTGGTCGTACGACGGTTCCACAGATTTTTATTGATGCGCAGCACATTGGCGGCTGTGATGACTTGTATGCGCTCGACGCCCGTGGTGGACTCGATCCGCTGCTGAGCTAAGAGACTTTAGGACAATTAAAAAGGGTATTTCCATGTCAGAACAAAACAACACCGAGATGACTTTCCAGATCCAGCGTATCTACACCAAAGATGTCTCTTTCGAAGCGCCAAATGCGCCACACGTTTTCCAGAAAGATTGGCAGCCAGAGGTTAAACTTGATCTGGATACCGCATCTACCCAGCTGGCAGATGACGTGTATGAAGTCGTGCTGCGTGTGACCGTTACCGCCTCTCTGGGCGAAGAAACTGCATTCCTGTGTGAAGTACAGCAGGGCGGTATCTTCTCTATCGGCGGCATCGAAGGCAACCAGATGGCGCATTGCCTGGGTGCGTACTGCCCGAACATTCTGTTCCCGTATGCGCGTGAATGCATCACCAGCCTGGTTTCTCGCGGTACATTCCCGCAACTGAACCTTGCGCCAGTTAACTTTGATGCGCTGTTCATGAACTATCTGCAGCAGCAGGCTGGCGAAGGTGCTGAACAACATCAGGATGCCTGATGAGCACTGTTAATGCGTCAATGACTGTGATCGGTGCCGGCTCATACGGCACCGCTCTTGCCATTACTCTGGCAAGAAATGGTCACGAGGTGGTCCTGTGGGGCCACGACCCAAAACATATCGCCACGCTGCAGCGCGATCGTTGCAACGTCGCGTTTCTCCCGGATGTTCCGTTCCCTGACTCCCTGCACCTTGAAAGCGACCTTGCGACCGCGCTGGCGGCCAGCCGCAACATTCTGATTGTGGTTCCGAGCCATGTCTTTGGCGACGTGCTGCGTCAGATTAAGCCGCTGATGCGCCCGGATGCGCGCATTGTCTGGGCGACAAAAGGACTGGAAGCCGAAACCGGACGCCTGCTGCAGGACGTTGCCCGCGAAGCGCTGGGTGATGCGATCCCGCTGGCGGTCATCTCCGGCCCGACCTTTGCCAAAGAGCTGGCCGCTGGCCTGCCGACGGCGATTTCGCTGGCCTCAACCGATCAGGCCTTCTCCGACGATCTCCAGCAATTGCTGCACTGCGGCAAGAGCTTCCGCGTCTACAGCAACCCCGATTTTATCGGCGTGCAGCTGGGTGGGGCGGTGAAGAATGTGATTGCGATTGGCGCCGGGATGTCCGACGGCATAGGTTTTGGTGCCAACGCCCGTACGGCGCTGATCACGCGCGGTCTGACCGAGATGTCCCGCCTGGGCGAAGCGCTGGGTGCGGATCCGGCCACCTTTATGGGGATGGCTGGCCTGGGCGACCTGGTGCTGACCTGTACCGACAACCAGTCTCGTAACCGCCGCTTTGGCATGATGCTCGGACAGGGCAGCGATGTGAAAGATGCGCAGGAGAAGATTGGCCAGGTGGTTGAAGGCTACCGCAATACCAAAGAAGTCCGCGAGTTGGCGCACCGTTTCGGTGTCGAAATGCCAATAACCGAGGAAATTTATCAGGTATTGTATTGCGGAAAAAATGCGCGCGAGGCAGCATTGACCTTATTAGGTCGTGCGCGCAAGGACGAGCGCAGCAGTAACTAGTCGGAACCGTTGTCACCTGAATGACCCAGCCAGCGCAGAACTGGCTGGTCATTATACTATCGTCTGGAGTTAGCAATGCCGTGTGAAGAACTGGATATCGTCTGGAACAACATTAAAGCCGAAGCCCGGGCGCTGGCCGACTGTGAGCCTATGCTGGCCAGTTTCTACCACGCAACGCTACTTAAGCACGAAAATCTTGGCAGCGCGCTCAGCTATATGCTCGCTAACAAGCTGGCGTCCTCGATCATGCCCGCGATTGCCATTCGTGAGGTGGTGGAAGAGGCTTACGCCGCTGACCCGGAAATGATCGCGTCTGCCGCCTGTGATATCCAGGCCGTGCGCACGCGTGACCCGGCGGTCGATAAATATTCTACCCCGCTGTTGTACCTGAAAGGCTTCCACGCTCTGCAGGCGTACCGCATTGGGCACTGGCTGTGGAATGAAGGCCGCCGCGCGCTGGCCATCTTCCTGCAAAACCAGGTTTCCGTGACGTTTCAGGTTGATATTCACCCGGCGGCGAAGATTGGCCGTGGGATCATGCTCGACCACGCCACCGGGATTGTTGTCGGGGAAACGGCGGTGATTGAAGACGACGTCTCGATCCTGCAGTCGGTTACCCTGGGCGGTACCGGGAAAACCAGCGGCGATCGCCATCCGAAAATTCGCGAAGGGGTGATGATAGGCGCGGGTGCCAAAATCCTCGGCAATATCGAAGTCGGACGCGGCGCGAAAATCGGCGCAGGCTCCGTGGTGCTCCAGCCGGTTCCGCCGCACACCACCGCCGCTGGCGTACCGGCGCGCATCGTCGGTAAGCCAGACAGCGACAAGCCGTCCATGGATATGGATCAGCACTTCAACGGTATTCACCATACGTTTGAGTATGGTGACGGCATCTGAGATTTTGCCCGGCGGCGCTGCGCTTGCCGGGCCTACCTTAGAATAGCGCCAGGATAACCCAGCTGGCGCCATGCTTCATACACCACTACCGATACCGCATTCGACAGGTTCATGCTGCGGCTGTCCGGCATCATCGGAATACGGATTTTCTGCTCAGCGGGCAGGGCATCCAGAATCGTGGCCGGCAGGCCGCGGGTTTCCGGGCCAAACATCAGATAGTCACCCTCCTGATAGCTTACGGCGCTGTGCGCTGGCGTACCTTTGGTGGTCAGGGCGAACATGCGCTGCGGCTGCTCGGCTTCCAGAAACGCGGCGTAATCATGGTGGCGAATAACGGCGGTAAATTCATGATAATCCAGCCCCGCGCGGCGCAGGCGTTTGTCGTCCCACGTAAAGCCCATTGGCTCAATGATGTGCAGACGAAAACCGGTGTTGGCGCACAGGCGGATAATATTGCCGGTATTTGGCGGAATTTCTGGTTCGAATAAAACGATGTTAAGCATACTGCCCCCTTAATTGCGGGGGCAGAATAGCAGAAAAGAGAGGACCTATGCGACGCCGGGTTCTTGCGAGCGGCTGTACAGCATTTTGTAGACGGTTGCCGCCGCGGCCACAAGAGCGGGTACGCTGAGGATCATTAAAATACTGTCTGCCTGCCACTGCATCGAAAGAAGCTGGGCGCTGGTCATGGTGCCCGCCACGCCGCCAAAGCGGCCAATCCCCTGCATCCAGGCGATGCCCGTCGCGCGGCACTCGGTGGGATAAAAGGTGGCGGCCAGGGTCTGCATGCCCGACTGCGCGCCGTTCATCGCGATCCCCATCAGGAAAATCAACCCGCCAAACAGGGCGATATGGTTATGCTCCATGCCGAGTAGCAGGATCAGCCCCATCGTCAGGATAAACCCGCCCGCGACAACCTTGTGCGCTTCCCAGCGGTCCATCATCCAGCCGGCGAGCAGAATGCCGGCCGTGCCGCCGAAGGTGAACAGCGAGGTGAGCCAGGCGGACTCCGCCAGCGCATAACCCATACCCTGCATCAGCGTCGGCATCCAGCTCAGCAGGACGTAGTAGATGACCAGCCCCATAAAGTAGGTCACCCACAGCATCAGGGTGCCGGGCAGCCAGGGCATCGAAAACAGCTGCGACACGCTCCCTTTTTTAGACGCGACTTTCTCCTCCGCCAGGAAAAAGCCCGTGACGCCCTCCAGCGTACCGCGGGCGAACCGGCTGGCAATGCGGCGAACCTGCATGACGTCTTTCCCGCGCTGCACCAGAAACTTCACCGACTCCGGCAACAGCAGTGCCAGCAGCAGCGTTAAAATCAGCGGTGCAATTGCGCCGGTCAGCAGCACGCTTCGCCAGCCGTGGTGGGGGATAAGCCAGGACGAGATCGCGCCGCCGCCCGCCGCACCCAGAGGGAAGCCGCAGTACATGGTATTAATCGCCATCGCGCGGCAGCGCTGGGGGGCAAACTCGGAGATCAGCGTAATGGCATTCGGCATGGCGGCGCCGAGCCCCAGGCCCGTCAGAAAGCGCCACAGCGTCAGGGTGTTGAGGCTTTGCGCCCAGGCCGTGCCCAGGCTTGCCAGGCCGAAGAACAGACACGAAAAGACCAGTACGCGCTTGCGCCCCATCCGGTCCGATACCGGACCGGCGATCAGCGCGCCCAACGACAGCCCCAGCAGCGCTGCGCTCAGCACCGGCCCCAGATCCTGTTTATGGATCCCCCATTCTGCCGACAGCGTGGGCGCGATATAGCCCATTGCCGCCGTATCAAAGCCATCGATCGCCAGAACCAGAAAGCCCAGCACAATGAGCAGCCAGTGAAACCCTGAAAAGCGACTGTCGTCGATCACCTGCTGAATATCCACCTTACCTGAATAGGTCATACGCTCCCCTCTGATGTGATGTTGTTTTTGTGTTCTTGTCTTTGCTTGTCTATACAATTGCGGGCGGCAGGCGGATGTCAAATTTTCTTATCCAATATGTTATCTGGATGTTATTTTCGGCATAAAAAAGCGCCCGAGGGGGAGATCGGACGCGTGAGAAAGAGGTGTTAACGAGGGGGGATTCAGGCCGCATTTCCCTGAGCAAGCGGAGCCAGCGCGGCCGGTAATTTGCTCAACTCCTGCACCAGGGAATCCTTACTGATTTCGCTAATGGTCTTCGCACCGGTCAGCGTCATCGCCACCTTCATCTCTTTTTCGATCAGGTTAAGCAGATTCGCCACGCCTGCCTGACCGGCCGTCGCCAGAGCATACAGATACGCACGTCCCAGCAGCACGCTGTCGGCACCCAGCGCAATCATGCGCACCACGTCCAGCCCGTTGCGGATCCCGCTGTCGGCCAGGATGGCGATATCGCCTTTCACCGCATCGGCAATGGCCGGCAGGGCGCGGGCGGAGGAGAGCACCCCGTCGAGCTGGCGTCCGCCGTGGTTAGAGACCACAATCCCGTCTGCGCCAAAGCGGACCGCATCACGGGCATCTTCCGGGTCGAGGATCCCCTTGATCACCATCGGGCCATCCCAGAAATCGCGGATCCACTCCAGGTCTTTCCAGGAG
>ERZ1035025.243-NODE-243-length-39449-cov-15.994162_pt1 | contig 39449 bp, 37 predicted proteins | sample MGYA00520619_ERZ1035025 | MGnify/ENA primary metagenome ERZ1035025 (study PRJEB33766, sample SAMN09781742) | gut metagenome | biome: gut microbiome | host: Homo sapiens | place: Madagascar | study: EMG produced TPA metagenomics assembly of the PRJNA485056 data...
TTTTTATATTTTATTTTTTCTATCATACGCAGAAGGCTATTGACTATAACACTTTATTCTAAGCAAATATCTTCTACACTTATAAGAATCTATTGACTAAAATTATGTCATCAAAATCTCTGCTCTTGTATAATAAATTCTTTACTTACATTCGTAACATCTCATGAATAATTACACACCCGTGATTTTCCGCTTCGTTTGGCTTGATAGAGGGCCTGGTCGGCTCGTTTGTAGAGGTCCATGTAGCAGTCTCCGTCTTTTGGGGATAGGGAGATTCCTATGCTTATCGAGATGTTTTTTTCTTTTAATTCTTCAAAGTTTGTTTTCTTTGCTGCATTAAGGAGTTCTTCTGCTTTGATTGTTGCTGTTTCTTTACTCTTGACGTTTTTCATTAATACTACGAATTCGTCTCCGCCGATTCTTCCTACGATGTCTTCTGAGCGGAAGATATTTTTTAGGAGTCTTCCGAATTTCTTTAATACAATATCTCCTACGGCATGTCCGTATACGTCATTGATCTGTTTGAAGCAGTCCATGTCAAGAATCAGGAATGCGTGGAATGCTTCTGGGTCTGTATGCAGGATTTCGTCGGTTAGCAGTTCTGTTGTCTCTTTGTTGTAAAGTCCTGTGAGGGCATCCATCTGTGCGTGTTTGATCAGTTCTTCATTTCTCCTGTGATTTTCGTAAACGATATATGCGATCAGCATGATCACGCAGATCATAAAGGCAATCATGAAGAACAGTTCATAATGTTCGATAAAGTCATACGACTGCTGGGCTGCCTGTTCTGGGACTGCATAGCAGATCGTCCAGTTGTTGCTTCCCATTGGCATATACGCAAAATAGTGCCTTCCTGTATCATTTTTCTTGCTGTCTGCGGTTAGAAGATTTTTCTTTCCTTCTTTAAAATCCTGTTGGATCTTCTTGGCTGTTACATTGTCTTTGATCATCCATTCTTTGCAGTATGTAAAGAAATTGTCTCTATAATCGATGTTCCAATAAGATCCATCTCCTTCAAAGGCAATCACTTCTCCATTGTTGGCAATGATCATGCTGCAGCCTTTTCCATCAAATAAATCTTCAAACAACATACGGCTTAGTGCTGTGACGTCATAAGATCCTCCGATCATTCCTATGACTTTCTTATTATGATAAACTGGTACTCCAAGTACGACTCTTGTTGCCCCGGAGATACTGCTGTCTAAAGGATCACTTAAAGTCCGTTTTCCCTTGATTCCTTCTTTGAAATATCTTCTATGAGCTACACTTTTTACGGCTCCTGTATTATAATGCGCTGTTCCGTCTGGTTCCATTAATGCCATTCCTTCAAAATCGGTATGGTTTGTAATGGATTTTATGAGATCCATATTCTTCTTAGCTGTCAGAAAAATACCGATCACAGTCGCATATTTTTTGATCTGTGTCTGCGTCTGTTTCTTTCTCATAGTTACTCTCCTTGATTTCATTCGTAATTAAATTCAGGCTGTATTTGATTTAATTTAACTATACCAAAGATTTCCAGAGCAGTCTATTTAAACCTACGACAGAAATCAGCCTTTTAGTAACTACAAAAAAGAAGGCCGGAAACCATTATAATTTCCGGCCTGTTAACTATTTAAAATGAATCGAAATATTTCTTAAAGTTTTCCACCATAAACAGGGAATCCGCTGTTTGCTCCATAGTTTTCGATCTTCTTGAAGTTCTTAAGGATTTCCATATCTTCTGCACTGATCTCAAAATCGATATCTGCATTTGTTTTCATGTGATCTTTGTTTGCTGTCTTTGGAAGTGAAACTGTACCAAGCTGTACTGTATAGCGGACACAAAGCTGTGGAACTGTTACTCCATATTTATCTGCGATCACTTTAATCTCTGGCTGGTCTAAAATCTCACCATGTGCAATTGGAGAGTATGCTTCGACTGTAATGTCATGTTTCTGGCAATAGTCGATCAGTTCTAATGGTGTATTGCTGATGTGGCAAAGGATCTGATTGACCATAGGTTTTACTGTGGCTGTTTCCATCAGGCTTTCTAAGTCTTCGATCTGGAAGTTGGAGACACCGATTGCTTTTATTTTTCCTTCGTTATAAGCTTCTTCTAAGGCTCTCCATGCTTCTCTGTTTCCTTCGACATAGCGATTGTCGCTCTGGTTTACTTCTACCCAAGGCTGTGGGCTGTGAATGATCATTAAGTCAAGGTAATCAAGTCCCATTTTTTCTAATGTTTCTTCGATTCCTGCTTTTGCTTCTTCATATGTTTTGTGTTCTGCTGCTACTTTGCTTCCAACAAAGATTTCTTCTCTCTTAAGTCCACAGTTTCTGACACCTTCTCCGACTCCACGTTCATTTCCATATGCCTGTGCTGTGTCGATCAGGCGGTATCCTAAGTCTACTGCGTCTTTCACTGCATCTGCGACTTTATCATCGTCAATAAACCATGTTCCTAATCCTAATTTTGGAATTTTTACACCATTTGATAATGTGTATGTTTCGTTTAATACCATTTTTGTTCTCCTTTTCTTATATTTTATAAATATTTTTTTACTTCTTCGATCCACTGTTTGATCTCTTTTTCGGATGTCTCTAGATGATCTCCACCTGTAGAATCAAACTGAATTTCTTTTGGTGCAGCGCATTTGGCACCTTTGCTTGCTTTTTCCATATCTTTGATGACATGTCCTGGCCATCCGCCGTTTGTCATAAATAGGATGACTGTTTTTCCTGAAAGATCGTTATCATTGAAAAATGTTTTGACTGCTGGTGCCATTGTATACCACCATGTTGGTGTTCCGACTGCGATCACGTCGTAATCAGCTAAATTCACACTAAGTGGTTTGATCTGTGGCATGTATCCACGATTTACTTCTTCTTGTCCCTGATTTACGACATCGTCATAGCTTCCTTCATATGGTTTGACTGTGTCGATGACTGCGATGTCTGCTTTTGTTTCTTCCTGTAACATTTCGGCGATACGTTTTGTGTTGCCGTTGGACCAGGAATAATATATGATCAGCATTTTGCTCATTTTTTGGTACCTCCTTTGGTTCTGTAAGTTAGTTTACTACCTGAAGTGAACTCCAAGTCAAGAGTTTTTTCAAAATTTTGTTGTTGAAGGAATTCATAATGGCTATATTACCGGGACGCGCTCTCGCTCGATTCACACGTAGTGGACACTAAATTCGACAGCGATGATAAATCATCACTGCTCATTAAGTGCCAACGTGTTCATACGGTCCCGGTAATATAGCCATTATGAATTCTTAAACTGCAGAATATTGAAAATTGGCGGTTGTTTCTTGTTGAAATGTGTAGGATTCCAATTTGGTTTGTTGTTAAATATAAGTTTTGTGATTTGGTATGTTTAGTTTTCTATCACTGCCAGTAAATCTTTGACGGTTGCTTTGATGTCTTGGTTGATGCCGATTGCTCTCTTTTCAATGCTTCCTGGGATGACTGCTTCGTTTAGGTTTAGACGGAGTAAGTTTATTTGTTTGTTTTCTTTTACCAGCTTTTCAAATGGGAATCTTATGATGGTTGGGGTGTTGAAGCCGACTCCTAGTTCTAATAGCAGGATTTTTTGTTTGGATTTCAGAGCTTGGGTTAGGTAGTCTCCGAATCTTTTTTCTGCCTGGTACCAGTTATCATCTTGGACGAAATATTGGTCGCATCGAAGGTTCATGGTCATTGGGCCGCCGCAGACTGGGCATTTGGGTACCATGTAGGTTGGGATTTTGCAGTTTTTTCTTGCCTGGTTCATTTGTTTGAAGAGTTTGACTGCGTTGTAGGTTCTTTGGTGGCAGGCTTTTTGGCATTGAATGTGAAAGTAGTCTCCTTGAGTGCAGAAGATCTGGTCTTCTTTATAGCCTGCTTTCTGAAACTGGCCATCTGCGTTGGTTGAGAGACAGAATGTTTTTTTATCTTTTAATAGTTCCAGGATGTCTTTATATAATGGTGTGACATCGAGGTCAATTCCACCTAATGTTGCCTGTTTGGACCAGTAGCCCCAGAAGGATTCTTCGTCTGGGTATGGGTAAAAGCCTGCACTATACATGTCCTGCATGTATGGGCCGTTTCCGTAGCGTTCTTTGAATTCTTTGAAGTTTTCATCAAACCATGTTCCACCATAAACTGCCCCAGCTGCGGTACTTAAGCCAGCTCCTGCTCCGATCAGAACGTAGTCTGCTTCTTTGATCATTTGAGCTGCCTGCATAATCTGTTCTTCGTATGGTATTTTCTGAAAAATATAGTCTCTTGCGGGTGTTCCGCTTAGGAATGTCTGAAATGTTATTTTGCGCATAATAATCTCCCATAGATTTCTAAATCTTCGTCTTTAAATACGTTGAAAATGACTTTGATCTGGCTGTTTGTTTCTTCTTTGAATTTCTGTACGGTCTTCACTGCGATCTCGGCTGCTCTTTCATTTGGAAACATGAAGACTCCTGTGGAGATACAGCAAAATGCGATACTTGCCAACTTATTTTCTTCTACGGTTTCAAGACATGATCTGTAGCATGATTCTAATAGTTTTTCATGTCTTTTTTGTAAGAAGCCGCCGTGTACGATCGGACCAACGGTGTGGATCACGTAATCTGCCGGAAGATTGTAGGCTGGGGTGATCTTTGCCTGTCCGGTTGGTTCTTCGTGACCTTGTTTTTTTATCATGGTGTTGCAGTAATTTCTAAGCTGGATTCCTGCGTAGGTATGGATGCAGTTATCAATGCAGTTGTGGCATGGCTGATAACACCCGGTCATACCGCTGTTGGCTGCATTTACGATGGCTGAAGCTTTCAGTCTTGTGATATCGCCTTGCCAGAGGTAGATGTCTTTCTTGATCTCGGTTAGATCTTCTAATTGTACGATGCCTCTATTTTGATTTTCTTCTTCTAAGTATTCGTCTTGAATTTTTGTAAATTCATCGGAGATCGGGGCTGCAAAGCGAATGTTCATCAGAGATCTTAGCAGTTGTTTTTGTTCTTCTTTGGTTTGTGGAATCTGTATATTTTTGTATTGTGGATTTTCTTTGATTAGTTCTTGAATTAGATATCTTCTTCGTTCAGACTGGTTCATAGTATTTTTCCTCCTGTTTTTATTCTATGATTACCAATTTTATTATTGTAACTTTTTCCATTACATCCAATTGCAGTATAGCATTTTATTGTTGTAATATCAATAGTTACATTTATATTTTGCATTATTTTCTTGAAAGCGCTTGACTTGAAGTTCACTTTAGGTTGTAAACTTAATACAGACTTACACAGATATGTGTCACAAAAATTTTAAAGGAGAAATAAAAAATGAACAGACCTTATATTTTTTGCCATATGATGACATCTCTTGACGGAAAGATCATGGGAGATTATATGAGCACACCAGAAGGCGAAGCTGCTGGTAATGTCTTTTATGATATCGCTTTTGGAAAGAATCCTTACTATCATCATCAAGGATGGCTGTCCGGGCGTATCACAACAGATGACAATTTTACTTTTTATGAGAAACCAGATTTAGATGAAAATGCTGCACCTGTACCAGAAGGTGATTTTATTGTGAAAGCAGATATTCCAATGTATTATGTATCTGTCGATCCATCTGGAAAACTTGGATGGAAAAGCAACGTTCTTCATTATGTAGATACAACGGCACACGTGATTGAAATCTTAACCGAAAAAGCCAGCAATTCTTATAAGGCATTTCTTCGGAAACTCAATATCTCTTACATCATTGCTGGAAAAGACGAACTTGACTATGCATTAGCTATGGAAAAACTTTATGATTTATTCGATATCCGTACATTGATGCTTGGCGGCGGTGGAATCCTTAACTGGTCATTTATCCAGGCCGATATGTGCGATGAGATCAGTGTTGTGATCGCTGCTTCTGCCGATGGTTCTTCTGATACTCCAGCACTATTTTCTACTCGTAATGGATTCGGAGCTAATAAGGCTAAGGGATTTATCCTTGAAAATGCTGAAGTGAAAGATGGAGGAAGTCTATGGGTGCGTTATAAAATAAATTAGTATTCTACAACTTATCTTTAAACATCACTTCGACTACCTATACATTTTATTTTGCCACCTGTACGCTTGATGTATATGATAAAACATAAATAAGAAACCGAAATCACAGCATTGGAATTTTGCCATATTTTGAATGAGTTCGCAGCCCAATTGGACGAATGTCTGAGCCTAGAAGTCTATCGAATTCTTTAAACTTCAAGGTGAGTTTTCGTAGGAAATTGGGCGGATCAGCGACTCGTTCAAAATGTGAGTAAAATTCCACCGCTGCGATTTCGGTTTCTTATTTATGTTTTATCATATACTCATAGCCTACAATTGGCCAATCAAATTAAAATTTATCAAGCATTTTCGAACTGGCTATTATAAAGATCCGCATAGAATCCACCCTTAGCCAGTAATTCTTCATGATTTCCCTGTTCTACAATATCTCCATGATTCATAACCAGAATCACATCGGCATCCTTAATCGTTGATAATCGATGGGCGATGACGAAACTTGTTCTTCCCTGCATCAGATTATCCATTGCCATCTGAATTCGTTCTTCTGTTCTTGTATCGACCGAACTTGTTGCTTCATCGAGGATCAAAATCTTTGGATCTGCTAAGATTGCTCTTGCGATCGTTAATAACTGTTTCTGTCCTTGGGAGATATTATTGCTTTCTTCGTTGATCTCCATATCATATCCACCTGGCTGTGTTTCAATGAAATGATGTGCGTATGCAGCTCTTGCTGCTCCTTGGATTTCTTCTTCGCTTGCATCTAATTTACCATAGCGGATATTGTCACGGATACTTGCATTGTAAAGCCATGTATCCTGAAGCACCATACCAAACATTTCTCTTAGGTCACTTCTCTTGAATTCTCTGATATCATGGCCATCTACTTTAATGCAGCCTCCATTCACATCATAGAAACGCATCAGAAGTTTGATCAACGTTGTCTTTCCAGCTCCAGTTGGTCCTACGATCGCAACTTTTTGTCCTTCTTTGACATCGACGGAGAAGTCATTGATGATCGTTTGATCTTTGTTGTATCCGAAGTTTACATGTTCAAATGTTACATTTCCAGCAAGTGTATCAACAGGTACCGCGTCTTTTTCAACTTCAATCTCTTCCTCTTCTTCCAGAAATTCAAAGACACGTTCTGCAGATGCTGCGGTCGTCTGCATCATGTTACCTACCTGTGCTAACTGTGTGATCGGCTGGCTGAAGTTTCTTACATACTGTAAGAATGACTGGATCTGACCTACCTCGATCGTCTTCTTGATTGCTAAATATCCACCTAATATTGTTACTGCTACATAACCTAAATTCCCAACAAACTGCATCAGCGGCATCATTGCTCCTGAGAAGAATTGTGATCTCCATGCAGAATTGTAAAGTTTTCCATTTACTTCTTTAAATTCTTCGATCACGCTTTCTTCTTTATTAAATGCTTTGACAATGTTATGTCCACTATAGATTTCTTCTACCTGTCCATTTAACTCTCCAAGGTGTTTCTGCTGTGCCTTGAAATATGGCTGAGATTTTGACATGATCAATCCGATCAATCCCATAGATAATGGAAGTGTCAATAAAACTGCGATCGTCATCGGAATACTGATACGGATCATCATAATAAATACACCGACGATCTGTGTCGCTGATGTGATGATCTGTGTCATACTCTGGTTTAAGCTCTGCCCTAATGTATCAACATCATTTGTAACTCTTGACAATACTTCACCATAGGTTCTGCTTTCAAAATATTTCATTGGCATACGATGAATTTTCTCTGAAATATCTTTTCTCATCTGGTAACTGACATTGTTTGATACATGTGTCATGATCAGTCCCTGAATAAATGAGAAAATCGCACTTGCTACATATAAGCTTAACAACATCAATAAAATATGTGTAACTTTATCAAAATCAATTCCACTTCCACCAGATACTTTGCGAACCAGTCCTTTGAAGATCTCAGTTGTTGCATCTCCTAAGATCGTTGGTCCAACAATGTTAAACACGGTACTTGCAATGGCAAAAATGATTACCATAACGATCGGAACATAGAAACGTCTCATATATTTGATCAGTTTGACCATTGTTCCTTTTAAATCTTTGGCTTTCTCGCCTGGTGCCATTCCTCTGCCTGGTCCACCCATCGGACCTCTTCTTCGATTATTACTCATGGTCAGACACCTCCCTTGCTTTCTTAAGATCATCTTCTGATAATTGCGATTTGGCAATCTGCTGATAAACCGGACAAGTATTTAATAACTCTTCATGAGTTCCTTTTCCTACGATATTTCCTTCATCTAAGACGATGATCTGGTCTGCATGAAGGATCGTACTGATCCTCTGTGCTACGATCAATGTTGTACTTCCATTTGTTTCTTTCTGAAGTTCAGAACGAAGTTTCACATCTGTCTTATAATCAAGTGCTGAGAAACTGTCATCAAAAATGTAGATTTCAGGATCTTTTGCAATAGCTCTTGCAATTGATAATCTCTGTTTCTGTCCACCAGATACGTTGGAACCGCCCTGTGCGATCGGTGAATCATACTTTTCCTCTTTCTCCTCAATGAAATCTGTTGCCTGTGCGATTCTTGCTGCACGTTTCACTTCATCGATCGTTGCATCTTCTTTTCCATATTTTAAGTTGGATTCGATCGTTCCTGAGAACAATACTCCTTTCTGTGGTACGTATCCGATCTTTTCACATAAATCATGCTGTTTTACATCACGGATATCCACCCCATCAACCAAAATACTTCCACGGCTGACATCAAAGAATCTAGGAATCAGGTTGATCAATGTTGATTTACCACTACCTGTACTTCCAATAAATGCGGTTGTTTTACCAGCTGGTGCTGTAAAACTGATATTATGAAGCACTGCTTCATCTGCATCAGGATAGCAGAAATATACATTTTTAAATTCAACTTCACCTTTTTTCTCTGGTAAAAATTCTTTTGGTTCTTCTGGATCTTTGATCATGACTTCCATATCTAAGATCTCATTGACACGTTCTGCTGCAACCTGTGCACGAGGCATCATAATAGATACCATGGAGATAAATAAGAATGCCATAATGATCTGCATTGCATACTGGATAAATGCCATCAGATCTCCAACCTGCATCTTTCCTGCATCAATATTGGATGCTCCAGCATATACGATCAGAACAGTTAAACCATTCATGATCAGCATCATTGTTGGCATCATAAATGTCATAGCTCTGTTTACAAATAAATTTGTCTTCATCAGATCCATATTGGCTTTGTCAAAACGTTCTTCTTCATGTTTTTCTGTACTGAATGCACGGATTACGGAAAGTCCAGTAAGAATTTCCCTTGTTACTAAGTTTAATCGGTCGATCAGTTTCTGTAAGATCTTAAATTTTGGCATCGCTACCTTAAATAATACAAAGATCACTAACATGATCGCGATCACACCGATAGCGATCGTCCATGTCATCTTCGCATTGGTTGTTAATACTTTGAAAATACCTCCGATCCCCATTAATGGTGCGTATACGACGATACGGAATAGCATCGTCATAAACATCTGAATCTGCTGGATATCATTCGTACTTCTTGTGATCAATGAGGCTGTTGAGAATTTATCAAACTCAGAGTTTGTAAACGACATAACTTTCTCAAATACTTTCTCTCTCAGAATACGACTTAGTTTCGCAGCTAAACGTGCTGACAATAAAGTAACACTCACTGCTGCTGCCATGATCAAGAACGCAAGCCCGATCATCTTTGCTCCTGTCACTAACAGATAATGTGTCTGCATCTGGTCAATATCAAGTCCGATCGCTTTGTATTCTGAAGTCACAAAAGAAATCGCTGCCTGACTGATGATCGTATCTGGCATGTCTTTTGTATCCATGTTCTTCATCTGCGCCATCATTTTTTTCTGGCTCTTGCTTAAAGAAGCTGCTGCCTGAGGATTGGCCTGAATCTGTTTTGCCATCTGCGCTGACAACTTAAGCATTGCCTTTGACATACTCGTATCAAGATGTTCTCTGTCTTTTTTGGAGATATATCTTCTGACATATAAACGTCCGTCTTTATAATCTTTATATTTAGAATCTTTTACCTGATCTTTTGTATAAAGTTTATAAGCATCTTCCATATCATCTGCATCATCTTGTTTCATAAGAGATTTCAATGCCAGAAATGTTTCTTCTCTCATTACATCAGGAACTGCGTCTTCAATACCCTTTTGCTGAATACCTACATTGACGATATTGGATGTAAATGTTGGTAATGTCAGGTCACAACTCGCCTGTAGGATCAGCAATAACACGATCGCAATGACAGGTACATATGCTTTTTTCAAATATCGAAATAATTTAAGCATCTGATTTTTCCTTTCTTTCTTTTTTTAGTATCTCTGTCTGTTCATCCAGACAATCACAAAATTTATTTAACAGTCTCTTGAGTTCTTCCTGCTCCTCTTTTGTAAAATACTCTTGAAGTTTTTCTTGTATCATGACAAATTTTTTATGACCGTCTTCACAGATACTTCTTCCCTTCTCAGTAAAATAAATTCTGCTTTTTCTTGAATCTTTTTCGTCTTGTTTTTTCTCTATATATCCATTCTTTTCCATTCGTCCAATCATTACGTTTAGCGTAGACGGCTTGACCTGCATCTTCTCGGCTAACTCTTTTTGTGTACAGCCTTCGCATTTTTTTAAATGAATGATCAGAGGCATCTGTCTCGGATGTATATTTTCTTCTTTCAAAAGCTCAAATCCATAAATCGCACTCTTATGATTCACTTTACCGATCAAACTGTAAATTCCTTCACACTTCTTCATGTATGCTCCTTTCTTTACTTTGAGTATTTTAATTAGATAACTAATCATTAGACGACTAATCAAAATTCTAACATCATGTATACAAAATGTCAATAATTTCTGTATTTTTATCTCATATGGGATTTTATCAAAATTTTCTAAAATAAAAGAACCCTTCAGCTATCACATAAGCCAAAAGGTTCTTCCTTGTTTCATTTACATATTCAAATATTTCTTTTAACGAATTAAGCGTTTTTTCCGCAGCATTTTTTGTATTTTTTACCGCTTCCGCATGGGCATGGATCGTTTCTTCCGATCTTCTTTCCTTTTACAACTGTTGTTGAATTTCTGGATTCTTTGTATAATTCTTTTCTTCTCTCTTCTGTAAGAATGTCATCCCATTCTTTTAAGTTGTAAAGCCATTCTGCACGGCATCCAACCATGTTGTAATATAATTTCTCGAAGTCGATGTCTAAGCTTACCTGTGTATTTTCATCCATCTCTTCGATTGGGTTTGCTTCTTTTAAGCTGTCGTTGATCCCATCTAAGAATCCTACGAACATCTGTAATTCTGTTTCGTATTTGTCTGCTAATTCTTTCACTGTTCCAGATACAACTGTATCTTTGTCAGCTAATAATTGTTCGTAGATTCCTTTTTCAATGTTGAAGTAATTTAACCAGAACTGCTGTCCTTCTGCTGTTCTATCGTCAAATTTATATGCGTAATCACGCCATTCCTGTAATAAAGCCATGTTCATTCCATCCTTTTCTTTTAAAAATGTTATTTTCCTTTGATACTATAACAAATCTCTGGCTCTTTTTCAACAATCGACAGCAATTTTACATAAAAATCCCCCATTCCACGGCTTCGCAGAGTGGGGGAATACTTAAGGGGAGGATAAGTATTTCTCTATCCAGCTTCTTTGTTAACTGGATATTCTTATTATGTCCGCTCTTTTGCTTCTTATTCACTTCTTTTATAAATTTTTGAAATCAATCCACAGTTCATCGTAGATTCTTACTTTGATCTTATCTTCAAATGTATATTCTTCCACATCGTCATGTTCAAGATCATATACGATAATTCTTTGTTTTTCTGGATCAACGATCCAGTATTCTCTTACACCCGCAGAACGATATTTGAATAATTTGATCCCATAATCCATTCTTCTGCTTCCTGGTGATACAATTTCTACGATCCAGTCTGGTGCTCCATTGCATCCTTTATCGTCCAACTTATTTTCATCGCATACAACTGAAATGTCTGGTTCTACATATGTCTTATCATTTTCATCAAGAAATACTGCAAATGGTGCTATATTAACCTCACATGTTCCTTGATGTTCATCAATATAGTCTGCGATCTTCCGGCTGATCTCAAAAGATATTCTTTGATGCCTTCTGGATGGTGGCGCCATATCATAAATATAACCATCAATTAATTCTGCGCGTTGTCCTTCTGGTAATTTATAAATATCATCTAATGTATAGTTCTTTTCTTTTAATATTGCCAACCTAAACACTTCCTTTCTGAAAAATGTTCTTTGTATATCATTATCATAACACATTTTACTCTTTCAAAACACAATAATCTATGCTAGGATACCTCATAGGTATACATATTTATGAAAGGATGTTATGATGAAAAAACAAAAGCGTATGAAGCAGATCACAGCGATCCTGCTGATCGTGATATTGCTTGCCATCATCGGATCTACCATCTATTTTGCAGTGATCGGAAGCCAGTTATTCTGGATGTCACTGTTTTTGATGTTTTTCTTTCCGATCTTTTTGTGGGCAATGTCATTTTTATATAAATGGAGTAAAAATAAAAACGAGCATTGATGTTTCAATTTCAGTGCCCGTTTTTATTTTTACTTTCTGATTCTTTCTAAATATTCTTTGATATTTTTCTCATATCCATTTTCCGTTGGTTCATAAAACGTTGTTCCAAGAAGTTCATCTGGAAGATATTGTTGTTTTACATAATGATCTGGATAATCGTGTGCATATTTATAGCCGATTCCATGTCCTAGTTTCGCTGCACCTTTGTAATGAGCATCTCTTAAATGATTAGGAACTGCTCCGATCTTATGTTTTCTGACAGATTCCAGTGCCTGATCAACTGCCATATATGCTGCATTGCTCTTTGCTGCACTGGCTACATAAGTGACTGCCTGTGCCAGTATGATCCTTGCTTCTGGCATTCCGATTCGTTCCACTGCCTGTGACGCTGCAACTGCTACCTGTAATGCCTGTGGATCAGCATTTCCAACATCTTCGGATGCACAGATCATGATTCTTCTTGCAATAAACGTAACACTTTCTCCGGCATCGATCATTCTTGCCAGATAATAAATAGCTGCATCTGGGTCTGATCCGCGCATACTTTTGATAAATGCAGAAATCACATCATAGTGATTATCCCCGTCTTTGTCGTATTTGGTCACTCTTCTTTGGATACATTCCTGTGCTACATCGATATCGATATGAATCTTTCCATCTTCCGCAGGTTCTGTTGTTAAGATTCCAAGTTCGATCGCATTTAAAGCACTTCTTGCATCTCCTTCTGCCATATCTGAGAGAAAATCCAGTGCATCATCGGTGATCGTTGCTCCATAGATTCCCATTCCTTTTTCGTCATCTGTGATAGCTCTTGCGATCAATTTCTTAATATCTTCTTTATCTAATGAATGTAATTCGAATACATTGGATCTTGAGATCAACGCCTGATTTACTTCAAAATATGGATTCTCTGTCGTTGCTCCGATCAAAATGATCGTTCCATCTTCTACAAATGGCAGCAGATAATCCTGCTGTGCTTTGTTGAATCTGTGAATCTCATCGATAAAAAGAATCGTCTTCTTCTGATACATTCCAAGAGATTCTTTGGCATCAGCTACCGCTTCCTGCATGTCTTTTTTACCAGATGTTGTTGCATTCATTTGTACAAAATTTGCCTTTGTTGTATTGGCAATGACTTTGGCTAACGTTGTCTTACCTGTTCCCGGTGGTCCATAAAAAATGATTGAGCTGATCTTATCCGCCTTAATAGCTCTGTATAGTAATTTATCTTTTCCAATGATATGTTCCTGACCGACCACTTCATCAAGGGTTGTCGGTCTCATTCTCCCTGCTAATGGGGATTCTTTATCTTTATTTAATTCTCTTGCATATTCAAATAAATCCATAATTTTCCTCCGAATTTTATCTTAGCACAGGCTATTTAGAAAATCTATCAATTGTTAATACATTTTTTATAAATAGGACATGAATTTATCATATTCGTTTGCTATAATAAGAGAAGTTAATAACATAGCACGGGTTAGGAGTTTATCATGGAAAATACATCGATTGAAAAGCTTTCTTACACAGAAGTTACAAAGAATATCAGCCAGGCGGAATACGATCAGACTCAGGAAGAATATATTCTGTCCAAATCTCCTGATAAATATATGATCAGTCTTCCTGTCAAGGTATTAATGTTTGAAGGCGCTGAAGGAAGTTCTCCATTTACATACTATTTCTATATGGAGAACGATGAGGATCTTTATCTGATGCAGAGAAAACGGAACGGGTCTGTAGTCGATAAAACAAAGATTCCTCTGACAAAGGAACAAGGACAGAAGATTTTAGATGGTGATTACCAGTTTTTACTTGACAGTGATGAACCATTACTTAATTCTCTTTATTTCCAGTTTACAGTCAATCAGCTGCATCCTTTATATAAGAAGGAATGTACGAGAAAGATTTTTCATCAGAATCGTTTCTTGGATGAGATCGTGGATATTCATATTGTAAGAACACCTTTTGAAGAAGATAAAGATTTCTTTGCTACGCATGATACCATGCTTAAGGGTGGTAATAATAATGGGTTACGACGAAATACTCGTCAGTATTTGAATATGTCAAAACCTATGACAGAATTATTGAATTATCAGAATTCTTTAATGTAATTTATGTTTTATAAAAATAATATCATTCTCAGAATTTATATTTTCCTTGAATGATATTATTTTTTATTTATTATGAAGCCTTAAAATTAAACACCGGCTTCATCACTTCCACAACATCCACTGACTCACTGACCACATCAATAATATCCTCTAACGATTTATAAGCCATGGGTGCTTCATCCAATGTCTGTTCATTCACTGAAGTTGTATAAATTCCTTTCATGGATTCTTTATACACTTCCATATCTAACTGTTCTTTCGCTCTCGTCCTTGACATCAATCTGCCTGCCCCATGTGGTGCTGAATTATTCCATTCTTTGTTTCCTTTTCCAATCGCAAGGATTGAGCCGTCTCTCATATTAACTGGTATTAGTACTTTTTGTCCCTTATGTGCTGCAATTGCGCCTTTTCTTAGAATCATTTCTTCTGTATCAATGTAATTATGAATCGTATGGAATGACTCTTCTGCACTCATGCCTGTTCTTTCTAAAATAATCTCTGCCATTCTCTCCCTATTTCTTCTTGCAAATGCCTGACAGATTTCTACATCGTGTAAGTAATCTTCTAAAAATCTTCCATATAACCAGCAAAGCTCTTCTGGAATGCTTAAAACTTTTGTTTTATAGCTTTTCTTTAATTCTTTTAATGTATGTTGAATCTCTTTTCCTCGTCCTGCTTCTTTATAAGTTTTTATGATTTCATCTCTTTTTGCGAAATATTCTTCCTTTCCCATATGAAGATCTACTGCCAGCTGTTGATAATACTCTGCTACCTGTTTTCCCAAATTACGACTGCCTGAATGGATAACTAAATAATATGTTCCATCTGATGCCTGATCGATTTCAATAAAATGATTCCCTCCGCCAAGTGTTCCAAGTGATCGCTCTAATCTCTTTGTATTGTTTAAATTTCTTCTGCATCTTAACTGCTCAAGATTAAATCGCTCTTCTCTGCCTTCCCATACATTCTTTCCGGAAGGGATGTAATGACAAACTTCATCAATTTTTTCGAAATCTAATTCTTTCTCTTTTAATTTTACTGTATACATTCCACATCCAATATCAACTCCAACAACATTCGGACATGCTTTATCAATTACTGTCATCGTTGTTCCAATCGTACATCCGGCTCCTGCATGGACATCGGGCATAATACGGATTTGGCTGTTTCTTGTTAGTTCATAGTCACACATGGTTCTGATCTGCTCGATTGCTTCTTCTTCAATCACTTTTGTATAGCAGATCGCTGTATTTACTTTTCCTTTGATCTCTAACATATTCCTCATTCCTTTCATTTTTTCTTTATTCTATCTGGAAATATGCCTCTTATCATGGAAAAAAAGTTGCGAACTATTTTATCGCTGTCTTATGAAGTTTCATAATTGCGATATTACTGTTCCCAACTTTTTTGTTTTCTTAGACGTTCTTTTATCAAATTTATAAAATGCTCTGGCTTTACGACTTTAATCATTGGCCCGAAGGATAAGATACGGATTAACATTTCTGTCTCGTCATCTTTATCATAATCAATTGTAATCTGATATTTGTTTTTTTCGATTCTCTCTGCCCTTTTAGGAAAATGTGCAAAGTGTAATAAAACTCTTTCCAAGGCATTTCTTTCATCCTGAAGTTCAAAGATCACTCTTCTTTTTCTTGGTGGAATTCTATGAATCAACTCTGTATTCTCGGTTGTTTTTGTGCGCTCACAGCTTATAATCCGTCCAAGATTCACTGTTCCGCCTAATCTGCTTCCAAATCCTGCAACACGGAATTTATCATCTTTTTCGGAGTATTCAAGATATTTCGGCAAAATCTTCATTGATACTTTTTTGCCTTTATGATTATATGTAGTAATTTTTAATGGATATTGATTCTTGATCGCATCAAGGATCATTCTGAAATTTGTAATATATGTTTCATCTATATAATCATCTCCATCTTGATATTGATCAAAAATATAGAAATCATCTGGAGTAAATAATGGTTCTATCTCTGGAAAATCTATTCCTTTCAGGTCATCTTGAAATAAATGAATTCTTGGATCTTGGCAGATAGATTTTAGCCATCGTTTCTGGATTGTTGTAAGTGGCATAGATGGATCATTCTTAAGAATCGTTGTTCCATCTGACTTTAACAGCTGCCATTTTTGCTCTCTTAGTGCTGGTTCAATGCTTAGTACGCTTTCTGAAAATGCATATTTTTGTATGATCTTGCATATCTCATCTTTCTTTAATGGATGATCTAATGCTGCTTCTAAAATCTTGGCTACTGTCTGATAATACACACTGTAAATTTCATGGAATATCATTATTCTTCACCACCTTCCAGATCGTATAGTTCATACATTTTTTGAATATCTCTTTTAAACTGTTCTTCTAATATCTTATTTGAAAAATGAATTTCTGTAATCCTGCATATAAAAGTCCTGATCCATGGAACCAGTTCGCTTGCATCGTAAACTTCTGCATAAAAACGACTCGTATGATCATTGATCTTTTCGACCATTCCGCATCGCTTTTCTCTTTCCAGTCTTTGATGGATATAAGATTCATTTTCTTCATAATGAATCTGAAACTCTACCGTCTCCATCCTCTCTCCTGACCTTGAAGTTGTGCTGACACCCCATATGTGTTTCTTCATATGTTCCAGTTTTCTTCTTAAATCTTCAAAATCTTTATCTTCTTTTTCTATTTTTACTTATACTATATGATCAAGTCTGAATGAGGAAATTCGCTTAAACTGATGGCTGTATGCCATTAAATACTGTCTGCCGCTTTGTACACTGATGAAAATCTGTAATGGAACTACTTTCATTCTAGTTTTATTTCCTGTCCTTTTTTGCTGCATTTGAAGTGTTACGCTGCTTTTTTGCTGCATCGCTTCGAATAACTGACACATCATGTCACTGTCCATTGTTCCTGTGATATAGTGATGTTTAAATGCAAACTTTCCTTTCTGTTTTGACTGCTGGTCCAGCAAAAATGATCCGATAACTCCACATGGTGCTGTTTCTGAGAAATAGTCTAAAATGTCTGTATTACCTTTATAGATTTGATCCGATCTTTTATAGTAAAGTGTTTTTCCACATTTTTTAGTCTCTATGATCCCTTCGTTCACATATTCCCTTAATTTCTTGCGGATTGTTGACTCGTCAAAAACTTTGGAACTCTCAAAAACAGACAAATACTGATCTACTTGCTTTGTAATCTCGTGAATGGAAAGACTTTCTTTTGCTGATTCCAAAATATCCATTATGATAAAATGAAGCGTAATGTCACCATCCGTAAAACTCTTTATCTTCCATGCTTGATATAATGGATTATGTTCTGTGATCCGGCTGTCGATGGATAAAAAGACATTCTTTCCGTTCTCCGTCTGATGAAATTGCATGTAATCTCCTAAGATACTTTCTATGCGGCGGCGTTCATTATCGTAGGATCTTGGACTTTTTCCTGTGTATTCTTCTCGTTTTTTGAAACCATAGACATAGAATTCCCGCATGTAGTTTCGGATACGGTTGAAGTTTTTGATCAATTCTTTGTATGCCATGTTTTCACCTCGTTCCTTCCCCATGCCAAAATCTCTTATAACAACACAAAATGGTATACCTTCACTAATAGTCAAAGTATACCATTCGCCTGTGGTCTTTTCAATTTTTCATCTTTGTTTTCTATCTATCCTTTTAATTTATGCATGTACTTCTCTTTTGTTGCCATCCCACCTCTAATATGCCGTTCAGATTTGTTGATGTCCAGTACTTTCCTTGCTTGTCTTGCAAGTGCTTTGTTGATGGTTTCCAACCGTTCTGTCACATCTTTATGTACTGTGCTTTTGCTTACCCCGAACTGCTTGGCTGTCTGACGGACGGTTGCATTGTGTTCAATGATATAGACTGCACTTTCAATGACTCGTTCTTCCATATATTTTTTCATGGAAAAGCCCCCTGTGAATGTTGTTTTTACAGTTTATGCATTGGATAATTGTGGTATGAATTTTAAAATCATAATTTTACTTTCCCAACACCTTATGATATACTTTTATATTGGATTATTTTACAAATTCGACTGAAGTTTATTAAACGTTCTTATATGAAAGGGAAAAATCAATATATGTGGAAAAAATTTTTACTTCCGCTTTTTGAAGAGGATAAACTTGTAAAGGGGTATGAGCGTGAGCAGCATTTAAGACGTCTTTATTACATAACTTTGATTGCTATGGCTGCTCTTTTGATAATGAGTGTTCTAAATGCTATTGGCCATTCTTATCCAATGATGTTAAGTACTCTGCTTGCAATTATTTTACTTGCTATCTGCTTACTGATCGGATGGCGAAAGAAAAGTTCTGAATTTCTGGAAACGGTATTTCTTATTTTATTTATAATCCTGTTTCCTATATATATTGTCAACGGTGCTAATGAGGGATTTGCCATCTTATGGCTGACTATTATTCCGATCGTGTTTATGCTTATGATCGATCTGAAAAAAGGATTTATATTTAGTACTTATATTGTACTATTTATATTTATCGTATTTCTTACTCCGGTTCATGTATTTTTACAGTATGATTACGGGGAAGATATGCGTTTACGTTTTCCTGTGATGCTGTTGCTGTGCTTTTTTATTTCATTTTATATAGCACGTATTACAATCCTTGCGAAAAATCATATGTATCAGGCTTTAGCTGTTGCTGAGCATGCAAACCGTGCGAAGACGACATTCCTTAACAATATGTCCCACGATATTCGTACTCCTATGAATGCGATCATTGGTTTTACCGCATTATGTGCAAAATCTGTGAATGATCCTGTCAAAGTATCTGAATACCTGAATAAGATTGCTACTTCCAGCAACCATTTGCTTTCTCTGATCAATGATATTCTGGATATGAGCCGCATTGAATCTGGAAAAGTTATGATTGAAGAGCATGAGGTATATCTTCCTGATGTTCTTCATGATCTTCGAACGATCATCCAAAGTGATGTTGCAAACAAAAATCTTGAACTATACATTGATACTCTGGACGTAAAAGACGAAAATGTATTTTGTGACAAATTAAGACTGAATCAGATTCTCTTAAATCTGATGAGTAATGCCATTAAATACACAAATCCTGGAGGAACGATCAGCTTAAGAGTACAGCAAAAGCCTTGCAAGAACCCTGATCGTGCTGAATTTGTCTTTCGTGTAAAAGACAACGGGATTGGTATGAGCAAAGAATTTTTGAAAGTTATATTCCATCCATTTGAAAGAATGCACACTGCAACGGTTAGTGGTATTCAGGGAACTGGACTTGGTATGTCTATTACGAAGAACCTGGTAGAAATGATGGGTGGTACGATCACAGTATCCAGTGAAGAAGGTATCGGAAGCGAATTTACCGTTACTTTACAATTTAAAAAGAGTGCAACCAAAGTTGTCTACGAAAAAATTCCTGAACTTCAGGGTGTCAGGGTTCTGGTTGCCGATGATGATTCTGATACCTGCTTCTCCGTAAGCAAAATGCTGACAGAGATCGGTATGCGTCCTGACTGGACAACCAGTGGAAAAGAAGCTGTGATCCGAACAAAATATGCCATTGAAGAAAATGATGATTATGGTGCTTATATCATAGACTGGCTAATGCCGGATATGAACGGTATCGAAACTGTCAGAAGAATCAGACATCTGATCGGAGAAGGAAAACCAATCATTATCCTGACTGCCTACGACTGGGAGCCACTGGAAGCAGAAGCAAGAGAAGCTGGTGTTACCTCCTTCTGTTCCAAACCTTTATTTATGTCTGAGCTTCGTGAAGCTCTTACTACGACACGTAAAACAGTAAAAAAAGAACAACAAAACATTGCCAACTATGATTTTACTGGGAAAAAGATCTTATTAGTAGAAGATAATCCATTAAACCTTGAGATTGCAGCAGAAATCCTTCAGGAAGTCGGACTGATCGTAGATACGGCAAACGATGGAGATGTTGCAATTGAGAAATTAAGAAACGCAGCCAAAGGCCAGTATGATCTGGTACTTATGGATGTGCAGATGCCAAAACTTGATGGCTATACTGCTACAAAAGAAATCCGTACTTTAGATAATCCATATGCAGCAAATCTTCCGATCATTGCGATGACTGCGAATGCTTTTGAGGAGGATAAGAAAAAGTCATTTGAAGCTGGGATGAATGGGCATCTTTCGAAACCGATTGAGATTGATAAGTTGATGGAAGTGTTGAAGTGTAATTTGAAGTAGTCGGTAATTTGAAGTAGTCGTAAATGTATATGAGAAAAACAAAATCATATACACGGAAGGCTATTCAAATCACTATGGGTGTGTATGTTGTACGGTATTGGTTGTCAATTTTTGTACTTGCGAGCAGAAAGCTTTCTAGCTTTCTTAAATTTTAAGTTTGTCTATTTCGAAAATAGTAGCTGATTCCTATCGCATCTGCCAAAAACCACCCAATCGGTACGGACATCCATATTCCAGTAACTCCGATTACTGGAATTGCTGATAATACATAGGCTAGTAATACTCTGGTTCCTAATGATGCAATTGTTAAGATCACGGACATCAACGGCTGATTCACTGCCCTGTAATATCCATACAGCAAGAACAACATTCCAATCCCAACATAACATGCCCCTTCTATCCTTAGATAATGAACTCCTGCTGCTATGATCTTCGTTTCCCCTGGATCGATAAAAATCTGCATGAGTGGTTTTGCAAAGATAAAGACAAGTAAACTTACGAACACGCAGAATGCCATTGACATGATCACTGCGCTCTTAATACCGTCTTTGATCCTTTTCTTTTCATTTGCTCCGTAGTTTTGTGCTACATAGGTTGAAAATGCATTTCCGAAGTCCTGCACTGGCATGTAGGCGAAGGAATCGATCTTTACTGCGGCTGCGAAGGCGGCCATGATGACGGTTCCGAAGCTGTTTACTAAACCTTGTACCATCAGGATTCCAAAGTTCATGATGGATTGCTGCAGGCTTGTCATTACAGACAGGTTTAGAATCAATGACAAGTTTTCTTTTCTCCATTGCATATCTTCTTTTGTGATCCTGATATCTTTTACTTTTGCGTATGCATAGATACAGATTCCGATTCCTGATACATACTGTGAAAATACAGTCGCTCCTGCTGCTCCTTGCACTCCCCAATGGAATTTTAGTACGAACAGTAAATCTAAGATAATATTTAAAATAGATGATACTGCAAGAAATAATAATGGCACCATGGAATTTCCGATTGCTCGTAATAGATTTGCAAAGTAGTTATATAAAAATGTTGCAAGAATTCCTAAGAAGATTACCCACAAATAGTCTTTCATTAACCCTTTGATCGATGCTGGAACTCTTAAGATCCATAGGATTCCATCCATTCCAATGTATACAAGAATATTGACCACAAGTGCAATTGCACCGATCAGACAAAATGCCATAAAGATACTTTGTCTCATTTTCTTTTTTTCGCCGCTTCCATATAACATAGAGATTGCTGCTCCGCTTCCCATACAAAGTCCCATAAGTATCGATGTTAAAAATGTCATAAGTGTATAAGAAGAACCAACAGCCGCCAATGCATCGGCACCCAGGTATCTTCCGACAACCCAGGTGTCTGCTACATTGTACAGCTGTTGTAATAGATTTCCAAACATTAATGGCAGGGCGAAAAGTAATAAATTGACCGTGATCGGTCCTTTTGTTAAATTTCGCTGCATTTTTATTTCCTATCCTAACTTTAAAATCTAGAAATATACCAGTTGTTCTTTTGGTGGTTCTGATTTTTCAATGCGGATCGCTGTTAAGATTGGCATTGTCTTATCGTATGCTTCGTTGTATTCTGAATGAATCTGTGCTGTTAATGTTACCCATTCATTGTTAAGAATTCTCTTTAATGTCTTGGATTTTGTCTGATTTAATCTGCACAGATATCCGATAAATGTCATATCGTCTTCACAGCAAGTCATTGCCTTACGGCCAGGGATGATCATTCCTGGAGGCATCTTTGGACTTCTCTGAACCTGAACACGCATCTCTACTGTCTTACCTTCATAAACCTGTGGACGTTCCATAGCATCAATATACCAGATTCCGTAATCTTCATCTTCGATCTTGATGACTTCTGCGTTCACATCATATGGCAGCAATTCGTCCTGTGCCATTTCTTTTCCATCCGCACGTTCGAATCCTACCTGTGCTCTTGGATTGACTGCTTTGATGCTTCTTCTAAAGCTTCCCATATTCGTATTGTCATCACAGCGGTTGAAAATGACAAGATCTGCCATCTTAAACATTTCCATAAATAAAGATTTCATGTTCTTTAAATACATATCTGCTGTCGATGCATCAACTGTTACGATTGCCTGATATAATTCAAGACTTGTCTCGTCAATCACATCCATCAGGTCATCGATGGAATACATTCCATTGTACTCGATCATGACACGGTCTGGATAGTAATTTCTCTGGCATCCTCTGACAAATTCCTTTGTGAAATCTTCTATTTTTTCAATGTTGATCACAAAAGAATTTGTCTTCTCAAGCATTTCTTTATCGTATTCGACTTCTCCTTCTTCAAACGTAAGGATCATTGTCTTCTCGCCGTCATTAAAATAGTCCTGGCTTAATGTTTCTTTGATCAGTGTTGTTTTTCCACTCTCTAAAAATCCCCATACCAGGTATGCCGGTATTTCGTACATTCTTTTTCCTCCTGTTTTCTTAGAAGAATAAACCTTCTAATTCGTCTTCTTTTAATTTAGATCCGATCACGCAGATTCTTCCTGTATAATCAGCGCTTCCTTCACGGATTTCATATTCTCCTGGAACAAGGTCAAACTGAACCCAAGATCCATCTTCTGTCTGTAAGATACCTTTGGATCTTAAGATCATTCCATAGCTGTCATCTTTGGATAATTTCTGTAAAATTGTATCAAGTTCTTCCTTATTAAATTTCTTAGGTGTTTCTTTACCCCAGCTTGTAAATACTTCATCTGCATGATGGTGGTGATGATCGTGATCATGTCCGCATCCACATCCGCACTCTTCGTCATGATCGTGATGATGATGTTCGTGATCGTGATCGTGTCCACATCCGCATTCTTCGTCATGATCATGGTGATGATGTTCATGTTTGTGATCATGATCGTGGTGGTCATGATGGTGATGGTCATGCTCGTGATCATGGTCATGATGGTGTCCACCGCATACTGGGCAGATTTCCTCTTCTTCTAATAATTCTTTCACCATGTCATTTCCATCTTCCATAACTTTTAAGATCTGTTCTCCAGAAAGCTGATCCCATGGTGTTGTGATGATCGCTGCTTTTTCGTTATGTTCACGAAGAAGTGCGACACTTTCATTTAATTTATCTTCAGATACATCACCTGTACGGCTTAAGATGATAGATCCTGCATATTCTACCTGATTATTGTAGAATTCACCGAAGTTTTTGATATACATCTTGCATTTCTTAGCATCTGCAACTGTTACAAAGCTGTTTAAATCTAAGTCTACATCTTCTGCAACACCCTGTACGGCTTTGATAACGTCAGATAATTTACCAACTCCTGATGGTTCGATGATGATACGATCTGGGTTGTACTGTGTAACTACTTCTTTTAATGCACTTCCGAAGTCTCCAACTAAAGAACAGCAGATACATCCAGAGTTCATCTCTGTTACTTCGATTCCTGCATCTTTTAAGAATCCTCCGTCAATACCGATCTCACCGAATTCATTCTCGATCAGTACAACTTTCTCTCCTTTTAATGCTTCTTTTAATAATTTCTGGATCAGTGTTGTTTTACCTGCTCCTAAAAATCCTGATATAATGTCAATCTTTGCCATTTTATATTACCTTCCTTTATATTTTTCACAGTCCTTTGAGCACTTAGGGTAACAAAGAACTTAATTCGCATATGTACAATACCCCATATAAAGCTATTTTACTACTTCCATCAAATTTGTCAAAACATTCTTTAGAGAATGAAAAAATGTATCAGAAAATTTTAAACGCTTTCTTAAATCCTATTTTGTGTCGAATTTCTTAAATGGACGTGGGGTCATGAAGGTTCCGCTGGCGGTTGCCATGAGTTCTTGTTCTACGTAGGCTTTTCCGACGAAGTTCATGATTGTTTTTCCTGCAGAGACTGCTTCTACTTCAACTCTTACTGTTGCTCCTGTTGGAATTCCTTTTAAGAATGTTGTGGAGAGCTGTACGGTTGGTGCTACGCTGTAATCGCCTAGTCCTGCGGTTAATGTTCCAAATGTGATATCGAACATTCCTACAATTGATCCTCCGAACATAATACCGAATGCATTTTCATGAAATTTTGTTGCTTCGTAGGTCATTGTTAATGTTTTGGTATCATAATCAAACTGTGTGATCGTTCCTTTTAATTCTTTAAAAACTCCATGTGCATTGATCTCTTCTAATTCTTTTACTCTTTTTCTGATTTGTTTTTCAAAATTTTCTTTGCTCATTTATTTTTCTCCCTATATGTATGATTTCTTTCTAATATAAGTCATTCGTTTTTTCTTTATGAGCCTCATTGTATCATATTTTTTCTTTCTCATGTATAGAAATCCGGTATTTTGACATCCTATGAAAAAGGAGTTTTTTATTATGGATAATGAAAATTTATTAAACAGTATTTATCAAAACATTGCAATGGTTTTAGAAACCATTCCTGAAATCAGAAAGATTACAACAAATTGTGATTTTAAGTCTCTCATCATAAGTCAGGAAAATGAATATCAGCAATTGTCTGATTCTGTAAAAGATGTGATCACTTCAAATGGTGACGAGACAGAAGAATTAAATGACCTGTTAAAAACTTATTCTGAATGGATGACGAAATTAAAAGCTATGAGTGATAAAAATGTCAGCCACCTTGCTGAAATGTGCATTCAAGGATATACGATGGGAATGGTCAAAGCAATCCAGAAAAACCATCTCTACTGCGATGCATCAAAAGAAGCAAAACACTTTGGTGAAAAACTTACTTCTCTTCATGAAAAAAGTATCAATGATTTAAAAAAGTATTTGTAATCGTTAAGTCGTTGTGCTATGATTAATCTTGTTATTGATAGATTTTAATGTTCACGACCGATACGGATGCATTCATTTATTTCTATGAATGCATAAAGCAAGTAACGGTTCGTGGACTTTTTCTTTTTTATAAAGGATTTTTATAAAATATTTGTCAATAACAGTTACATGTTTTTTTTAATTTAAGAAAGTAGAGGTACCCAGATGACTAATGGTACAGTAAAATGGTTTAACGCAGAAAAAGGTTATGGATTTATTTCACAGGAATCCGGAGATGATGTATTTGTACATTTTTCTGCGATCCAGGGAGAAGGATTTAAGACTTTAGAGGAAGGTCAGAGTGTGAGCTTTGAGATTGAAGAAGGACCTCGCGGGGCTCAGGCTTCCAATGTAGTCAAATTATAATCTGGCATAGGCTATTGAGCATATAGATAAACAACAAAATATAATAGGGTGATAAACACGAATTTCATGACGACTTTTTTACAAAACGCTTGTTCGCAAACTTTCCTTGCAAAACTCGCTTCGCTCAAACATTGCACCAAGTTTGCTGCGATTTTGTAAAAAAGTCTATGAAATTCTATCGTTTATCACCCTATTATATTTTGTTGTTTATCTATATGCACAGTAGGCTATGAATTGTAATTTAAGTACAAAGTGATTAAAATTTTATTATTGTCTGTTCATATCTTCAAAGGATATTAACCTGACATTTTTCTGCTTACTTGCTGATTGCTTTAATTTCTCGGTAAATCCTGATTTTGAAAAGATCATATAAGTTTGTTTCTGGTATTGAAATAATCCACTTCTCTCTTGCAATGTTTCTAAAACGTCCACATCGACTGGTTCGTTTCTCCATTTGCATTCTCCGAAGATTGCTTCTGTACCATTTTCCGCCATAATGTCGATCTCTTCTTGCCGTTTTTTCTTTGGGTTGTTTCCCCACCATCTTCCGAATTCTCCTGCTGGAAATGGTAACGTTGTGTAAACCTGTGGTAAATATAGGTATTGTTTACTTATTTCTTCAAAAATGTATCCCATAAAATGACTTAGCTGTGGTTTTACTGATACATCATATATTGTTTCTCCGATTCCTCGCATGATACCGCTTAGATTTGGTCTTACAAAACGATACCAAAATAAAAACATAAAATCTTCTAGTTGATATAGGGTCTTTCTGTTTTTGTTGCAATCTCATTTAGTCTGCTTGCCCCTCCTGCGATTGCTGTGATGATGGAATGATAACTTGATGGGTCTCGCAATTCTTGTTTTAAAAGATTTCCTGGCTCATCAAATAAGCGGCCGCTTTTATCAAAAAACAGATTTTTTATATTCTTATCCATCGACCACTCTTTATGAATTCTTGACAAGTACTCTGGGATTCCACCTGTTACACCATATAAAATTGCCTGCTCTTCTGTACGAAACTCTGAAAGCATCTGCTTTGCCTCAAAATAACTAAATGGATGTAACTTAAACTGCGCCGTTCTTCTTCCATACAGTGGGCTTTTATATCCAAGTACCTGTTCTTCCATAAAACTCATGGATGACCCACATAAAATTAAAAATAAATTAGAATCTTTCCAGCATTGATCAATATGACTCTGTAACATTGATGAAATTGCAGAATAAGATGCTGCAAGATATGGAAATTCATCAATCGCGATGATTAGTCTCTCTTTCTTATTTGAATTCATACATAAATGATCAATATAGGATAACAGACTTTCAAAATCAGGAAATTCCGGTGTATAGAAGTTTTGATTGCTTTCTGTTAATAATGCTTTTGAAATTCCTGATAAATTTTCTTTTGCTGTGCCTTCAACAGACATATAATAAACGGATCTTTTTTCTTTTAGAAATTCATTGATCAACATTGTTTTCCCGACACGTCGTCTTCCATAGATAACAATAAACTGAAAGCCTTGCTCTTCATATAATTCATTTAACTTTTTAAGTTCTCGTTCTCTTCCTACAAATTTCATAATATCATCCTTATCATTTTACTAATTAACCAATTACTAATTACACAATTACTAATTATTTGATTAGCAATTGCTATTATTGTACCATATTCTTAAATATTTAATCAATAGATACAAGCTCATATACCTTCAAAAACAAAAAAATAAGAAACCAGTTTGTAATCTCTCAAACTGACTTCTTACTTTTTTCCAATTTATATATTCTGTACCAAATTTTATTCTTTTATTTGCATAACTCAAGCACTGCCTTCGCAGCCTCTTCATCCGTGATCAGTGTATTAATATATCCGCCTCTCACAGCTCCAAGAATTGCTTCGGCTTTCATCTCAAGTCCTGCCACACAGATCACATTGTCTGTGTTCTTGATGTCTTCGATTCCGAGGCCGATCATCTTATTGACAAATGGGGTTACCACTTCATTTCCTTCCATATCGTAGAAATGTCCTCCGATATGTCCGATCGCACCTTTTTTCTCTAGATTGTATAAGTCTCTTGTGCTTAAGTAAGATTTCCAACTCTTATATACGATGGAACCAACACTGGTAAGGATAATATCTGCATTCCTTGCTAATTCAAGACATCCTTTAATATTCGGTTCCTGTTCCAGACTGTCTCTGACTTCTTCAGAATTTACGAACAATGGTGCGTAAATATAATGATATGTTCCACCATATGCATAAGCAAGTTCTTTAGAAAGATCCAGCGAATCTCTCTCTGGTGTTCTTACGTTTGCTGCTCCCATGATCGGTACGACCGTGATTGGGATATTCTTGCTGGTCTTTACTGCTTTGACCGTATGATACATGGTATTTCCCCACGAAATTCCAAGGATCATGTTGTCATTTAACAGATTGTCAAGATAATATGCTGCGACCTCGCCAAGTTTCTGTAAGACCATTGTGTCATTGCTTTCTTTTACTGAGATAACTCTCACATCTTTTAATGCGAATCTTCTCATAAATTCCTGTTCAAGCTCTATGTTACGATCCCATGGCTCTAAAATCTTGATCTCTACGATCCCAAGCTTTCTTGCCTCTTTTAACATTCTTGAAATCTTTGAACGTGAGGTAAAAAAGCGTTCTGCAATCTGATTCTGAGTCATTTCCGCATTATAATAGAGGTTTGCAACACTGGCAAGCATGTTGCGCTTTTCGTTATCACTTAATGAATCATATTCTTTCATCGCCTTTTACCTCCCATTCTTTATCCAAAGCACTTTTATTATACCGCATTGATTACTTTGCGTCCAGTATACAATATCTCTATTTTTCTACTTTATATAATGCAATTTCGTCAATTTCTCTGTTTGCAGATAAGATATAATCTTCTCCATCATTTGTGTAATGAAGAACATTTGCAGGTCCGACATCACTGTCTAAGAGGTCTGCTTTAAATGTTAATTTTTCAGGATCTGTACATGAGAAGAATAACAGATTTCTTTCGCCTTTTCTGTGTCCAATTAAAACACCCTGAGTTCCTGCAATTTCTCCACCCCAGATTCCGTGAGCGAATTCAGCATCTTTTTCATAAGTATAGACTTTCTTAAATGCTCCGTCATATTTCTTGAAAATGCTGATCTTTTCTCCGTGGAATGGTGAGATTGTTAACATTTCTAATTCACCATCGTTATCAAAGTCAGCAAATGCCATATCACTGCTTGCCTCATCTAAGACCTGTTTGATCTCCCATGTTCCATCAGCTGATTCTGGTGGTGTACATTCAAAGACACCTTCATTTGCTGCAACATAAGATCTTAAGACTCCATCAACTTCTGCTTTGCAGTATCCATGGTTCTTTAATAATCCATCTTTTAATACTTCAAACTGTAATGGATGTTCTTCATCAACTGTACTTAAATCTTCTGGAAGAACACATACCTGAATCTTTCCTGGACTTCTCCAGTCTTCTTTGTATTCATGTCCTGATTTTAATGTACATGCGATCACATAGTTGACTCCATTTCTTGAAATGATATCAAAACGATGTACAAATGGAAGTTCAGCTAATGTTCTTACTTTCCATTCTCCATCTTCTGGGTAAGCTAAGATGATCTTAGCTTCTTTAGAATCATTTGGAGAGTAGAATTTATGTGTTGCCAGGAACTGTCCGTCAGAACCTGGGACCTGAACCATTGACATGGTTCCTCCCGGTCCTTCCCAGATAACTTCTTCCTGATTTCCTTCAAGATCATATAAACGACACTGATTTACTTTTTCTGCTGCTACGAGCATATGTTTCTTCCCTTTGTAAGTTAAAGGTGCAAGTGAGTAGCATTTTTCTAAGTTTCCGATGACTTTCTTTGATACTTTCATTATGCCACCTTCTTCCTATAAGCAAGAACGGAATGGGATATTCTGTGGTGCTTCAAAGCAGTCTTCGAATCCTCTTCTGTGATGATAATAGATTTTATCTTTGTCTGCTGGATATGTGTATTTTCCTCCAACCTGCCAGAAGAATGGATGGAATTTGTATTCGTTACGGTCTTTCTTGAAATCGTATAATACTTTGATCTCATCGCAGTCAGCCTGGAAGTTTGTCCATACATCCCAGTGGATAGGTACAACAACTTTGCACTGTAAGTTCTCAGCCATACGAAGGATATCAACAGATGTCATCTTATCCTGCATACCGATTGGGTTTTCTCCAAAAGATCCAAATGCTACGTCTACATCATAATCTTTTCCATGTTTTGCAAAGTAAATTGAGAAATGAGAATCTCCAGAATGATAGATGTTTCCACCTGGTGTCTTAACTAAGTAGTTAACTGCTTTGTCATCCATATCTGTTGGGCATACGCCTGTTAATTCTTCTCTGTCTGGACCTGTGGAGTCTGTTGTTACGATACATGTTCTGTCAAAAGAATCTAAAGCGATGATCTCGATATCTTTGATCTTAATGGAATCTCCAGGTTTTACTGTGATACAACGATCTGCTGGAACTCCCCATTTCTGCCATAATTCTACGGATTTTTTAGGTCCGATGAATGGTACTGGAATTTCTTTTCCGTTTTCATCTGTTGTTGTCATTCCGCTGTTGATTACATGTGCTGCCCATTCTGCAGACATATGATCCTGATGATAATGTGTTGCTAAGACTGCGTCAACTTTCTTAAATGCAAATGGATCGATTACAAATGGTACGTTACGAAGGTTTGGCTGCATTGCACGTCCACCACACATATTTGCCATCTGATGTCCGACTTTCATCTTTCCATCACCATGTGTACGTTTACCATTTCCACACCATAAGTCGATTGTGATGTTTGTGTCAGCTGGTGTTTTAAACCATACACCTGTACATCCAAGCCACCACATTGCCACGTTTCCTGGTGCTACAACTTCATTTTCAATATCTTCTACTAACCAAGTTCCCCACTCTGGGAATGTGCTTTCGATCCAGCTTTCTCTTGTCATTTCGCTAATTTTACTCATACCTTTGATCTCCTTTTTTATCCAAAACTTTCTATCTATACGCTCTATAAGTCATTTCCGTAATAAGCATTTTCTCCATGTTTTCTGAAGAAATGTTTGTCCTGTAATACCTGAGGTGCTTCCCCGATTTCAGGGCATAAATGTTCTGTTCTGTATGCCATTTTTGCTACTTCTTCCATAACAACTGCATTGTGAACCGCTTCAGCTGCATCTTTTCCCCATGCAAATGATCCATGGTTTGTGCATAAAACACCTGGTACATAGACTGGATTTTTATCTTTAAATGTTTCTGCGATCACAAGCCCTGTATTCTTCTCATATTCCCCATTAATCTCGTCAGCTGTTAAAGATCTTGCACATGGGATATCTCCAAAGAAATAATCAGCATGTGTTGTTCCATAACATGGAATGCTTCTTCCTGACTGTGCCCAAGATGTAGCCCAAGGTGAATGTGTATGAACGATTCCTCCGACTTCTGGAAATGCTTTGTAAAGCTCGATATGAGTTGGTGTATCAGATGATGGATTTAAGTCTCCCTCAACTTTCTCTCCATTTAAGTCCATAACCACCAGCATATCCGGTGTTAATTTCTCATAATCTACACCGCTTGGCTTAATGACAAACAATCCTCGTTCTCTGTCGATCCCACTGACATTTCCCCATGTATAAGTTACCAGACCTTTTGCCGGCAATTCCATATTTGCTTCGTATACTTGTTGTTTTAATTCATCAAGCATCTTTCTTAACTCCTTCCTTACTTTCCTGCATTTCCAAATATCTTCTCTAATTCTTTTCCAACACCGTCCTGATCATTGTTTCCTGCAATTCTGTCTGCTGCCTCTTTCACAACATCATCTGCATTTTCCATTGCGATTCCAAGTCCAACCAGTTTTAGCATTTCCATATCATTAACTTCATCGCCAAATGCGATGACATCTTCAATTGGAATCTCTAATATCTGTGTAAGCTTTTTGATCGCTTCTGCTTTGGAAACTCCTCTTGCCTTAATTGCAAGAACTCTTTTTCCGGAACGAATGGCATCTGCATCCGTTTCTTTTTTGACCACTTCGGCTACTTCATCTAAATATTTTGTATCATTATGACTTGCAACAATCTTATAAACGATATGATTGTTTACATATTCATTTAAGTCATCGACAACCTGCATTGGTATCTGTTCATCTTCCCTGACTTTCTTGTTAAATTCCTGATGGATCAGAAATCGTTCATTTTGAGGATCATCGGAAACCAGCTCGTCTTTTGCGAAGACATAATACTGTAAACCGTATTTTTGACAGATTCTAAATGCCTTGTGACAGGTTTCACTGCTTAAATGATTTTCATACAGCGTCTGCTCTGTCCTGATATTTCGAATGGCAGCTCCGTCACATCCGATCACGATATTGGCATTCTTAAGTTTTTTTGTATATGCTCTTGTCATAACATCAGATCTTCCAGTTGCCATAACAAACGCTACATCATGATCTTTAAGCTTCATAATTGCCTGTGCATTTCCATCAGAAACCTGTTTTTTACTGTTTAACAAGGTTCCATCAAGGTCCGTAACTACCATTCGATACATATTTTTCTCCTTATTCAGAAACTTCTATTCCTGCCTGTTTCATCTTATCCTGAACAAATAGGCGTGCGTCTTTGATGACTTTGACTGCTTCTTCCATTGTCTGTTTCTTTGTATTATCTGCCCACATTTCAATCAGGAACATTCCTGTATAATTTAACTCTTTTAATTTCTTAAAGATATCAACAAATCTTACAGTTCCTTCTCCAAATGGAACACATTTAAATACTCCTGGTTTTGTTTCTTTGACATGGATCGCTACTGTCTCGCCGATTCCAAGTTCAAATTCACTTTCTACATCAGCTGCAAACTGTGTCAGATTTCCCATGTCAGGATAAATCTTAAAGTATGGAGATGGGATTTCTTTGAGGTAGTGCATTGCTCGAAGGATTGTTCCTACAAACTCTGTATCCATGATCTCCATTGCAAGAATAACTCCTGCATGACTTGCCATCTCTACGGATTTCTTCATTCCTTCTAAGAACAATGCTTTTGTCTCATCATCAGATTCTTCATAGTAAACATCATAAGTTGCCAGCTGGATAACCCTGACCCCTAATTTCTGTGCCAGAAGAATACCTTTCTCCATAATCTCATATGCTTTGTCTCTTGTTTCTTTGTTCTTGCTTCCAAATGGGAATCTTCTGTGACCACTTAAGCACATACTTGGAATGACGATTCCCGTCTCTTTCATATAAGAGCGGATCTCTTCGATCTGCTCGTCACTCCAGTCAAGTCTTGCTAATCTTTCATCAGATTCGTCGATGGAAATCTCGATATAATCAAATCCTGCCTGCTTTGCAGCCTGCATTTTTTCAAGCCATGTAAAATCATTCGGAAGAGCTTTTTCATAGATTCCTAATGGCCTTTTTTTGATATCGTACATCTATCTCACCCCGATTATTCTGCAGGCATATCTAATGCTTCTCTGATCTTTGCTTCGATTTCTTTTTCAGATAATAAGTTTTTAAGTCCAATAACTTTTGTGTCTTTTCCTGGACGGAACTGAGATGTAAATGTTTCAGATACAAAGATCATATCGTAGTTATTTGCTACACCTTTTGCTTCTCCAACGCTCATATGTCCGATTTCTGCGTCAACTCCTAATCTTTTGAATACTTTGTTGATTTTCATTTTGATCATCTGGCTTGATCCCATTCCATTTCCACATGCTGCGATTGCTTTGATTTTCATAATAAATACCTCCTGAAATTTGGCTGATTAATTGGTTTAATATTGTTATTTAAATATATTTTGTTAACAAAGTTTGATTTTTAGTACTCGTCATCTTCCTGTCCAATTGTGAAATATTTCTCTTTATCAGATTTTGCATACTGAATCTGAGGAATTGCTAACATTGCGATAACACAAAGGATAACTCCAGGTACCTTTAAGTACTTAACTACATAAGATACTACAAGGAAGATTGTTGAGAAGTCGAAGTTTCCATGCCATCCTCCGAATGCTACTAACTGTAAGACATAAGCACAAACGGCTCCGCCTAATACCTGAATGATTCCACTGATAAATGGTAAGATCATGGCTGCTTTAACTCCACCTCTGTGGTTTGCGTATACTGCGATACTTGCGTTATCGAAGAACAGTGGTACGAATCCTGCGATGATCATTACTGGTGAGTGGAAGATCAATAATCCTGCGATTGCTAAGAACTGACCAAGTGCTCCACAGAAGAAACCTACTGTTACTGCGTTTGCTGGTGCGAATCCATAAGCTACGGCACAGTCTACTGCTGGGATTGCTCCTGGAAGCAGTTTGTCTGAAATACCTTTGAATGATTCTGTAAGTTCTGCTACGAACATACGAACACCGGCCTGTAATACATTTAAGTAAACGGTAAAGCTTAATGCCTTAGAGAAGATATAGAATCCAAATGCTGTTGTCTGTGAGAATGTGTCATCTAAGCTTCTCATGAAGTCTTCACCAAGTACTAACATGATGATTCCGAAGAATACGAACATTAATACGGATGTGGATACTACGTTGTCACTGAACATCTGTAAGAATCCTGGAAGTTTGATATTTTCGATAGAATCTTCTTTTTTACCGATTTTTGGTGCGATCTTATCTGCTAACCAGATTGCAAACATCTGCTGATGTCCGATTGCGAATCCACCTTCTCCATCTGTTAAACGATCTGTTGGTTCAACAGTTAAGTTAGAGAATACTGCCTGGTATGTACCGACTAAGATTCCGACTGCTACGGCTCCCCAGATATTACGAAGTCCTGGGATAAATAAGAATACGATCCATGTTACTGTTGTTGCCTGCTGTACCATGATATGTCCAGTTAACAGTAATGTACGAAGTTTTGTAAATTTGCGGAAGATCAATAAGATGATGTTCCAGATAAATGCAAGTAACAATGATGTCATTGTCCATGCTGCGGACAATCCAATGTTTTCAAGTGCTGCGTTAACTGCATTTAATCCAAAATATGGGTCAATAACTACCGCGTTCAAATGGAACTTCTGGTTAAGACCTGCAAGGATTGGTCTGAATGTATTGATCAGTCCAGCGGAACCTACGTTTAAGATCATGTAACCTACAACTGCTTTTAAGAAACCTGCAAGTGTTTCATACCATTTTCTTCCTAATAAGATGTATCCAACTAAGACGATCAGTCCTACGAAGAACTCCGCTTTTGTTAAGATGTTATTGGATACAAACGTAAATACTGCGTTTAATATTTCCATCCTCTATTCTCCCTTCTTACTCTTCTGGTTGAAATTCATTGATCGCTTTGGCAACTTCTTCCGGTGTCTTTGCGTTTTTAATGAATTCTAAATTATCTTCATCTGAGATAAATTCAGCCATAGACTGAAGCTTTTCAAGATGAGATGTATCATCAGTTGCTGCCAGAGTAAGAACAATGTCTACTGGATCATTGTCACAGTCAAAACAGACTGGCTTGTTTAATGTGATCAAGCTTAATCCTGTTTTCTTTACACTCACATCTGGTCTTGAATGAGATAATGCAAGTCCTGGGATGATAACGATGTATGGTCCGTTTTCTTCCACACACTTGATTGTCAGATCAATGTAATCTTTTGTGATGTATTCGCTGTCTACTAAGAGCTGTCCTGATTTGATCATGGAATCTCTCCAGTCTGATGCGTCTACATTCAGTTTAATGTTTCTTGCTTCGATTACTTCACTCATTGGTTTCCTCCTAATTAACACTCCATATTTTTTGTGCTGCCTTTATGTGTATCTCCTTAAGTTGTTTACATCTTATCATCGTCCGCACACCTGTGCAACAAATTCTCACTCTTTGCACATATGTGCAAAATGGATTTTTTCTATTGACTTCCATTGACATATTGTTCTTATACAAATACAATATCTCTGCACATATGTGCAAAAGCTGTATTTTTGTTCAAAATGTACAAAAAAAGAAACGACTCATAGATTTGCTCTATAAGTCGCCTCTTTTTGATAATTATTTTTATTAAAAAACTAACTTTTTCTTAATACATTTTCTTGTATAACCGATTCATCTGCACACGAATCTCCTGATATTTTTTGATATTTTCTTCGCATGGATGATATATCTCTTCTGCATTTTTTGCTCTTGCACACTTCAGTGCCGCTTCGTGATCTGATACGATCTGGCTTTCTACCATCGTGCTTGCCCATGCACCAATGATCCCTGCTTCCCGATCTTGATATCTTACCAGCTCTCTTCCATATACATCTGCCTGAATCTGATTAAATTCATGACTGTGGCTTAACCCGCCGCCGATCTGAATCTTATCTGCCATTCCAATCTGGCCCTCCACAACATCAAGATTATTACGGATTTCATAGGCGATCCCTTCTAACAAAGCTCTTGCCATATCTCCTCTGGTCGTACTTAACGTTACATTCGTAAAAGATGCCGTTGCTTTCGGATTCCACTGCGGAGTTGCTCTTCCCTGAAAGAAAGGCAGCAGCATACATCCATTCGCTCCTGGCGGCGATTCACTGATCTCCTTGTCGATCTTATGATAGATATCACCTTGTACTTCTTTATAAAAATTGTTGCAAAACCAGTCAAATGCTGCACTGCATGTTAAAATACTTGCTTCAACGATATATTTTCCTTTGACCGCAGAATAATTGATGATCGGATTCCCCAGAATCGCAATTGGAATCTTCTCTGTGATCCCAATGATAAATGCACCAGTTCCACTTGTAACTTCCAGATCCCCTTCTTTGTAAATCTCCATTCCAAGCGCACTGCACTGCTGGTCTCCACCTGCTGAATAGACAGGAATCCCTGTTTGAATTCCAGTGTTCTTTGCATATTCATCATTCGTATATCCATGGAGATCTCCTGGATCGATCAACTCACATAGTTTGTCTTTCTCAATCCCAAAGATATCAAGCAATATACTATCATAACGTCCTGTTCTTATATTCATCAAATGCGAACGGCTGGCATATGTACGGTCTTGTTTCATCTGACCCGTCATATTGTACAGAAGATAATCTGCTACAACAAAGATCTTATCTGCTTTCTTGTAAATCTCTGGTTCATTTTCACGAAGCCATGCCATCTTGCTTCCGGAAAATACTGGATTGATCATCGTTCCACTCTTTCTTATGATCTGTCCATTAAATGCTGAAAGCCTTGTGCATACCTCAAGATTTCTCTTATCCTGCCACATTACAGCATCACATAATGGATTACCGCTGTGATCGATCGGAATGATCGATGTTCTCTGTGCCGTCAACGAGATCATACTGATCTCTTCTGCATGATCCTTACACCAGTCATTGACATCTCTTGTGATATCATACAATGCCCTTTTCCATATCTCAGGATCTTGTGTTACCTTGACTGCCGAATGAAACGTTGGATGATATTTTCTTTGAAACTGACATAAAATATCTGCCTGTTCATCAAGCAAAACACCCCTCATACTGGAAGTTCCCACATCAAAAACAAGAATTCCCATATAAAAAAGCCTCCTTTTGTGAGATTTTACTTCTCACAGTCAATTTAATGCACTAATCCACCCATCTTAAAGGATTCGATCAAAAGCTCTAATGTCTTCGGATCACACTGACGATACTTAAAATAATATAATAACATCTCTGTGTATTCCATCAGCTTCTCTGCATATGCTTCCTTTACAAAATGCTTTGATCCGCACATCAGACATTCATTGATCAATAAATACACTGCAAACCTCTCATTGATAAAAATATCCTTCTCCTGTTCAGAATACTCACGAAACTGAATTGGTTTTCTCTTTACGAGCCATGAGATCGTATAAGAAAACAGCTTTTCTGTACGAATCCGCTCAATGCTGTGAAATTCCTTCATTCTCATAACATCCATAAAATAATCCAGGATCACCTGCATTAAAATTCTCTCATTACAGTAAGCAGTCTCGCTAAATCCTGCGATCTCAATAAATTCCATGGCCGTCTTTTGCAGTTCTTCAAAACGCTCACGGAATTTGTCCACTCCCACTTCATCAATCAGCTCTCTGTAATTTTCCATTTCAAATAAATTGTGTTCTATCATTTTCGTTCCTTTATCGCCTTTAACAATTGTAATTCATCCAGTTGCTGCCTATGGTTCACGATCAGATTGCTGACATCTGATTCTAAATGATACCTTGCCCTTGAAAAATATTCTGCCTGTGCTGCCCCGGTAAATCCGGCCGATGAGTTCGGCAGTTTGTCAATCTTATGCTCTCCAGCAATGATTTCTTCTACTAATCGTTCAATCCGCTGTCTTTCCTCTGCAAATCCGTCATCGTATCTTTCCATCTGATTTATCCCTTTCTTAAGATCATCCGGTTCATATAATTTCTTGCATTAATCTCTCCACCCTCTGCTCTCGGAATCTGCTCTTTCTCTCTCTTATGCGGTTCTTTTGACATTCGTTCCAAATCACTATAGCTGTCCTGTTCAAAGTATTTTTCCATATCCTGCCATCCTTCTTCTCCAAACTGAAAGCAGGTAGAAATGATCTCATCCACAGAATTTAACAGTTCTGCAACGACACTCGTATAACGCTTTAGAAAATGGTTATTCTCACGATACGGATATTTGACATAATGATCAAATTCTGCATAAACCTCCTCTGCGATCGTCCGCACCTGTATCTCAAAATAATACTCTTTGTATTTGAATATATAATGCTGTGAACGATATCCTTTGTTCGTATATTCTTTATGGATCGTATAATTGAAGATATCTCTGTCTCCATAGCGGATATATGCTCTTGGCATCTCTGCCATACAGATATCAAATTTATCATCTTCATCAATCTTTAATAAGAAATCATGCACTGTATGCCATTCTTCTTTTGATAAGATTAAGATCCTGATTCCCATAAGGTCTCTCACGATCCTTAAATAATTTTTCTCATTGATACTTTTGTACTTCTGGCGTTTTTCAATCCCAACCTTTCTTATGATCTTCTCGATCAGATGTTCCGGTTCTTTGCATCGATTATGAATCGAATGAACGTGAAAATCAATCTCCTTTGAAATCTCCTCCTGCATCCGGTCTGCAAGCTCTTTAAGCTCTGGAATTCTGCTTTTATAATCATCATAGATCTTTTCTAATGTATCCCAGGAAAGTCCAGAATCTTCAAATGCTTCCTGTACTTTATATGTATTAAAAAAT
>ERZ1035025.246-NODE-246-length-39290-cov-10.784096_pt1 | contig 39290 bp, 45 predicted proteins | sample MGYA00520619_ERZ1035025 | MGnify/ENA primary metagenome ERZ1035025 (study PRJEB33766, sample SAMN09781742) | gut metagenome | biome: gut microbiome | host: Homo sapiens | place: Madagascar | study: EMG produced TPA metagenomics assembly of the PRJNA485056 data...
ATATATATTCCTTAATATTTCACAAGTGCCTCTATGTATGCTTTCGAATTCTCAACATAGAGGCAATTTTAGTTTTCTTTTTAACGCCTGCTTTAGTTAACTAGATTCTAAAGATTTAATTCTTTCTTCAAGTACTGTAGATCCAAATTTATCATATACCTTAGCCCACGTTGTGATTTCAAGATTGTCTGTTCCTTTTGCAATCATATATTCTAATAATTCTCGCAAATTATTAATATGTTCTAAGTCGCTCGTACTGTCACTCCCATGCATAGCTACAACAATAAAAGATTTATTCTTAATTGCATTGTCCACATAACTTTTCGCTCCGTCCATTGTGTAATCATGATACCACCATCTAGGATGATAATATGCTTTCGATGATGATAGTCCGTTTTGATCTGAATAATCGTAATATTTACGTGACCAATTATCTAATCGGATATCGTTCGAAAGATAATTAGCACCACCAGCTGTTATGATTCCTCGCACTGTATAGCCAAGATTTTCAAGTTCAATCTTTGGCTCTCGGAACACATCTGCATAATCTTCTTCCGTACTATCTGCTGTGATATATTTACCACTGTGTGCTAAGATTTCGCCACCATCTGCAACTACAAGATCACAGATGTCTTTGATTGTACGTCCATCATTTTTATAATCTACATTTAGATTTCCAGTGATAATTGCTGGACAAAAAGGTACGTTTAATTCATGACATAAATCATAGACATCTGGAAGATATTTATTAGCATCATCGATGGTTAATACAAAATATGCCTTATCGAATTTTGAATATGCAAAATCATTCATCCGTTGTGTTTTTGCCATCTGCAATTGAGCTTGTTCTAAATCATAACTAATTTTTGAACTGTCAGGAATCAATCCTTCCAATCTTTCTAATTCTTGTTTTATGTTGTATTTTTCAAACTGTAATCCTTGTAAATCAATAGTTTGGTCCCCTTCATTATCGTTCACATAAGCTTTATACACTCCTTCAGGCACGACCACATCCTGATACACATTATTGTTCCAAGCGTTACTTGGGTTTATATAAGATATAAACTTATCATTGCTGTCAAAAAAGACTATCAAAGGTAGGTCTCCACCAGAATATCCCCTTGCTTTTAGTGTCTGTCCGATATATGTATTCACAATATATACATTTGCCCTTCCAGTTTCTATAAATGTCCCTTTTTTATCTACTTTTGTTGTTTCTTCTATTGATTTTAAAGACGCATATTTTTTTTCTGAAAATACTGTATCTGTCACACTGTTTAAAGATTCTTTAACATTGCCGATCGTGACTTCTGCGGAATTCATTCGTATGTTAACATCGTTCATTTTTTCTGCTACATTGTAGTCTGTATCAAAGATATGTGTATAACATACGATCATGTCCGCACTATCTGTTGCATTTACAACTACATACTTTGCACCACTAGGAACTGAAACATCTAACATTTTTTGTGTCCAATTACCAACTGTTGTACTAATTACATTGTTAGATCTATCTAAAAATATACAATGCTTTATATTTCCACCAGCATAATCTTTAACTTTAATAGTTGTATCTTCACTACACAATTTGTATGTTTTGTGCCATCGGCCAGACTTATCCTTTGAATAGATTTCTCCTTTTTCATTCATGCACCCTGACCAATCTTCATCAATTGGTGTAGCAAGTAATAATTTACGTGATCCAAATACTGCTTTATTCAGCGGATCAATGTTACGTTCTTCGGAGTTATCTAAAGATTCCTTTAGTGAACCAATCTGCTGTCTAACTGCTTCTCCAGCATTATCGTATACCGTACCATCTTCTCCGGTGCGGATATCTTGCAGTTCAGCATCTCCTGTAGTTGATCCGCTAGGAAGCTTTGCAAGATTAGATATTCTTGCGTCTTGCTTAGCCATCGCTTGTTTCAAGTTTGTCGTCTTATCCCATACCACTTGATCAGCCGTCGTCGCTGGAAAAATCTGTTCACCCGCTTTATTTTTTAGAATTCCATTCTTTCCCATTATCGTTCTCCCTCCTAGTTATATCCAATCTGATAACAGTAGTAATAGCAAGTATTATGAGTCTCATTCGCGGGATATGTTTTTGCATATGCCTGGCTTCCATCACTTTTAATTCCATAAGATGATACGTCATCAGTTCCAGCTTTTATTTCATATTCATCTTTAGTTGCACCTTCCATATGCTTTATTGCACAAAATCCTGTCCAATCTTCTCCATAGTTTCCTCCAGCGATAATCCAAACTACTACATTATTAAAAGCTTTATCAAAATACACCCTTCCCTCACCCGACTTATGCTGATAATCAAATTGCAGTACCTTGCCTGCTAACTGGTCCCAAGTCATATCTGCCGTTGCTCCATTGCCAATAGCGGTGGCAAGTTTACTTTTTCCGTTACTGGCATTTTGAAAAACCTCCTGAATTTTTCCATTGATCTTTTCACTGCTCCACGTTGAAGCCACACCAATCTCATCGTCGTTAATCGTATGCACTGGAAGATCTGCCAACTCCCCTTCTTCTACAGTCATATATGGCGTATTATCCAAGTGCTCTTGCATTTCTTTGTTTTCTTTTATAACCGCAGCAACCGAGTCAGGATGCCCAGTCGCATCTTTATAACATTGCTCAATGCTGTCGTGAATGCTTTGTCTTACATCTCGTCCAAGCTTCTTGTGTAACAAATTATCCAGTAATTCCTGTATTTTCGCCATTATTGCTTACCTCCTGCATCTGAATTGTTTTAATTGTTCCTGTTGTATCACAAAAATAAAGAATTCCATTCTCAACATATAATTTTCCGTCTGATTCTTCTGGATAATTATCTGTAGAATGAAATTCTATTGTTTTCCCTACTTGCATTGTCCCCTCATTCGATATATAAGGGACGTTTCCATATTTTTCTCCAACTGCCCTATTTCCAATATTTTTTTGAATTTCTTGTACCGTACCTGCTGCACCTTTAGCTTTTTCTGCTGCTTCTTTTGCACTTTTTTCTGCGGCAGCAGATTTGGCCACTGCATCTGTAGATGCTACGGATAGAGTCTGTATCATGCCTTTTACATTGTTTGTTCCCACAACAGTGTCAGTTAGAGAACTGATTGTTCTCCCAAGCGTTATCTTATTATTGGCCGGATTCTCTAAATCCAGTTCGTATTTACTTACGAGATAGTACGTGCTTACATCTCCGAACGTGCTCATGATTCCATGCTGTGTAGAAATGCAAGGAACAAGATCTCCAAGTCGGATTGCGTTAATATCAACATCGATCATATGCAGATCCACCGCTGTAAGTTCGATCGTGATTGCTAAGTTGATGCACTTCTGCAGATATTTATTTGCTTCTTCCAGTAGTTTGTCCGGATCATATACCTCAGAAAAATCAACCTTATCATAGATCCAACCATACAAATTTACCGCGTCTTGGTTATATACATAATCTGTTCCATTGTGTCCATTTGCTGTTGTGATTGTCACGTTATCTTTTCCAACTGGGATGATCGCTGTTTTAATGTCTTCTGCCTTAGAGTATTTCTTCAGATCGAGAAGATTTTCTCCGAAACGAATCACCTGATTACTTACGTTTCCATACTGCTTTACGTAATCGAGATATCGCACATTTCCATCATGCCGAACACGAAGATACCCTTCGTATTTCCCCAAGAAATTGGAGTTAATAAAATCCCATGTTGTTTCGTAATTGGTAGATAGACTTGCGATCGCAACACTTTCGATATCGATCACGCCGATTTCAAACCGTTTTTTTTCTTCTACCTGCGAATTATGCTCTTGTATCAGTCTTTTAAAAATCTCTATGTTGGTATCGGCTGTTCCAACTTCTGTTGTTTCAGTTCCGTAATTATGTGGCCGCTGTATTGAGTCTAACAAAAAAGACAGCTCTCCTTCACAAGAGATCTGCCCTGTATTCTGAAAATCTTTTTCATCCGTTAAACTTCTTCCGGAAAATAATAGCTCATCATCTTCATAAACATCGATTCGAGATTTTAACTTATTGATATCGTTAACGTGAGGATGTGTTTGCAGCATCCCAAAATCAAGATTTCCCGTTTTATTTAATTCCGATGATATCTTAGGGGTTAACACTTGATAATCCGGATCGCGGACATCATGCAGCGTTTTCCCATCACATAGTATCTTGTACATTTATAAACTACCTCCCCGATAATCAACAGAAACTACCCCATTACCTGTAAACGTTAAAAGGTTATCTCCTTCTGACAACCAGATATCGAACACTTTACTTTTACCCTTTGGAAGGTCATAAGTGACCCCGTTATATGTAACCTGCATCGGTGTATCACATTCGATCACAGGGATCACTCTCTTTCTTCTTCCATAAATATTTAGCTCGTATTTTCCAGAAACTTTGATGTTTCCATATTCACGGATGATATCAGTTTCAAAATTAAAATCATCCCATAACCAATCTTCCAGAGATGAAGCAACTTCATACTTATATGGATCAACTTCTCCGGACATTACAAGCTTTCCATTTATACGATCTGTCTTTTCGACATCAATCGTAAGTCGGCCAATGTAATAAAAAGATGGATCAGTATCGAGTATGATCTTCATTTTCTTACCAACCAGGTAATTTGCAATGTCCGATACAATAGACCCCCATTCAAAAAAGTCTTCGTCCGGAGTTTCAAATTCTAAGGAAAGACTACGATTCTTATACTTAACATCTCCACCAGTAACTGCTTCCGTAATATCCAGTGTTCCGTCTGCTCCTGGCACATCCTGTTCATAAGTTTTTGGCTCTGGAAAACCAAGAGTGATCGCAGTCCATCCAAGATTCCAATCCTTTAAGGTATGTTTTTCTCCAATCGTGACTCCTAATGTTCCTGGCATACTATACACCTCCTCTTGATTTTCGTGTTGCCCTTGTACTTAATTCTGTGTCCATGTAAGGGGCGATCACTCTTGTGATCTCTCGACCATCTATGACTACTGGAACTTCTATTCTCTGTGGACCAGTGTACACTGCAGCTTTTTCTCCTTCTGTTTGGACTGTCTGCATTACCGGCTGCATTCTTGTTGTGATCGTCTGCATCTGCAGGTTGATCGCATCCTGCATCCTTGACTGTATATCTTGAACGTTCAACTTCGCTTTCGCAAATTTCTGTGCCATGTTCTGAGAAATTGTTTCCATCTGTTTATACAGATTTGGGGCTTCTTTCTCATGTCCTTTAACCGCACCTTGAATATCATATGATCCAATTTCAGTAAATTCTTTTGATGGAGAATGAATCTTAAGTGTATTTTTTGCCGTTTTGATGATATTCTGACAGATCTTTTTCATGGATTTGCTGAGGTTTCTGGTTTCACTTTCCATACCAGCAGTTAACCCTTTAGCAATATTAACTCCTGCTTGTTTCATCTCTTTCTGTAGATCATCTGTTACTGTTTTTATTTCAGACTCATAATTCGCTTGAAGTTTTGCGAGATCATCTCCAAAGAAGTTTTCAGAAAATGTTTTGGACATGCTCTGTTGCTGATTCCACTTATTAATGTAAGTCTGCTGTTCAGTTTCTGACATATGCTGGAACCATGCCATATAAGCGTTTCCTGCATCAATATCCATTCCGAGAATCTTTTCCATCATAGACTCAGGAATCTTGTTTTCTAGCAACTTCAAGTTCTTTTGATACTTTTCAATGTCCATGATATTCTGATCAAGGTTATAGATATTTCCCCAAGATTGCTGTTTATCAGTTAAACTGTCCATCTTGCTCTTGATGTTGTTATACGCTTCCTGATATTCATCAGATAAGTCTTGTAACTTTTCCTGTGCAATCTTGTTTAATCGATCAGCTTCTTTCTCAAAAGCATCATTGTAAGCTGCTGCCGTTTTTTCTCCTGCAATTTTTAATTGCTTTTCTTCTGCAGCATTCTGCTTCTTCAACTTTTTCAGCTGTTTTTTTAGTTTTGCTTTTTTCTTTTTATTTTTTGTCTTACTGATCTTATCTTGAAGATTTTTCTCTGTTGTATCGTGCTTCGAAGAAACTTTACTTGTTTGCTGATCAATAATCTCTTGTACAGTTTCTGATGATCTTGACTTGGCTGTGTTGAGTGCTTCGGATATACCAGATACTAAGTTGTTCCCAATATCGGAATAATTTCCTTTTTTCGACGCACTCTTAGCTGCAGATAATGCTTCATTTACAGATAACTTCATTTCTGCATTGAGTTCTGTCTGCCCTTCTCTAACACCATTTGCCACACCTTTTGGAATATTCTTGCCAATCGCATCTTTATATACACGAGATGGAGAATGGATTCCTAAGGCTGTGGCTGTGGCTTCTACGGATGCATTCGCCATCTCTCCAGAAGCATCTTCCACATCTTTTGTATGCTTTCGGATACCTGCTGCCATTCCTAACGGCATCCATTTTCCTACGTCAGACTCCATGACGCGGGATGGGGAATGAATCTTACCTTCTGCTTTTGCGGCTGCAACTGCAGCTCTTACTGCTTCTCTTGCGGCTGCCGATACAGCATCAGAGTTTGATCTGATACCAGATGCAATCCCTGCAGATAAGTTGGTACCAACGGACACGAAGGATGATTTTTGACTACTTGCACCAGAAGAACCTGCTTTGGCTACTTTTGAACCGGCACTTTTTGCAGCTCCAGATTTTGATGCAATTCCTTTTGCAAAATCATTTCCAAGTTTTGCTCCTGCCTTTTTAGCAGCACCATCATTTGCAGCTAGAGTTTTTGTAGCCGTGCTTTTCAAAGTTTTACTACTACTTTTTACCTCAGTAGATGCCTTTTTTGCTTCCTTTGGAAATGCACCAAATGTTGTTTTTGCACTTTGAGTATTATCTGTAGCCGGTATCTTAGAAGCCTTTTTAATTTCGGTCTGATTTTTCTTCAAACTACTTGATGCTTCATTTGAAGCCTTTGCGACTTTTTTTAATGAATTAGTAGTTGCAGAATTATCAGGTGCTTTTAACTTTGTATTGCTTTCAATTTTCTTTTTTGCATCACTTGTCTTTTGAGCTGTTTTCTCTGACTCTTTTCCTACCGCATCGGTCAATTGTTTTACTGCAGCTTTAACAGATATTTGTCCCTGCGCAACCCTAGTTGCTAATTCTGTTGGAACTTTTGATCCTTCAATCCCTGCCTTATCTATCATGTCCTGAAAAGATACTAAATTACTAAGTGCTTTAGCTGCTTCTTCTGGTTTCGTACTTCCAGATGTAATACCATTCGCCAAATAATCAGGTACTTCAATTCCACCTTGCAATGCCTTGGCTTTCATTCCCTCAAACGTAATAAGATTTTCAACTGCTGTTATAGAAGTTGGAACAGCGTATTGTCCGGAAATAATTCCCTGTGCGATACTGTCCGGAACTTCTTTTCCTTTATCTTTTACTTGCTGAATTAAATCTTCCCAGTTAATTGCATTTCCAAGCTGTGTTGCTGCGGTTTTAAATGAAACAGATCCATCAGAAATACCTTGTGCCAAATACTGTGGTATCTTCATTCCCTGTTCCTGCATCTTAGCCAATTGATCGGAATTAACCAGATCATCTAATTTGATCAAGCTCTTTAATTCTTTTCCGGAAGTTGGATTTGCATAAACACCCTGTTTAATTCCCTCTCCAACAGACTTCGGAACATTACTTGCTTTAATCTTTGCTTGTTTGGCCAGATCATCTAAGGATTTCAGATACTCCGTATAATTTGTCTGAGCTGTATATTTGTCTGTATATGTAGTCAATTCTTTTTGTGCTGCATTTAAGTTTTTACCACTCTGCTCAACAGCCTTATTGGCTGTCATCATTGCATCATAGTATCTTGTCAGATCGTTAGAAGCTTTCTTATACTCATCACTGCTTGTTGTTATCTTTCCTTGGTTTACCTTTGTGGTAACCTGATTCATTTTTTCAACAGCAGCATTATATTTGTTTGTTGCTTCTGTCTTTTTCTTGATAGCTTTTTCATTTTCAATGTCAGCTTTGGCCACTTTAGATGCTGCACTTTCCATGCCTTTTTGATAAGCCTTAGCCATCGCCTGTTCTTTCAGTGCTGCTATATTTTTCTTGATTGCAGAAGTTGACTTATTCAGTTTATCTGCTTCTTTGTCATACTCAAGATTCAGCCCTGGTAATAATTCATTTAATTGTTTAACTACACTTACAATCTGTGCTTTTGTCCCGGCGCTCTTATGCTCAACATTCATCAGTTTTGTTAATCTCTGATACAGCTGATCTGCCTGAACACCATTTGCACGTGTAGAATCTACATTTTTCTGATTTTCTTTATGTAAGCTCTTGATCGATGCCGCCATCTCTTCTTGTTTCTTTTTCAACTTTGTGCAAGAAGAATAGTATCGATCTGCTTCTGTAACTGCTTTTTTCTGTGTCAAAGCATATGCTGCGACTCCTGCTGCTAATGCTCCAACCGCAACAACTCCAATTCCAACCGGGCCACCTAAAGCTGTGCAAACTGTTTTGAAGGCTGCTGTTGCAGTTGTAGCTGAGATTGTCTTTCCGGTAAATAACTGGATTGCTGTTCCTAATATCTGAACACCTGTACTTGCACCTTCTGTAGCTGCAGATACGGTTCTAAACGCAGTTACTACTGTTGTTACTGCTTTGTATCCTTTAAAAACTGTAAGTAAGCTAGTAGCAACAGGTAAAGCTACTTCCATGTTATTGCCAATAAGTTTCGCAGCTGCTCCTAATACCTTTAATCCACCGCCACCAACTGCTTTTGCTACTGTTCCAAGATTTTCAACAGTATTTATCGCTTCCTTCGGAACAATCTCTTTTATTCCACCCTTTTTCAATTTGCTAGATAGGATTCTTAATTGCTTTGTCCCAACACCAACGGCTTTTGTTAAAGGTGTCTTAATATCTTCATAGATACCAATTCCAACCGCTTCTGCTGCTGACCCAAGATCATACAATGCTCCTTGCAGATTATTGTTCATGATATCTGCCTGTTTCTTGGCTGCGCCGGAAGAATTATCAATTGCCTTTTGCAGTTTATTGAAATCGGAATCAGATGCATTTACGATCGCTAACAGACCAGACATTGCTTCCTGTCCTGCAATAGCTGCAGCATACTGGGATTTCTGACTGTCTGTTAATCCAGAGAACTTTTCTCTTAATTCCGCCATCGTCTGTCTCATTGGCTTCATGGATCCATCAGCTTTTGTTGTACTGATACCCAAAGCACTCAATGCTGCCGCTGCATCTTTTGGCGGTTTTACAAGTCGTGTCAAGATAGATCTTAACTCTGTACCTGCCTGTGATCCCTTGATTCCGGCATTTGCCATCAGTCCAATTGCTGTAGCTGTATCTTCGATACTGTACTTCATAGACCCGGCCAGAGGGGCAACATACTTAAATGTTTCTCCCATCATTGCAACATTGGTGTTAGAACTACTCGATGCTTTAGCCAGTACGTCTGCAAAATGTCCAGAATCCTTTGCTTCCAATCCGAAAGCGGTCATTGAATCTGTTACAATGTCGGATACTGTTCCAAGGTCTTCTCCGGAAGCTGCAGCTAAATTCATAACACCAGACAATCCAGAAACCATCTGGTTTGTTTTCCATCCGGCCATAGCCATGTATTTAAGTGCTGTGGCAGATTCTGTAGCAGAGAACTTCGTTGTAGCTCCCATCTGCTTTGCTTTTGCAGATAGCTTTTCCAGGTCTTTTCCAGACGCTCCGGAGATTGCCTGGACCTCACTCATTCCTGCTTCAAAAGACTTACCTACATCGATCGTCTTCTTTGCGGCCGCCACAGATGCAACTCCAATTACTGCTGCAGTTTTTTTCATTAGTCCGGCCATCTTTGATGTTGCGCTCTCTGTACTTGCTACTGTACTTTGATTAGATTCTTCCCAAGACTTTTTTGCGCCATCTGCACTTTCTTTTGCAGTATCCTTTACCTTTTTATGAGACTGCTGCATCTTCGTAGATGCGGATTCTGTTCCTTTTGCTGCTGAATCAGCTCCTTGTTTGGCTGCCTGTCCTGCTTTCGATGCTGAATCTTTTGCACTCTTTTCTACTTGCTTTCCAGTTTTCTCTGCGGATTTAGCAACTTCTTCTACACTCTTTTGTGCCTGATCAGAAGCTTTATCTATATCCTGTGCTGTACTCTTAGAAGAAGACTCAACTTCTTTCTTAAGATCGTTCAATCCTTTTTCTGCACCAGAATTATCCAGTTTGGTTTCTATTGTAACTGTACCATCTGCCATGTCTTCACCTCGTCAAATAACTAAAAATCTAAAGTTTCTAAGCTATTTGACGTCCTGGGTGCTCAACCTGCAGATCCAAGCTCTCGCCTGTTCGCTTCTCTTATCACAATATTCCTGACAGATCACCGCCATTTAGCAGTATCTGTGTTATCTCATCCTGTCTCTTCTTCTCTTCTTTACTTATATCATCCGGAAGTGCATAGATCTTTTGCATCTCCCTTACCCTTTTTCTCTGTTCTTTGTCAAAATTCTTCAACTCTGCCCCACGATATCCGATAATCTCACAGATCTTACAATCATCATGAAGGGCACTGAATAGTGACATAAACTTCCACCAGTGCAAAAAATCAACCTCGAACAGATCGATCTTATAATCCTGAATAAACCCTGCATTGATATAATCAAAATCATATTCAAAGCTAATCACTTTTTTCTTTGTTTTTGATTGTTTATCTTCCTTACCACAGGAATAAAACCACAGCATTTTTTCCATAGCTTCTTCCAGATCATCCGGAATATTATCTTTGTAAAAGAGTTTTAGTGCATCATAATATTTTGCATTTTGAATCGCATCTTTTTCTTCAATATCGACCTCTTTCATCATCTCTTCTGCAAACTTTCTTTGATCGTCTGTCACTTCTTTTCCAAAGATAATCCCTTCAACATTCATGATCGTTCTAAAATCGGCATCGATCTTATATGTTTCACTCCCGATATCTACTGACACCGGGAGTTCTCTTCTGATCATTCAGCTCCTAACATCTTAGACAGTTCATTGACTCTCTTTTCATGATCTGCTAACTGTGAATCTCTGATAGAATAAAGCTTCTTAACTGCTTTCGTCCTTTCTGTCAGATCATATTTTGAAGCAAAAATCCTATCTGCAGTATCTTCTCCAAATACTGCATCAAAAAACTTGCTCATGATTTCTGATTCACTTGCAACACCTTCTGGACCCATCATTCCATCTTTTACATTCTTTTCTTCGTACTCTCCAAGTTCCTTCCACATCTCTTTGCTTGCATTATTAAACTTCTTCATCATATCTGCATCCAGAAAATTAAATGCAAGCTTCTCTCCATTCCAAATAAACATATATCTTACTCCTTAATTCCAATTTCAAGCTTCGCTTTCGTTTACTCCGTCGCTGAATCCGGTGTAAATGTCTTTGCCTTTGTATCAAATTTACCCATAACAGGATCTCCTTTATCGTGGAGTGTTCCCTCAACCTGTAATTCTCCGTCATTATCAGAGAAAGAGGAAATTTCAGCAGCTACAGTAAACATACGTGCTTTGAATACTGTCCCAGTGGTATCCCCCTCTGCTTTTTCATCCAGATCAACGCGAACAAATTCACGTTCTGCATCTGCTCCTGTTTTTCTCTCTTTACCAATACTGACCAGATCTTTAATGACCTTTTCGCTTGGAATCTGATCGGCTGTAAATCCGTGCTCACCTTCATAACTTGTAATGCTTGATGTTGATGATTTATCATTGATATATTTTTTACTCGTTGTCTGTGCTCCTGGATCTTCATTTAACTCTGTAAAACCAGTTCCCATTAATTCAAACGCTTCAGACACCTTTAAATAAGATGCTTCCTGATAACGCTGTTTTACTGTTTTGCTTGCTGTTTCTGCCATTTTATATTCCTCCTAATTTCTGATAATAAATTAACTGGCACTGAATCTGGTACTGTGCTTTTGATGCATCTGCATTAAACACATATCCATTTGTCAGTGCCTGTATTTTAATTGCTCTTTTTCCTTTATCCATTTCCGGAAGTTCGTTGTTGATCGTACATCGTTCCAACCAGTCTGAGAAATCTTCGTAAAATTCCGCCACATCGATATTCTCAGCAACGTCTGCCCCGAAGTACTCTCTGCTTGCCAGAACAAAATTAAAACGGCGCTCTGTGTCGCCGTTAATATACCGCTTTTTGATTGGCTGTGAAGTTACCGATGCTTCGATCGCATAACTTTTTGTATCTTCCGGAAGATGTTCCACGCCCACCAGATCATCAAATGCTGATAATCCAGGATAATCTTGTATAAATTCTCTCACACTTGCGATCACACTCATTCTGCTCTACCTCCTACAAAATCTGCAACAGACTGAACGATCTGATCTCCATTGTCTGCCCAGCATCTTTGATCCCATTCTTTTCCACGGAGTCCTTTTCCGCCATTTTCATGGTACTGTTTCTGTGCATATGGAGTTACAAACTGGATTGAGTCCACGTTCTCTATTGCGGTATCTTTTAATACTCCGGTCAAGAACGGAACGTATGGATCCATCTTTCTTCGGAACTCTCCGGTAAAAAATCTTTGTGCAGGTCCACCAACTTGAAGGCCTCTTGTCTTTAAGATCTGATCTGGCGAAAGTTCGACTTTAACTTGCGTTCCCATTTAAGCACCTCCGATTCTCCAATGTGGCAAACTTCCTCTCCGGTTATCCGAAAACGATAATACTTTTCCTGTGTACTGCTGCCTTAGAAATTCTGATTCTTTCTCAAAATCTTCTAACAATCCTTTTCCAAACAGATCTGCGTTATTGATCGTCCAATACTTTTCTGCTTCTTCTGCAGATAATTCCCGATACTTATCAGCATCAATGTATTCTTTCCCTTGTGTATCTGCAGATAAAGGAATGCGGATCTGATACATATCTGCAGAACTGAGTCCCTGATCGGTAACAGTTGTCTGCTGCTTTGTGTAAAAACTGACACCCTTGATCTGAGTCTTTAAATAGATCTTACGTGCTGTCTTTTTATCAACTCCACGGCTGTTATAGATCGTCAGATCTGCATTTGTCATCATATGGTCCACACCCCCTGTACAATAGTCCTGTATGTGCAAGATAAGGATATGCTGCTTTCTTACAACGATACTCTACTGTTCCTGTTGTTTTGCTCTGACTCGTCACAAAACTTACACTGTATCCATCATTGTTCTCACTTGCGATCTCCCTTCCTGCATCATCTTTTCTCATTCCATCCTGATACATCACATCTGCTACTGCACATGTAGCTAAACTTACTTCTTCTGGAATTTCTGTCATTTCATCAACTCTGGAAAATGTAATGAATTTTACAAAGATACTTGCTTTTAAGACCATGCCTGAAAAAGCCTCCTCCGGTATGATCTCGCCATGAAATGTATTTTCATAAAAATCCCTGTCTGCATATTCCACCATACCGGATCACCACCTATCCTCTGGAAATAATTCTTGCAATAGGGATTGCTTTGTGATCGATTGTTTTCTTACCTGAACCAGTTTCTCCATTATTCACGAGTTCCCAGTTAGATCCATCAGCAAGTTCTGTATCTGTTGGGGATTTTGCGGCCATAGATTTTCTAGTAAACGAAATTCCGTATGGTGCAAATACCTTTCTCTGTCTCATATACAGAGTATCTTCTCCACCATGTGTTTTTGGATCGCGATACATTTCATATGGCACCTTTGCGCCGATGTCTTCATAGTCAAAAGCTCCATCACCTAATACATAAGTTGTATATTTTGTGTAAGCTTCCTGTGCTGCAACATAACTAGACTCTCCTTTTGTTCCACTTTCTTCTACTGCAGCAACTTCTTCTGTTGGCATAGAATCATCGATCAGAACCAGGCGGCCATTCCATGTCGCAAGAGTTAAGTCTCTTTCAACTCCATTTGCATCTGTCTGAGTCATATATTTTAACAGTTTCAGATTTTCGAGGTTTGTTGCCACCGCACTGTGCATGATTGCGATCGTAAATTTAGACTTATTATCTCCTGCTGCCTTCTGTAAAGCTGTATTTAATGTATCAGCCTGGACAACATTCTTTACATTTCCATCTTTGTCAGTTGCTGTCACTTCTGTGATATCAGAGGTATGAGCGTTAACAAAGACTAGATTTTCTTTTCCAGTCATTGCAAAGACACCTTCCAGGATCTTTACTAATGTCGTCTGATCCAGATCAGCTTTGTAATCGTTAACCTGTGCTGCAACATTGTCCATAAAGCTTACACCACCTGTAACATCTTCTGAAAAGTCTCGTTCTGTCCATCCTTTCATACGACCAACTACAACGACACCTCTTTCAAATGTATCTGTGCTTTCAGACTTAAGATCTGTCTCACCATCATAGTTCTGTGCTGCTCCACCGATCAGACCATGCATTGGCAATACTGCATATACTGTTCCTGTCTGTGAACTGAACGTGTTTTTGATGTCCTGATTACTTTTTAAGGCCCTGGACTTGATCAGCTCGTTCTTTTTTAAGTTTGGGATCCTCTCTGTGTAGGCACCAAATGCCTGAGGATTGAATGATTTAGAATCAAATTTTTCTCCTGCCATTTCTTACTCCTTTATTTAAATCTCTGCTCCGGGATTCTGTTCCATATAGTCACAGAGTTCCGAATATGTCATTTCACTTGGTTTCTTTCCACCGACACCGCCAGAACCACCATTTGTTCCTTTGACGATTGTTGGTGCAGGTTCATCGCTCTCGAACAAGAAGCCGTTCTCTTCCTTGATCTGTGATAGCTGTTCATCTAAACCGATGATCTTTCCATCGTTTAATTTCAGTCCATCCATGTTAAGAAGCGCTTTAACTGCTTTGTTGTTTCTGGCTTTCGCTCCTGTCAATGCTGCAGTTAATGCATAATCAAATTTCATTTCTGAAATCTGTGCATCTGCATCGCTCTTTGCTTTCTCAGCTTTCTCTTTCCAGTCATCTGCTGCCTGCTTGATGCCGTCAATGTCCATGTCTTTAAACTTCTGAATCTCTGCATTTGCATCATTTACCTGAGTTTCAAGACTTTCAGCTTTCAGCTTATAGCTGTCTCGCTCCTGAGTGATCTTCTCTGTTTTCTTCTGTTCTGCTGCGATATCTTTTCCATTCTCAGCCATAATCTTATCGATCACTTCCTGGGAAAGATTTAAACCTTTTAAAAAATCTGTTTTCATGTTACTATGCTCCTTTCGTATTAGGTTGTTTTAGGCGTGTAACCGACCGCCACGAACCGACTGTTTAAGGTCTGATCAGCTGACCAATGTTATTTCTTTGCATAAAAATAACACCCAGATCTCTCTGCGTGTCCTCTGCAGCTTAACCCTGCTGCCGGGAGATATTTGGATCACCGTCCTTTCTATTCTGTTGACTTCATGTTGCACTGCTCCTTTCTTAAAATTTCGTATAAAAATACCACCTGACATTGATCAGATGGTACATATTTCTCAAACTATATTACTTTAAAGTTATCTATTCTTCTCACCTTTCGCTTTTTCTACTTTATCTTTTATCAACTGATACCACCCATTATTTAAATTATCAAAATATGGGCAACTATAATTTTTAGCATTCAAATATTTTTTTGGTATCTTTCCATATGCTTCACATATAGTTAAATCATCATTTTTATCAAAACTTGCTTTTTTGCAGGCATCACAAATTGGTATAGGGCTTGTCACTTCTGCCATTCCCGGAAAATCGTCAAAACTCGGACCTATTTCCATTTCTTGTTTCACACCGTTTTCATCATAATAATATCCGATTCCACTCATAAAACAGCCTCCGCTTTAATATAATACCTATCATTTTCTTTCTCTACACTTTTTATTTTATACTGAAAGCCTCGTTTAAACAACACTTCTTCTTGATTTTTGTATTTTTCAGTTGCTACATCTTTTATATATAAACACCCTTTATATCCCTTTGGAATTTCTATTTCAAGATGAACATTTCTTCCTTGATACATTATGTCATGAAAAGATGTAGATGTATAACCTTTATTTGTTAATGTCTTTCCTTTTATCCTTCTCATATCATCTTCAGAATATTGAAATCCCTTCGGAAATACATTTAAATATTCTGGAATTGTATCACGATGAACTACCATTTTATGTTCTGCAGTGCCTTTACTTAATGCAGAATCCAGCAGATCCATAAAGCCTTTTTCTTTGTCAATTCTTTGCTGTTTTCCAGAATATATTGCACTGTTCACTCGGTTTGCTGCATTACCAGTATATCTCAAGATCGCTTTCTTTTCTTCGTTCGTCAGTTTTTCTAACTGTTTAGACATTTGATTCTTAAAGGTATTCTTTCGATTTTGCCATACAGCCTTCTGTGCAACGCTTCGATTAAATCCAACAATATCTCCTGCTTTGTTCTTCACCGCATGGATCTGAACTCTGGCAGATTCATATCGTCTTCCTGTTTCTTTGCAGAAAGCTTTCAGTGCTGCTTCCTGTTTCTTTAATCTTACAGATTCTTCATTAAAGCGATTCTGTAAAGTATTTTTCAAAGTATCATCTTTCGCTTCACTGATCGCTGAATTATATCCAGCAAGTTTCCTCTTTGTCTCTCTGATCTGTCGTTCATGACCTCTCTGCATCTGACTTGCTTCATACTCTGTAAATTGCTTTCCATTGTATTCCACGTTCTTTGCAGAATAATCATCTAACATCTCTTGCGTATATGCCGGTGTCGATATTCCCGGAAAGAACGCATGAAAATTATGTCTGCAGTTCCAACCACATAACCCTGGTCCTGTTCCATATCCTGTTGCTTCATAGAAGTTTTCATACTTCGGATCCGTTCCAGATAAACAAAAGACCTTCCCTTGCCATACGGCATGTTCTGGTCTTGCTCCTTCATGTGCAGTTGTTTCAACATAATCACAATTCTGATCTTTTGCATACTGCAGATTCATTTCTGCTGCAGTCTGGTTTACTCCAGTAAGTACAGCTCTCCTCACTGCGACATCTAATTTATCGACATGCTGTGATGGATATAAGACTTCTGTTCCCTGCACTGCTGCCTCTTTGATCGCATCTGCAATGGCTTTGTCATAACTGAACGCTCCGGTACTTACCTTCATCTGTGCCTTATTGCATGCCTGGATAAAAGCAGATTGTGATTTTACGGCTGTTGTCATTGTCAGGTTATCTAACTCCTGACATGTCTTTCTGACGTTTGCCTGCAGAATCCTTTGCATTCCGTTTGACTGTTCAAGTTTAACAGCTTCTTTCCCTGCCTGCTTATAATATACAGCTTCATTCTTTAAGTTTCTGACTCCTGCTTCCTGGTACATCCGCTCAACTTCTCGATTCTGGTACCCTGATACCTGACTCACTCGCTTGATCGTATCTTTATAAACAAGACCTGCATTCTGTAAAATCTCAGCCTGGTGCTTTGTCGATTCGGATACATTTCCCATTTTGACGATCCTTTTTGCCATATCAGATATGATTGCTATTGTCAGAGTATCTATAATACCAAGTAACTGATCAGAGAAGCGTTCCAAATACTTCGGATCAAGCATCTATGATCACCTACTCTTCCTGAATATTAAATCGATCATCCTGTGCCGGCATCATCTTCAGTGCTTCTTCTTCAGATACCCCATACTTGGCCGCAATGTATATTTCTTTTCTGATCAGTCCTGCAGTTGCATCCTGCTGCATACTCTGCAGTTCCTGTTCTTTGTCTATCACAATCGAATCATCCCAGTCAAAACTGACCTCATACTTCTTACCGCCATTTAGATTTGAAAGTTGTGCGATCACATCCATTGCATAGATCAATTGTTCTAATGCTTTCTGCAAAGCTTTTTGAATATCAGATACTGTGCTGTATGATCTCTGTTTACTCGTCTTGATCTCTTCTGCGGTCTTATCAACTGTGTTTAGATCGCTTAGGGTTCCATATGCTAATCCGGAATTAAATTCTACTCTGCGAAGAATCGCATTAAATCCATTAATAAGGCTCTGATCACGAATTGGCGGTGCAAATACCTTGTACTGGTCCTTATCATCGTCAAAGTCCATCATTCGAAAAAGTCGTTCTTTTCCCTTTGGAAGGTCAAATTCTCCGTTTTCTTTTCGCTTAAATAAGCTAACATCTCCATCAATTGCTAATTCAGACCCCTCAAATTCCCATAACATTCTTGTCCATTGATAATCAGCTTCTTTGATATCATTTATTGCCCTGGAATATACAGATACTCCAAGTGGGGATGAATCATCAATATTATTTGCATTTGGGATCTTGAAATATGCAAATAACGGCTTCTTCACGTTTATGATTGTGACAGTTTCTTCCAGATTTGCCCATTCTGGTACAGCACTAAGCGGTACTTCTTTTCCTAATACCTCAACATTATCAAGATCCTGTCTTACAAAAGCCTTATTCATAATGTGATATGTAGTGTTCTCATCATGCTGATGGTATTCCAATCTTGTATATACCTGTTTCCCGATCGTTACGGTTTCCATAAAGACTGCTGCAATAACTTCCCCTCTGGAATTAAATTTTGTCGGGAAAAAGTGATCAGCTTGGACCATGTCAACTTCAATGTGTCCGTCAGAAACATAAGGCTTCATTGCAAGTCCACCTTTTGCACAGGCGTATTCCGTATACGTTCGTATGTTATTGGTCACGGTTTGGTATTCATCGTTGAGAAACTTATTCCCGGTGATCTCTGTTTTTAATTCCAGTGTGACAAGCCTTGCAAATTCTCCTGCAATAGCTGCAGGTAATCCGCAAAGCTTTAGATCTTTTCGTTTCCAAGGCGGTTGATTTTTATACAATTTCGACCAAAGTTCGATTTCTCTTGCCATCTTATCCGATACAGCAATATCAACTCCGATCGCATCCTTAATATTTTCTTTTCCAAGCATTTTTCTTATCACCTGCCTTATTCGCTCAATAATTTCTTTTATCATTTAATCAACTCCATTTTCGTTCACGTCTTACGATCGTGTAAGCAAAATATCTCACTGCATCCATGCAATGATCATGCTGCTTCACTGGTTTATCTTCTCCACGTTCCAATGCCTTATCATCCCAGATATAAGAGCCAAACTCTTTGATTGTTTCTTTACAATTCTCTGAGAACAGCAATAAACCAAGATTTAATAAGTTCCCGACAAAACGGATACCATCAAGCACATCATTCTTTGCTTTCTTAACCTTAAATCCTCGTTTCTTAAGCTCTGCGATAAAGGATGCTGCTGCCGGATCGACAATGATCGATTCAACATTGATTCCTTCTAGGAACTCTTCCATGTCATCCGCGTACTCTCCATCTGTCTTCTGTGTAGTCTCATCTCGTCCAGAATAGTAATATTCTTTCGTAGCAACCCACTGACCTTTCTGGTTCTTCTCGTACAAAAGATATACTGTCGCATTCTGTGTACCATAATCGACACTGACGTATTTACTGCCGATTGTTGATTGCTTTTCTGATATGACATGCTTTTCTATATCAAACATGTCATAGATGATTCCCTCAGCTACGGCCCACAGACCTAAGATATAACGCTTATAAAACACTCCAGTATACATTGCTCGATATCGTGTTTTAATTCGCTCAGATAAGCTTAAATTGTCGTCCATCGTAAAGTGTAGATAGACAAGTTTCTTTTCATCTGCACGATCAATCCAGTTAGTTTTAAACCAGTGATACGGTCCATCTGGGTTACAGTTAAACCAATATTTTGATCCATCAACAGAACAACGTCCTGTTGCCTGGTTGACAAAAGATTCAGGCATCAATGCAACTTCATCAAAAAAGACTCCTGCTAAAGTAATACCCTGTATCAAGTCCTGTGATCGCTCATCCTTTCCGCCAAAGATGTAGAAATAGTTCTCTTTTCCACCCTTTCGGATCACAACCAGATTATCGGCTCTGTGATCTTCGACATGATATCCTCGGCTCTTAAGCATAAGCTTTAACCAGAAAAGTACGTTTCTCCGGAAAGAACCGATCGTTTTCCCACACATACCAAAGTTCTGTCCGTTGAAGGTTTCCATTGCCCACATTGCAAAGGATAAACACATAGAAACAGTTTTTCCCGATCGGATAGCTCCGTCTGCTATAATTCCATCTTTATCATGTACAGGAGAATTGGATAGCCACCAGGTAAGTATCTTCTTCTGCTTTCTGGAGAATGATCGAAACTTAAAGACAGCTTTCTTTATTCTTCCCATACATTCGCCACCTCACCTTTTAAGGCTTCGATGAATCCATCGTCTTCTGTCTCTTCTTCGGATGTTCCGGACATGATCGCTGTCTTAGCTCTGATCTGTTCAATCTTAGCTTTCTGTTCAGCTGTAGCAATATCCATATGATCTGCAAGCCAGTCGATTGCCTTCATACGATCTGCGAGCTTTACACTCACACCATCACGGCCCTGCTTCACTTCTGTGATCAGAGTACCGTCAACTTGATCTGACTCTTTTAGCCGGACACTGTTGACCATCCTCGGACCATAATCAGTTTCAATTTCTTCCTGGCCAAATGACATAAAATCATTCATATCTGCAAACGCAATATCCATGTACTTCTGAAAGATATCTTCCTGTTTAAGCATCTCTCTGTTCATATGATTCTGCTTTAGCTGTTCGATCTCTTTTCTGATCACTGGATTCTTCATAAGCCTGCTTCCTAATACGGCAGCAGATGCATAAGTACATCCTGGATAAGCTTTCATGTAAGCTTTCGTGTAATTAAACATCCTAGATTGATACAAACAAAAAAGCTGCTGCTGATCGGTAAGTTCATCGTTAATTACAACTTGACTTACATCCTCTGCAACGGCTTCTTTTTTGTGTGCACCCTTTTTATTTTGTGTGCACCCCTTTTGGATGCATCCTGTCTTTTTGTTCCTCGACCATGCGTATCGTTTCTTCCACGATTTCACAGTATTTATCGAGACTCCATACTTGGCAGCAATGTCTTTATACTTCATTCCGGCTACATAATCAGACTCTGCCAATATGTAGTTTTTTTCTTCATTCACACATTACCACCCTCCTTCTTCAGGTACTCGCATAATCTTTCACATTTCTTGGCATTGCTGCATTGAATTGTTGTATCCACTTTACTGTTCATTCCTACATATCCTCTGCTCATAACCTGTGTTTCTGGTTTGAACTCTTCACAGTTCTGGCAGTAATCTTCTACTTGTAATCTGATCATATGTTTTCCCTCCTATATTTCAAATGGACCTCCAGGGGTTCGAACCCTGGGCCAATCGGTTAAAAGCCGACCGCTCTCCCTGCTGAGCTAGTGGTCCTTAAATTTATGCACGAAAAAAGCACCCGAAGGTGCCTTAATTGATTCAATATATTGTTTAAAAATTCTTAGACATAACTATTATATTTTTGATTACTTCCGTCAAAAAAGCTGTAACTCCTTCAAGCCCTACTTTTTCTACTAAATCTTTTAATACACTTTTATCCTCTTTTTGCAATTCTTGTTGAATCATTTTACTTACAATTACAGAATCTTCTAACGATGCAAAGATATCCTTTAGTTCCTTTATTTGTTCTTTTTGATATCCAACAAGATCTTTCAAAAATTCTATTTGTTCTTCCTGCTTTTTTATTTGTTGTATCTGATTTCCCTGTATTTGTTCTATGCCTTCTACAAGTTTTTTCCCTCTAGATGCTTGATTTATATTCTTTAGCATTTTTTCTTGTTCCCGTTCCATTTTCTGCTGAAATCCCATTATACTTCGCGTTTTAAAATTTTCAATCATTGACTTTTCTGCTTCCCCTAATTCTGGAAGTTCACCACCTGCTGTTATCTCATTATCTGACATATCTCGTCCTCCTAAATTATTTTTTCTTATATTCTAGGTTACCATACAATTCTTAAATATGTCAGTTGTTTTTCATAAAATTATCAGCCCGTGCTCTTACGCTAAAATATAGTTTACATATCATTTCAGGAATTTAGGCACAAAAAGACCCGGGGTCCGAAGATCACCCGAGTTCATTCATTAAGTAAAAAGAAGAGGACTAATTATGAATATTCATCATTTTTCCTTAGCTTATATATTAAACCTTTTTCCTACGACAGTGAGCGACATTTATTCATTTTCTGCAAAAAATCTTTCATTTCTCTTCTGCAGGTTCTTTTCATTGTACGCAATCTTTCTTTTAGGATGCATGGCATTCATCCGGTGCGCTACCTGTGTCCATGTCATTCCATCGATATAATACAATCGGAAAATAGTTCTCAATTCACTTTTTTCGATACTGCTTATATACTGCTCTACTTGATTTGTTAATTCTAAGAGTTCATTCTCTTTTTTGATCAACATAGCTTTTCGTTTATTAAGCAGCAGCTTCTTTCTGCTAAGTTCTGGTACCGGCATACCTTCCACCACAAAATGTTGTATTCCACCCATACCACCGCTTACTGTGTCTTTTACGGTTCCTTCTTCCTCAATCTTGCTGATCTGCTTCTCTGTTTGCAGGATTCGTTTTCTTATATCTTTTACTTCTTCAATCATGTCTGCGTATTGGATCAGTACGTTCTTGTCCACGTTCTCCCCTCCTGTTACGATTTATTATCTGCTGCCTTATCCGTTCTGTCATTTTCTGGTACTCTTGTTTGTATTGCACCTGATCGGCACAAATGCCCATGCAGTTTATCTCTGCACAGGCTTTGCATGGATCCATCATATTCTACGTCCACCTTTTCGTTTTAACTGGTGTTTTCTTATAATCTTCTGTCGTGTCTCAGAATAATACGGATGTGATTCTTTTTCTTTTCTTCTTAGTTCCTGCTCTTTTAACTTCCAGGACAGATACTTCTCGCATCCTGTTTGGCAAGCAACTCTCTTTGCTCCGTGTGCCCGATCTTTACAGATCAAGCACGGACAATCTTTATATGCCATTATGTATCACTCCTTATAATTTTTCAGTGGGCATTCCGTACATGGACTGTCACCTGCAAACAAATCTTCTCTGCTGTCTACCTGTGTTGGATATTTACAATAGCCATCACACATTTCCTGTTTTACTTCTTCCAAGATGTCCGTTACTGTCTTCACTCTCTCATGATCCTCTTTCACGACACCCGTAAGATTCTCTGTTATTGTCATAACTCATCCCTCTCTTTCGCTGCGGCGCAGAGCGACATAACTGCCACTCCTGCAACTGCTCCGATAAATAATCCGCTTAAAAATCCAATGATCATAGATTAGCCCTCCATCATATTTTTAAATCTGTCTTTCTACTTCACTTCTGGATATTTTTCGTGATCAACCTTGCACTTAAACGTCTCCCCAGTGTTTCACGCAATGCCTATGTACAAAACAATCTGTCCTTCTCTTTGTTCTGGACCACTCTGTCTCATCATCCTCTGGATCCATCACTTCGCCACAGACTACACAGCGAGGATGATCCCCACCGTGTTTCTCTCTGGTCTTCTTGTATGCGTTCATTGCTGTCCTGTTATTTTTGATCATTGTCTTTCTCCCCCCCTGCGTCATAGATCTCACAAGAGATCACTTTATTGCCAACTCCATTATCCACAACTTCGAAATCGACATCATATCCGACCTCAGCCAGATGGTCGATGATCCCAAAGTCATTGCCATTATCCTGCGAATGAATATAGACCTTCGCAAGCTTCTGTCTGATCTTTGCCATAATTAATTCACTCCTTAACTTTCCTTAACACTTTTGATCCTTGCCTTTAAGGCATCTAGAAACGAATCCTGTGTAACTTCTTTTGCTTCCAGTGCATCCATGACGTTCTCATCATATCCGCCGGCAGTAACCAGATGATGGATCACAACATTCTCTTTCTGTCCCTGCCGGTACAATCTGGCATTTGCCTGTTGATATAACTCCAATGACCAGTTAAGTCCAAACCAGACAATGATGTGCCCACCTGCCTGGAGGTTTAATCCATATGCTGCACTTGCCGGATGTGCAAGTAGGATATCCATCTGCCCATTTCCAGGCTGTGATGCTGTCCGGATTCTTTAACTCTCCGATCCGAAGCTTGCTCTTTTTCAAAGCTTTCTGGATCCGTGCCTTGTCATGCTTAAAGTTATAAAACACTAAAATCCCTTTTCCCGCATTTGCATCGATGATCTCTTTTAAGGCCTCGATCTTCTCATCATGCACCTCATGGTATATACCGTCTGCATCATAGACAGCTCCGTTACAAAGCTGCAGTAATTTATTACTTAAAGCCGCTGCACTTGTAACGTCAATGGTCTCTCCATCGATATCCGCGATCATCGTCTTCTCCAGTTCTTCATACTGCTTCTTTGCTTTATCCGGAAGTTTGATGTGACGGACATTATCGATCCGTTCTGGTAATTCCAAATAATCTTCTGCTTTCATGGAGATACAGATATCTTTGATCCGTTCATTGATCTCTTCGTCTGCCCATGTCCTTGGGTTGTACTCATAGATCACATTTCCATTTCTTGCTCCTGGTGTAAAGTAATTATCACGGTATCCGGTTAATGTCTTTCCTAGTCGTTTTCCTTCATCCAGAAGATAGATCTGTGCCCACAGGTCTTCCAGTCCATTCGGAGTCGGTGTTCCTGTAAGCCCTACGATCCGGTGGATGTGATTCCTGACACTTTTTAATTTTCGGAATCGTTTTGCTTTGTTGGACTTGAAGCTTGACAGCTCATCGATGATCACCATGTCAAACGGCCAGTCATTTTTGTAATAATCAACCAACCACGAGACATTGTCTCTTGATAACACCCAGATATCGCCGGGTGTGTTGATCGCTCTGATTCGCTGTTTGATACTTCCAAGGACCGGGATCACCCGAAGCATTTTTAAGTGATCCCATTTCTGTGATTCTCGTGTCCATGTATCCTCTGCAACTTTCTTCGGTGCGATGACAAGAACTTTCCGGACTGCAAACCGGTTGAATCTCAGATCATTGACTGCGGTCAGTGTGATCACGGTCTTTCCAAGTCCCATGTCAAGGAACAATCCTAAGACTGGATCCGTGATCATGCGGTTAATGCAGTATCGCTGATAATTGTGTGGTACAAATCTCATATCATGCCTCTCTGTTCTAACTCTTTGATCTTGTCCAGGACTTTGCCGGGATTCCACGCTTCGATCTCCCAAATCACTCGGTCAATATCTTTTTTGTTATCAAGAACGGTTGCATAACATCCTGTTGCTAAGATCTTACGGATCCGGACTTTCTGAAGCGGTGTTGTTTTCTCTCCCGGACGTTTCAATTCTACGAATCCAGATTTTCCACCTTGAAGGATTACAACCCTGTCTGGTACTCCAGCATTGCCCGGGGATACAAACTTATATGCTGTACCGCCGACCTTTTTTACTTCATCCCTGAACTCGGATTCTATACTGCTTTCTCTCATATCATTCTCCTTTGCCGTAAACATGTAATCGAAATTCCCTATATATATATGCGTGTATGTGTGCACATGGGGTACGTTATACTATTACCCTTTATATTTTATTTTTAAAGAATTTAATGTTTACAATGTTTACATTCTATTCAAATCAAGTATTTATGCGTTTTTTCTCGTAAACATTCATTTGTTTACAGTATGTTTACCTTGTTTACATTTCCAAATATTGTATGTTTACATTTTTTGTGCTTGCACCTCTTTGTTTACACGAATGTAACCCCTTTGTGTACCATAAGGACCGAATCTTGCAGATGATACTCGATCCCATCCGCCAATACAATTAAGAATGCCGTTAATCTCTACGATGTCATGCCGTTTCATCTGTTTGAGGTCTCCACCAAAACACTCACACCAAACTTCAGCCGCACATATTCGATCTCTTTCTACTAAATTATTTTCGTCTTTTACCTGAAATTCACTGTTGAAAAATGATCTTCTCTGTGCCTGACTCTTTTCCTTCCAGTCTGTTGGAATCTTCCTCTCCAGGAACTCTCGGATCACACCTTCTTTCGGAGATGCTTCTCTATAGTTTTCTTGCTTCTCTTGTGCCACTTTTGCAACATTCCCAGACATATACAGTGGCTCTCCCAACATCCATCTTGCAACCGCTTCTGCCCATACCTGATCAACTTCTGCCGGCAGTTCCTGAAAGATGTTCTTCTTTGGTTTCTGTTTTCCGAGTCCAACCGGCCAGAATCTTCGGTTTCCGGTTCTGTCCTTTAAGAACTCTTTATCGTTGGTAGTTCCTACGATGATACAGTTTCGTGGAAAATTCGCAGTCCTGCGTCCATACGGCATACGATAAACATCCTCTTTCTTACTTAAGAACTGTTTAACTGCATTCATCTCCGATCTGTTAAATCCGGTTAACTCTCCAGCTTCAATGATCCAGTAGCCCTGCACCATCTCTGCCGCATCTTTCCCTTCAAACGTACTCATTGAATCGGAATACCAGTCTTTGCCCAACATTGAAAAGAACGTACTCTTCCCAACACCCTGTGCTCCGGACAGAATCAGCATATAATCAAATTTACATCCTGGGTGCATGGCTCTGGCAACTGCCGCACATAAAGTCTTTCTTGTTGCTGCACGTACATATTCAGAATCTTCTGCTCCAAAATAATCGATCAGCAGTGTATCTAATCGTCTGACCCCGTCCCAGTTAAGGCTTGTAAGGTATTCACGGATCTTATGTCTTTTATGTCGGTTTGCATAGATCGCCATGCCGTCTAATATCTTCTTTTCTCCTGTGATCCCGTAAGTCTTCTCCATGTAATGTCTTAATCCGGCATCATCTTCATCGGTCCACGCACGATCCTTATAAGGGAACTCCGGATGAAATTCCCACGGCATCGGTCTGCAGACAGTTGCCCTGTTCGCAAATTCATCATGATATAATCGATCCTTTAAGTTTGGGTCGTTCTCCAGAATGATTAGCACGTTATCGATCGTCTTATTCGGCATTCCCGTCTGTGAACTGCAGCTTAACTTTTCCATCCAGTCAAGATCTTCTTTTGATATATCCTGTGAAAATTCGGACTGTACGCGTTCATATCGTTCTGCAGTAATGACTTTCGCAACATTTGGCTGTTCCATCGCAAACTCACACATTGCAGAAAAAGATGGAAGCCTTGTGATCGGCGTTCCTTCCTTTGATTCATAATCAAGTTCATAAAACTTATGGATCCGGACCAGATCAAATGCATTGCATAATCTTCCACCTGCAGGATCTGTGGCATGATGGCTGTATAAGAATAATCCATCCTCATACAGCACGGCTCCGCCAACTGTCGAACCTTCTGTATAGGTATAGCGGCCCGGATGCGTATCACATGGTTCATAGATGCCATCCAGAAACGCATCCATTGCCTGCTCTACTGTATAGGTCTTACAGAATGCACCGACGATCCCTTTCTTTTCTAATGGATTTCCCTGTTTTTTGATACTGCGATCACGAAGCTTTACCGCTCCTGGCACTTCTGGCCACTGTGTGATATCTCTCCAGTTGTCATATGTCGCAAGCATTCCGTCTTTACTTAAAAACGGCTTGTCTGCATAGCAGAATCGATACTGGCTGTCCTTACTACAGCTTGGCCAGTACATCAATCGGACTGTTTCAAATGTCGTTGGGTCAAAGATACCCATTCCGATATACTCTGCAGCACGTCTTGCGATCGGCTCATATTCATCCGGAGAAGCCGGCTGATCCAGTGGCAGAATGATTCGAAGTCGCGGTGCTGCTTCTTCATGCTTCCTGGTACTGTAGACCACATAAGAACAACCAAGGTTTTCTAAGATGCCGATCACCTCATCAGTTCCACCCGGTTTTATATGGTCGGCATCCAGTGTGATCAGATAGCGATAACCGGCATTTTCATTTCTTCTCTGTTCTCCGGAAAGTTCGCCACCGACAAAACCACCGACGTCCTTGATCTCATCCTGCTTTGCCTTGCGGTAACCCATATACTCTGCCAGAGTTTCTTCCGTTCTGATCGGATGTTCAAGCTTCTCCACAAAATCAGACCAGTACATCTCCTGTTTCAGCCAGGTCTTTGATCTTCGGCTGCTTCCCGTTGATATTTTAATTTTTAAGTCATTCTGAAACATGCCGTTCCTCCTACTCTTTCTTATAGAAATCTCCTGTAAACCCGTCTGCGTTTAACGGCAGCCCTGCTGCCCACTCCGGAGCCCTGCACATCAGATCAATGGCTTTCTCCAGTGTCAGATCAGAACCTTTTGGCACTTCTGCTATGATCTCATCGTGGATATGAAAGTTAATAAGATAACCACCGAATAACATATTCCGGATCGCGTTCGCCAGCAGATCTCTTGCCACTGCCTGTACGATATTCTCGACTAACTTTCCACCATACGTTTCAAGTCTCTGCCATTTTTTCGTTCCATCGATGCCCATGTATGTGATACTCTTATTTCCCCATGCATTCTCTCCGATTTGCGGGTCTGGATAAAATAAGCATCGTCCGGAAGGAAGTTTGATCATAAAATAATCTGCATCTCTCATAAACGTGATCCCGTGCTGGATCTGGTTTGTTGTTCCGAGTGTTACCGTCTCGATCGCACAATTCTCTACCGTATACCAGAAATCCTGAATCCGTTTGTTTGCTGTCCTCCATCGGTGTACGATATCCGGAAGTTCTTCTTCCGTAAGTCCCATCCTTAATGCCCCCATCTGGATCAATGCTCCGGTACCGCCTTGGTACCCGAGGGCTAATTCTGCGACCTTTCCTTTTGCCCTGAGTGCATATTCCGGATTTCCTTTTTTGATCTTCTCGATCGGTACGTTAAACATACTGGATGCCGAAGCCTCGTAAATCTTGCCGTGGGTACGGAAGACTTCCAGTCTCCAATCCTCTCCGGCTAACCAGCTGATCACTCTCGCTTCGATCGCTGAAAAATCCGCAACCACAAACTCATACCCTTCTCTTGGAACAAAAGCCGTCCGGATCAACTGTGAGATCGTATCTGGCAGACTTCCATAAGTCAATTCCAACATGGCTGCGTTTTCCTGTTTTACCAGATCCCTTGCTAATGACAACTCCGGAATATAATTTCTCGGAAGGTTCTGAACCTGTACCAGACGTCCTGCCCATCTTCCTGTCCTGTTTGCGCCATAAAACTGTAATAATCCACGGACTCTTCCATCCTTGCAGACCGCATTTCCCATAGCTGTGTATTTCTTCACAGAACTCTTAGCCATCTCTTTGCGTTTCTTCAGAACATAATAGACCGCGGGATTTGCTTTTACCTGTGGAGCTTCTAACAGTTCGTTCACTGCCTCTTTCCCTAACTTATCAATATCTTTTCCTAGCTTTTCGGATAACCACTGTTTTAACTGGGCAACACTGTTCGGATTATCGATTCCAGAAACACGCCGGATATCATCTCCAAGCTTTAATGCTGCCTGATCACTTAATTCCAATGCCCCATTGATCAGTGCAAGGTCCAGCTGAGTCCCCTGTTGATTAATAGTCTGGTCATAATGCCAGTTGGTCCATTCCTGCGTTGGAACCGGATAATCCTTCAGATGATCTTCGATCGTGCGTTCCACTTCCACATCCTGTTTGCAGTATTCTTTAAACAGGTTCCATTTCTCTATATCATGTTCAGGAAAGTTTCTTGTGCGTCCGCCGTTTCTCTTTGTAGGCTTGCATGGTACACAAAAATAACGGATCAGTGCTTTTCCAACTGCCATCTTTTGCTTCTCCTGTGGAAATCCCATTGCTTTCCCAACTCCTGCAAGGGATGCCGGATACCCACAGTAAAGAGAATGGATCATCGTACACTGCCACTGATCCGGCCAGATCTCATAGAACTGACTTAATGCATTGATCTCAAAGTTTGCGTTATGAGCCATCTTGATCGTTGCCGGTGCTTTCAGATCATTGATCACGTTTTCCGGAAGTTTCTCCCCCTGTGCAAGATCTATGATCTCAACAGGTCCATCATCGTAAGCGTAAGCAAACAGCAGAATCTGAAAGTCCGGAGACTGTACATACTTGTACAGCCCGGACTTTGCAATGTCTACACTACTATAAGTCTCGATATCGATATGCAGGATGTTTTTCTGCGGGATCATAATCCCATAACTCCGCTGCCATTGATCGGAGCCCCCGTGATCGGATTAATTCCAGTGACAGGATTCACACTCTGCTGTGTAGCTGCAGCCTGTGTGTTCATCTGCGGAACTGCTGCGGTCTGGACATTTGCCTGTGGCATTGGTCCAAAATCTTCCGCTGCTGTTGTTCTTCCTGTTAATGGATCACCTTCTCTTGTTTTCTGGACATTGTTCAGTCCGCATCCAACACCTCTGTTTCCATTTGTGTTATATGGGAAAAAGTTTAAGGAAACTCTTCCGTAGCATCCGGCATATACTTCTGCAGGATTTAAGATTGCCTGACAGTTTGCATCGACAACTTCCGGTCTCTGTTTACTGGATGCTGTCATGACCATATGTCCTTTACACTCTTCTCCGAATGGCTCTCCGTTTGGTCTTGTTCCATCTCCATCATGCATCGGATTCTTCAGCATTGCTGGCATCTGTCCATTGAATTTTGTAGAGACACCTTCCTGTGCTGCAGCCTGCATTGCTGCCTGGATCGCATTGATCGTTGCTGTGTCTGTCTTAGGGATCAGGATCGTTACAGAATATTTTTCTTCCTGTCCTGGATTGTTAGCATGTGGCTGAAATACGTGTGGAAATGAAAATCTTACTTCACCTGTTGTTACTTTTGTATTACTCATAGTTTTTTACTCCTTTTATTTAAAATCTTCTGCTGCTGTTGTTTTCGGGTTATAGACCGGACGTTTATCAGATTCCGGTGCAAGTGTCGGTTTTCCATTCGGCTTCTGGATGAACTCTCCACAGATCGTCTGGAAGTCTTTCTTTCCGACCATCTTCTCCAGATCTGTTAGGGTAAGCTGTGCTCTTTCATACAGAGTTTCTTTGGGGAATCCATTCTGTTCCAGAACATCTGCCATTTTCTCGTAATCTGTGATCATACGATTGCTTCTACCCTCAACGATCTTCCATCCAGGAATCTCTCCGCCATCGATCAGTTTTGTCTGTGCATAGGACTTTAGTTTTTTATGCCATGCAACTAACTGTTCTGCTTTTGCAAGAGCCTCTCCAACTTCTTCGTCTGAAAGTTCTGGAGGAAGTTTTGTTTCATAGGTTTCCAGAAGTTCCAGATTGTCATAAGCTCTCTGTCTGCAGTTTAAGACTTTGCAGAATCTGCAATGTTCTCCGGAACGAAACTCTCCTTCTCCTTTGTAAGCTAATTCAGCTTTTGGTTTGATTACAACCTCGCCCCATGTTGTCAACTCTCGTTTGTTCGTTTTCCATGTCGAAAAGTTATTGAGTCTTGGCTGTACGATATGAAAAAAAATGTCCTCGATCGGATATAAAAATCCGTAAGCTTTTAGTGCCCCTAACGCATACAATCCCATCTGCGGATTCCCACCTGCATTTACAGGAACACCTTTTCCATATTTAAAATCAATGACATGCATAACTGACCCACAGATCAGAATGCAATCTGCAGTACCGAATCCATCCGGCACGTACTCATCAAACTCAACTCTTTTTTCCACTGCCATGTATGGCTTTTCTGGAAGACTGTTACTGAGTGTCTCCACATAGTCAACGTACTGATCTGTGAATCCCTGCATCTCTTCCTGATACATTTCATTCTTTTTGATCTTGTTCATTCTTCTGGTATAAGTTCCCGTCTTTAAAGAATCTGCTGTCAGCTTTAACTCACAGATCTCATGTGCCAGAGTTCCTTCTTTTGTATAAGAACTCTCGGTATCTGGAAGTTCGTCGCACAGCTTTGCAGAAGGAGTACAGTGGATCCACTGCACCGCTCCGCTTGCTGATAACAAAGCATGTTTTCTTTTCTTCGCCATCTTAGATCACCGCCCCAATCGCTTTGATCGCAGACGCAAACTCCCCGTATTTCTCCTGTGGCAGATCCATCAGAGTCTGTGCACCTAAAGACGCTAGCGTGTTCTGGACATCCTGCATCTTTCCGGCATCGATCAGACCTGTCGCTGCGACTGCCAACTGCTCCATCGAATATGTAGGGGTTGCTGTAGTGGTTGGCACTGGACTAACTGTAGGTGCCGTTTGTGCGGTCTGTGTTGTCGGTACTGGCTGTACATTCTGTACTGGTGGTGCACTCGGTACAGTTGTAGTTGTTGGCGCTGCTGTTTCCGTTGGTGCGACTGCCTGCTGCACCACAGATGTTACCTTTGATGCATCTACCGGTGTTTCCTCTTTGCAGTTTTCTGCTGCCTTTGCCAGTGCAAAGATGGCATTTGCCAGATTGTCAAGCCCTGTTACGTTTACTGTGATCTCCATTGTTATGTCCTCCTAATTTTTCTTTGTTTAATAGATACCCGATCCCTAAGATCTGAAAGATCAGGTTTGTATCAAGATCCTGTCCAGCCTTATACAACCGGACAAGAGTTTCAACTCTTTCATAAGATGCTGCTAGCTCATCGTAAACCTCACGACTGATCAGCAATTTATCTTCTTTCATTGTTTATACCCTTTCTACTTCTCTCTTGAACTGGATCCGTTTGATTCCTTTGCTGATTTCGATTGTTTGCATAGTCTGTCTTCCTTCTTAAGCTTTTGCTCTCACTACTAACGTCTTATATTTCATTCGTAAAGTGTCTCTTACAAGTTCTGCAGTTTCTTTTTCTTTATCATTCAGATTCTTTTCTAAAGTGTCTGCAATAAATCTGAGAACGCCCACTGTAAGATCACTTGCAATTTCTGGAACCGGATTTACGCAATCACTAATTTCGAACAAAATGGTTTCCAACACTTTTTCTAGTTCATCAGCTGCCTTGTCTGTGCATCCTGCTGTATCTAAAACATGACCTCTTACGATTCCTTCTGTTACTTTCTTCATTGTTTCACTCTTCATTGTCGCTTCCTCTTCTTTCTTCTAATAATCCCATCAATTTTTCTTTAAGATACCCCGCTTCCATCATGCAGTTCTGATTATCCAAGAACAGCATTGTACTGTAATCTGGTCGCTGTTCTGCACTAAAGCCATTTTCCCAGATCTTAACGCTTAGCACTGCGGTGGCTCCATGATATTCAACGTATACGCACGGAACACCTGGCTCTCGCCAATCTATCCAGTCTATAGTTCCATCTGTCATTTCTTGCAGCTGCAGAGATAGATCAAAGATCTCAGTTGCTATTTTTCTGATTTCACTTTTCTGACGATCTGTGTTATACTGATCTTGCTTGTTTAGCAATGTGCCTAATGGAGTTACCGCTCCGTGGGCACTTTTTTCTTTCTTATTTATCAAATTTCTTCACTCCTTCCTCAAATACTACTGCTGTGATCAAACACACTGCAGCTAACTCTTTAAAGATTCCCATTGCGATCAGCACTGCTGCCGTGCAGATCATTGCTTTTGTTTCTGTGTGCATCTTTATGCTCCTTTCTCAAATGCTTATCATTTCAGTCGCAAAAAACTTTTTTGCATTTATGAAATACCTATGCTTTTTTTCACTTGTTCGGATTGCATATCCCCATGGAAAAATTCCTTGAATCAATCCTTTTTGTACTGATCCAACGCTCATCCCCATTAAATATGCAGCTTCTTTCGGGGTTAACGTCTCTATTTTCTTTTTAGGAATCACTATCTCTTCGAAGTAATTCTCTGGGAGATCAAATGCTTCTGCAATCTCGTTTCTTCTCGCTTTTGTCGGTTCCGAATCCCCAGACATCCATTTGCTAACGGTTGACCTACTCACACCGCAGATCCTGGATAACTCTACTTGGTTGATATTTTGATCTACCATTACTTTTTTAAGCCTGTCCTTGAACACTTTCATCACCTACCTTTCTTCAGATGGCTTAAGTCTCCGCCCGATAATTGAGTGCTATTTTTAATAATTAACCAATTTAGGGAGGGTTTCAGGGTTACGTGTATCGGACAGAGGATTAAGCCATCTTCTATTATTCCGTTGTCTTTCTTTCATATATCTCCTATACTTAAATCACAGGGCACCGCCATGCCCGAGTAATAATGAAAGGAGAATAAACCTATGAAATACGATAAAATTAATTCGTTTTCTAAAGAGCTATCGTCAATTCAAAAAACTTTAGATTCATATAAAGGATTCACGCAAGCATTCACAAAAAGATCTAACTTTTATGCAAAAACCATTCCACATTCTGCTTTAGCTGCATCCTTAAATGCGAAAAAATTTGTTCCAAAACCTACGATGGTAGATGCTATTGCTAGCAAAGTGAAATACACTGCAGCCTTAAATGTTAAAGTTATGGGCCTATCCATGGACAACTCTGCGCTTGCATCCGCAATTAAACTCTCGTCATGTATAAAAGATTCATATCTAAACGGTCCTGCTGTAAGTGGAGTATGTAAGAGTATACAAAAGCTTCAAAATACATATACTTCTTCTCTCCAGCAACAGGCTACAGAGTTAATAATTACTTCGAAAGAAATACTTTCTGCTTTTGAAAGTTCTTCAGATTTTGATGTGGATCAATTTGAATTTGATCAGGATACAGTTTCTTCACCTATAAGTTTTGTAGATTCCATCTCTGATATTTTTGATAACACTCCATCTATTTCAGATATTTTGTTACCTATTAAGGAAAAGATATCTATCAAACTCTTTATTTCCATCGTAACAACTATTATTTCTGCTATTACTGTTTGTTGCCTCATTACTCAAAACAAACTTCAAGCTGAGTCTAATCAAATATCCAAAGAGCAATTACAATTGGATAAAAAATACAAAAAACTTGAGTTTGAGCAAAAAGAACGTGAGCTAGATCAAAAAGATCGTGAATTAGATTTAAAAGATGAAGAATTACATTTAAATCTTAATAAGTCCGATTCAAACAATTGATTCTCAAAATTTAAATCCAAAAATATATACTCACTCTTCTCAAAAACAAAGCGAACAATACAACATCTAGTGCCATTCGAATCAGTATAAGGTCCTGTTTCTCTGTAGATTCAGGATCTTGCTTTCTTACTCTCGAAAGTCGGTATATATTGATTCCAAAACTTATCAGCCATACCACACACGCGATATACCTTGTCATATCTACTGTTTTCGTCTTTCTCACCTCCTGGTTATTTAGTAATCCATTTTAATTGGATTTCTTAGGTAAAAAAATATAGTCAATTGGAATACCATATAATTTACTAAGTTCTCTTCCTTGCGACATTTTTGGTTCAGAAGTTCCTTTTTCCCAGCTAACAATAGTCTGTTTTCCAACATGCATGTGTTTTGCGACCTCTTCCTGTGTCATTTCTGCATTAACTCGCGCTGAAGCTAAAGAAATTTGAAATGGTACTGCTTTACCCTCTTTCATTTCTGTCACGTTATCACCGCCTTTCTTTAATTTCTGTATTTATTATAAATCCATTTTAAATGGATGTCAATACTAAAATCAATTTATTTTTGACTTTTAGTTGCAAAAAATCAATTTTTATTGTACTATATTAATAACGAAAAGAGGTGATTTAATGTCAGATGAAAAGCAAAAGAAAATATTCTCTAAAAATCTATCTTTCTATTTAGAGAAATCAGGGAAAAGTCAAAAAGAGGTAGCTAAAGCTATTGGAGTTATTCCACAGACATTTAATACTTGGTGCACAGGACAGTCTATCCCTCGAATGGGAAGTGTACAAGCTCTTGCTGATTATTTTGGAATCGGGAAATCTGATTTAATAGAAGAAAAATCTGATCAAACTATTGAACTAACCAAGAAAGACGAAAAAGATATCGCAAAACGATTAGAACAAACTCTTGATCAGTTAGAATCCGATCAGGATGGATTGATGTTCTCAGGAGAACCTTTAGATGATGAAACAAGAGAATTATTAAAAGCAAGTCTCCAGAACAGTATAACCATTGCTAAAATAAACGCTAAGCAGAAATTCACACCAAAGAAATACAGAAAATAAAGGAAGTGATTCATTGGATATTCGTAAAAAAACAAACACATTAAAGAAAAAATATGGTACGAATGATCCTTTTGATATTGCTAAGTATTTAGGGATAAAGGTTATATTTGAACCATTGGGATCCATTAGTGGATACTACAATAAACAGCTTCGTATGAAGCAAATACATATAAATCATGATCTTTCTGATCACGATCAGCTATTTACATGTGCACATGAATTAGGTCATGCAATTATGCATCCTGATGCTAATACTCCGTTTTTAAGAAAACGAACTGGACTTCTGGTAAGTAAAATGGAAATCGAAGCAGATAAGTTTGCAACTGAGCTTCTAATTGACGACGAAGTTTTTCTTGAATTTCAAGAATTTACTACAGATCAGATTGCACGTGCACTTGGATATAATGAAGAACTGATAAAGTTAAGATTGAAATAAGGATAAAAGTATGAGAAAAAGATTATTAACTGTTGGACTTGCGGTATTGATGGCTATATCTTCAACTTCATGCAAAAGTTCAGAGAAAACCCAAACAGCTAAAGAAGACACGTACAAAAACTATAAACAGTATAATACATCATTTGGATTAAAATATAAAATTCCAAATGACTGGAATAAAACAGATACAAGCACATCTACTGATCTTACGTTCAGCAAAGACGATGACACAATAACGCATGGTTTAATAGGTGTCTATTACTATGAATTTGATGGTGACATTATACAGAAAGAGAATTTTCGTTCTCTCGTTAGCAATATAAAAGATGGAGAAAATTACAACGGCAAATTTCATTCTGAATCGTCTACAATAAATGGAGTAAAGGTTAAATTTTTTTCATACGAACTAGATATTAATGGTGACGCTTATTTTATGAAAGGCATAGTTTTTAATTGCGGAAATGGGTATTGTATATTAGACTTTATATACCCAACAAATAAAGATTACGGAAAACTTTTTGATAATATTGCAAATTCAATATCTGTTAATACTTCTGCAATCGTGACTGCAACTGAAAAACCGAACGAAACAGAAGCATCAGTGTCTGCTACGGAAGAACCAACAACCACAGAGGTTACAACTGAAGCTACAACAGAGAAAGCAACTCAAGTAAAGCCAAAATCTAAGGACATCACTGACAAAGATATTGATTTTTCGAGTGATTATAGAAATGACTCCACTGGAAAATGGAGAATTGCCATAACTTCTGATAGCTTTGATATTGAAAAATACGCTTTATCCTATTATCTCAATTACTTTAAAGCTGATGATGAGATCCATGTTATTGTGAACTTTACCAGAATGACAACAACCAAGATTTCTGACATGGGCGATACACTTGATGTATCAATTCATGAATACACAAAGGGCGAAGAACATGATGCTAATAAGGCGTTGGTTGGAATGCTTTTAAACGAGTATCACGTCAATATAAAAACTGGAAAAATAACTAAAATTCAATAACATTAAAAAACGCCTGGCTACCAACCAGGCGAAATTTAGAAACCTATCAACATTGTAGTGTATGATATGTCTCCTATTGAACAACAGAATTATATCATACATCCTACAAATTTACAATTTGATAAGGGTGTATTTTTTGTACCCTTTTTTAGAAAGGAATGATGATATATGGCAAGAAGAAACCCAAACGGCTACGGCAGCGTAACCAAATTAAAAGGCAATCGATCACGCCCTTATGTGATCAAAGTCACTACATACGATGAAGATGGCCACGGTAGACAAGTCCCGGTAGATTATGCTGCTACTCGTGAAGAAGCAAATATTATCCTGGCAAAATACAATGATAACCCCTGGAGTGTTGATCGTAATCGAGTGACACTTGCAGATTTGTATAAAAGATGGCTTGAGATAAAAGGTCCTAAACTTGGAAGTTCTCGTTTAAGCTCACTTAAATCAGCTTATAAACATTGCCAAAAACTATACGGTATGAAATACAGGCAAATAAAAGCTTATCATATGCAAGAAACTATAGATAATTGTGGACGCAGTTATGCTACACAATCTCATATTAAAGTTCTATGGGGTCATTTAGATAATTTTGCGTTCGAATTAGATATTATAGATAAAATGTATTCGCAAATAACATCTGTAAGTGCTAAACGAGAAGAGTCAAAACGTACACCATTTACTGAAAAAGAAGTTGAAGCTCTATGGAAAATATCTGATCAAAAAAATGTTGATATTGTATTGATCTATATCTATACTGGATTCAGATTAATGGAATTGTTAGATATGACGTGCGATCAAATAAACTTGAAAGAACAATACTTTAAAGGTGGGAACAAATCTGATTCTGGGAAAAACAGAATTGTGCCAATCCATCCACGCATCATGCCATTTGTAAAAAATCGACTGAAGAAAAGTAATGAATATTTTTTAGAAGATGATGAAGGTTCTAAATTTAAAAAAGGGGACTTTTATGAAGAATGGAAAACGGTCATTACCTATATAACAAAGAAAAAGAAAACGCCTCATGAAGCAAGGCATACTTTTGAAACATTTCTGGATAATGCAGGAGGCAACAGAAAATGCATTGATATGCTAATGGGACATAAATCTAAAGACATCGGAAACAGAGTTTATAATCATAAAACAGTAGAACAATTAAGAGAGACAATTCTCTTGTTGAAATAATAAATTTTTATTCAACAAGTAACAATTCAGTAACAAATAAGCGAGAGAATGGCTTAAAATGGACATTCTCTCGTGTTACAAAAATATGATCGTATAAATTGGTATTTCATTCATTGTTTGTAATTCAATCATATCACAATCCCCTTGCAATGATCAATTTCATGCTGTATGATCTGTGCTGTCCATCCAGAATATTTTCCATGCTGTTCTTTAAAATCCTGGTCCAGATAATCTACTTCTATCTCCTTATATCTCTTACAAGGTCTCACTCCATCCAAAGATAAACATCCTTCTTCTGTCTCAAATACGCCTGATTTCTTTGTGATCTTTGGATTGATCATTGCAAACTGAAATGGCCCAACTGCTACTACGATAATGTTCTTTTTAACGCCAATCATATTTGCTGCCATTCCAACACAACGATCCAAATTAGCTCTTAGTGTGTCTAACAGATCAACTACTACCTGCTGATCTGCTTTTGTTGCATCTGTTGATTTCTGTGCTAGAAACAATGGATCTTTCATTATATCTTTTATCATTTTATTTTAACTCCTTTATTTCCTTTAAAAATTCTTCTGTAGAAATATATAAATTTTCTAATATTGGTATCAAATATTTAGATGGCCTATATAATGGTCTCATAAATTAAGACACTTTTTCGGACAGATCTTAATGAATCTGA
>ERZ1035025.247-NODE-247-length-39258-cov-147.475984_pt1 | contig 39258 bp, 70 predicted proteins | sample MGYA00520619_ERZ1035025 | MGnify/ENA primary metagenome ERZ1035025 (study PRJEB33766, sample SAMN09781742) | gut metagenome | biome: gut microbiome | host: Homo sapiens | place: Madagascar | study: EMG produced TPA metagenomics assembly of the PRJNA485056 data...
TTTTCTTTTTCAAGTTTCTCGAAGTCTTCAAAGTTCCGCTTCTGTTGCTCAACATTCTCTTGGAGAGATTTTAGGTGCGCTTTTTCATTTTGAATTTGGTATTCAATATGTTCTCGCGCAGCAAGAACTTCTTTATTGTTCTCTTTTACTATATCGCATGTTTCTTGTTTACCAGCTATAACACCTACATAATAGCCGCATACAACACATACAATCGCACAGACAACAGCTATAATAAATTCGAGCACCATATTACTTAGTGTAAGTTACAGTGCTTTCAAGGTCAGCCTTGATACCTTCCTCGGTAAGACGAATGAACTTAGTTCCACCGTCAGGCTGAGTTTCACGAACTGCATAACCCTTGCGGACAAGCGAGGAAGTGATGATGCAGTTGGTGGCTTTGTCGGTAAGGTGAACAGCCTTTGCAATATCCTTAAAGGTTTCGTCCTTACCCTGATTTTCCTGTAGATGCTTTAGAACCTTTTTAGCATTGTCTGAAAATACAGGTTTGGTAATCGTGATAGCCATAAATCTCCTTTGCTTTCATTTTATATTTCACATATATAATAACATAAACCCTTTTAAAAGTCAAGCTTTAGCTGAAAATTTCTTCGAGCTTACAATCATGTGCGGGTTTATCGGGACGAAGCCTAGATAAATAGCCGTGGCGCATGGTTTTATTCTCCTTATCAAGACTCATACAATTTACTTCTACAGTCGTGCCAATGTATTTATCAGGATTGGCCGCAAGGTCAGCTTTAAGATTATCTGTAAGACCAGAAGACACACGACCAATAGACACAAGATTTCCAGCACTATCATATGCGCCAAGACGTAAAGCACCAGCCCAACCGTAGTATGCGGCCTTTGTAATTAGGTTACCATCTTTGTCTTTATACTGCCAAGTCTCAGATTCTTTACCAGTATAAAGATATTCTGGTGGCAGAATTTCTGTAATCACAAAATCAATATCATTCTGTGCTTGTTTAATTTTGAACATGACTTTTGGCTGTCGCTTGCCTGGCGCGTATAGACCATTCTCTACACGAAATACCATACCTTCTTCGCCTGCGGCAAGTTTATCAGTTGTAACTCTATCTAGGTCTAGATAAGTGTTATCATAGCATCGTGCTACTTCAAGTTCTGGAATTAAAGGAGTAGCAATATCAATATGTCCACAAAGATTACTATAACGATAATCATATGTCATATTATTCATAACATAATCTTCGCCGCTATATGCAAGAATATCGTGCATATAGAAATGAATCTTACCGTACTCGCCTTTCTGGCGTTCAATGGCTTTTTCTGGTAAAGCACCCAAAACTGATGTTACATTCTTAGATGTGCCATTAGGATAATAAACTTCACCGATGATGCACGTACCATTAGGAAGTTCATTCATAGCCCAATCTTTAATATGCGGCACTTTATCAATATTATCACTATAATAGCCAGTCTTTTTAGAGACTGTGCGACTATAAAGATGAACCTCATTCTCGTCTTTAACTAATTGTGACCAATATCCATCTTTCTTAATAGTACCGATAATTGGTGTATTTTTAAACATATTTTCGTAATTTTTAGGAGCTTTGCCAACCAGCATTGGCGAATAAATATTTAGAGACATATTCCTCCAATAGAAAGAAAAGGATGGACTAAAGAACTATCCCTCGTCCACCCTTGTTTGCAATTTTACCTGTAAAGTTTTGCGGCTCAGTGATTGTCATGGATACAATCTTATCATCATCGTCTAGCTTAATGCCACACATGCCTCCAGAGCGAATACTGCTTGCCCGCACACTATCAGCCCTGAAACTAATCTGTCTCTTGGTTGACGTTAGGGTTACGATACATCCATTTGTCTCTTGGATGCTGACAATCTTGCTGTCAGTCTTAAAGGCCACAGAGCCTTTAACGTTTCGAGTGCCGCCGGCAAATTGTTTACCTTCGCACTTCTTAATCTTGCCGTCTTCTGTGACAAAGAACATATAAGGCTTATCTACGAATACATCATTGTGAATCGTGATAATCTTTTCATCATTGTCTAGATTAACAATTGCGCCAATTGCTGTTCCCTTGTCTTTTGGGCCGCATTCTTTAATATCTGAGAGGGCAATTCTAAAGAAGCGCCCCTTGTTTGAGAATAACGCAACCTTCCTATCCTCTGACACAGTAAATGCAAGATTACCGTCACTCTTGTACTTAGATGGCGTGACTTTCTGTAGATAACCAAGCGGATTAAAAGCAATGACAAAGTTTCTGTTTTCTTTTGGTGCAGAAGTCTTTGCTTTCTTTGTCTTTGTAATTTCCTTTTGAACTACTTTAGTGCGGCGAGGTGTACTATATTTCTTGCCCATATCTTTGAGTTTTGCTAAGAATACTTTATCAAGTTCCTTTTTATCATTTAAGATTAAATCACATTTTGCAATGATTTCATTCTTTTCTGCCAGCTCTTTTTCAATTGATTGAGTATCCAGCTTAGTTAATTTCATTAGTGGCATTGAAAGAATTGATTTAGTTTGTCTATCTGTAAATTCAAATTCTTTTTTAAGTTCATTTGCCGCACTTACTTTATCGTTTGAACCACGAATAATTTCAATAATCTTGTCAATGCTTGTTAAAGCAAATTTTAATCCTTCTAAGATTTCTTTACGCTGTGCCGCAAGATTTTTATCATACTCAGTTTCACGTTTAAGACATTCAAAGCAATGGAATAGATATTCATCTACAGTTTGTTGTAGATTCAACAGAACTGGTGTCTTGCTGATAATTCCATTCTGATTAACATTGTACTGCGACCTTAAAGGTGTTGCCTGAAATAGCTGCTGCAACACCTTTTCTGCCGCATACCCTCGTTGACATTCTACAACTAGAGCAATGCCATTTTTATCACTCTTATTGTATACATCTTTAATACCAATTAAATCTTCTGATTCGATTAGCTCTTTAATCTTTACAATTAAAGGCTCAATGTATACTTGATATGGCATTTCAGTAAAAATAATCTCATTGCCATCAATAGTATATGTAGCTTCTACAATTACCCTACCTTTTCCAGTTTCATTGATTAAAGATAGTTCATCTTTATTGACAATGGTACAACCAGTAGGAAAATCGGGATAATATTCATCTGCTTCAAACTTACCAGTTTTAACATACTTGCCGATTAGATTAATTGTTTCTCTAAGATTGTGCGGCAACCAATTATTTGCAATTGAAACGCCGATGCCCTGAGCGCCATTGACAAGAAGCCTAGGGAAATATGATGGTAATACTACTGGCATATATTCATCTTCGCTAAAATTCAAAACCATTGGAACTGTATTCTTTTCAATTCCATTTAGCATAAACTCTTCTGTAATTTTAGAAAGACGAGCTTCTGTATAACGGTCTGCGGCAATTGCGTCTCCACCCAAGATTACATTACCATTTGCTCCGTGAAAATCAACCTCTGGCACATTATTGGTAAAAGGCTGAGACATGCGAGCAAAGGTTTCGTAGATTGCTTGCGTCAATTTTTGTTATCATAAAGGCTTTTTATCCTTTATTTCTTATAGTTTCCTATAAGTTCGGCATATCTTTTCTACTTAATAATTTAAGTAGCCGCTGACTCTTGGAAGAATTATATTCTGTAATTACAGTTTCATCTTCTATGCTCTGCCCCTGACTAATATTTTATTACTAGCCTTCGGTTCGGATTAGCATATTCAATATTAATTTAATATTAAACTTAGCCTTCCCGCTTAATTCAGCAGTTTTAGCACGGCACGTGCTAAATCATATTTTCTATCTAAATAAATAGGACAGTTTTCTGGATATAGTAGTTCTAATACGTTTTTGGTTCCTTCTCGGCAAGTTGTTTGCCAATAATATAAATCTGAACCAATACTTTCGCTATAGGCTTTTGGCTTTGCATGTTCCATTTTATGAGGAAAATACTCTTTTAAAACGCTGTTAATATAATTACAAACTTCTTCTGAACCAACTACGCCCATTCTTAAATCTCTTGTAGTGGGTTTTCTAATCCATCCATCTCCGTCAATAATACCTCTAATATAATTTAATTCAAGCTCTCTATCATTAAAAATAAATGGCTTTTCTTTTAGGCTTTTTCTTGGAGTAATATTGTATTTTTGTAAGTCTTTACATAAATCAGTACTGCAAACATTAATAACCCAACAAAGATTATTCCTGTCATAAGCACCGCCATAGCAAGGTTTAATAACTTCATTTAATTTTTCTTCTGGATATTGTAAAAACTTGGCAAATTTATATACGTGTTCTTTGTCTTTATCTTCAAGACGAACAGTAACATTATATGAAATATAATCTTTTGAATTCCCTTTGGTTTTATTTTCAATAATACAACCATCTGCTAATAAGAAACCAAGCCAATATGCCATTTCTGAAGTTGGTTCTTCTCTAAAAATATCTCTTTTAAAATTGTATTTATATCTGACTGTATCCTCGTATCCAAGAACCTCTAGCCAATGGCTAAAAACTCCATTTTGAGATATATTATATTTATCTCTAATTTCTTTTTTAGTAATATTAGGATTATTTATATATTCTTGAATTGCTTCCCATTCTTTTGGTTCAAAATAATAGCAATATCCATTGTCTTCTTTTGGAAATACTAATTCTTTATACTTATCTTTCCAAGTTAATTTACAAAAACTATGCCTATCTATTTTAAACATATCTGCTACTTTTGATTTTGACAAACCTTTTTCATTCTCTTCCATATAAAACTTAGTTGCTTCATAGGTTGATACTTTTACTGCTTTCATATTTATACCCTTTCTTATATTATTTATCGCTATATAATATAAAAAATAGATATACAAAATAATAGAGATATGCCCATAAAAAATATAATCTATTAGTTAATTCTACCGTGTGGCCACCATAATGCTGCTACGCCACCATCAATTTTAGCAGACTTTACATGAGGTTTGTCGGCTGTATATTTTTTAGTATACATTTCCCATAGAATACATCTTTGGCCCGGCTTTAATCCATCTTTAACATTTGGAAATGCTTTATTTACATTTGTATCAATAGCATATGTTAAAAAGTTTTCACCTATCTCTTGGGTAACATCTACCTTATTCATAGCTCACCTCGCCATTTTCAGAATGATTTAAGATATAATTTACTCGCGGCTGTACTGCTTTGCCATATAAATCTTCAAACATTTGCTCTGTTTTATTGGTGTCATTTACACATAGTTGAACAATATTCCTAGTTGACGTATCTAAAAGAGTATCACCAAGTTCTTTGGAGTCCATTTCGCCAAGTCCTTTCTCGCGGCCAATAGACTTAATTTTATTCCCGTGCTTCTTTTTGTATTCTTCTAGAGCCGCCGCATCCCTAAGATAAATATACTCATTATTTTTTGTTGTGACCCTGAATAGTGGAGGAACAGCAGAATAAACGTGTCCATTTTGAATTAGTTCTGGACAAATATACCACAAAATATTAAACAGAAGATTTTCGATTGCCGCTCCTGGTGCGTCAGCATCCGCACAAGCGATAATCTTTCCATAACGTAGCTTGTTTACATCATATTTAATCTTACCAGTAGCACTATCAATATCTAGTCCAAGAGCAATAAGAAGATTATTTACTTCTTGGTTCTTTAAAAACTTTTGAACAGTTGTCTTCCTCGCCGAAATCATCATTCCGCGCACGCCATAAATTGCCTGTGTCTTTGAATCTCTCGCAGCAACTAGTCCGCTCTGCGCTGACTTTCCCTCGCAAATGATTAGTTCACATTCAGAACGATTCTTTGACCAGCAATCAGACAAAGTAGTTGGCATCTTAATATACCCGCTACTTTTCTTTTTATTCTTAACTGCTGCACGCGCACGTTTAGCTGCTTCTGCTGCTTTTCGCGCAAGGATAGCCTTTTCAAGAATAGCCTTTGCATCTTCTGGGTTACTATCTAGCCATACTTCTAGCTGCTGTCCAAAAATAGAAGTGAAATCAGTATCAATTTTAGTAACTGTACTTTTTACCTGTGCTTCATATTTTACATTCTCCGCAGTGATATTAGAGACTAAAATTAAACCTTCTTGTAAAGAAGCACCATCTAGATTTTTATCTTTATCACCCAGAAGATTATTCTCTTTAGCCCACTTATTTAGAATACGGGTAATTGTAGACTTCATAGAAGCTATATGTGGGCCAGCACTAGTTAAACCGCAATTGACGTATGAAATAATACTTGAAGAAGAAGAGCTAGTATACGTTAGTCCAACGCTCATGCCTTGTTTACCATAGGCAAACTCTTCAATGAAACGATTTGAAACAATTTCAATATTATCTTTAACTTGACTGCTCAATAAATCTGCGATTCCATTTTCATGAAAAATCTTTTGACCATTATAATCAATGATTAGACCGTGGCATAAACAAGTAATTTCATTACAGAACTGTTTTACTTTAGATTCATTAATAGTCGGAGAATCAAAAAACTCTTCACTAGGATTAAAAGTAACAGTCGTACCATGTTCTTTGGTGCTTTTTCCTAATTTTCTCTCTTGGAAAACACCCTCTTTAAACTGAACCAATTCATAATTATAATTGCGGCAACTATATACTTCCATAGAATGTGAAAGAAAGTTGGTGAGTTTGCCACCCTGACCATTTTTGCCAAGACTTACGCCAGCATAGCTACCGTCATTCCTGAACTTACCACTGGTATTTAAAACGTCAAAGCTAGCTTGAAGAGTAGTCTCGCCATCTTCTCTAAGCTCGTTGATAGGGAAACCTCGGCCACAATCTTCTACTGAGTAGATATGATTTTTATTATCAACCTTAACGATAATTTCTTTGCCATATCCAATATTATATTCATCAATAGAATTACCTAAAATCTCAATAATCAATTGAGTAGCATCAGAACAGTCTCCCGCATACACATCACTACGTAGTCTGACATGTTCTAATGGAGATAAAGATTCAATTTCCATAATATTATCATTCTTAGCCATAAATCTCCTTTCTATTTATAGATATTATATCATTTTCATTTTCAATTGTCAACAAAAAATGGATGCCGATTATAGCAATCGACATCCATGCAATTACATTCGCTTATTTTCTACGTCTTTTAGGAACTGTCTGCGACTATCTACTTCATCCTTGCAGAACTCCTTGAAGTTATTCTTCAAATTCCTATATTCTTCACGAGACTTGTACCAATCACGCTTTGCATAACGAAGAGCGTCACTGTAACTAAATGAATGCCAAAGCTGGTCTTCATAATATACAAGACCATAATAACGCTCACGCATAGCTTCAGCACGCTTTTTCATAATTTTTACACGACACTTATACTCGGCAATACGCCAACCGCTCCAACGGTTTGCCACATCAACATCTTCGTCATGCGGCTTAGCATACCCAGTAAACGTACCCCACTTTGAAGATAGCGTTACAGATGCCAGTTTAGTGTTTTCATCCCAAGAACAATCAATTACTCGACGGTGTGCCATTTATTTTCTCCTTATCGTTTACTGTAGGCTATGGACATATAGGAATTCATGATAGCGAATTGAGTCGATTCAAGCGCATCTGCCGCATCTTTTGACGGCTCTGGAATAAGCCTAGAATTATTCTCAATAAGTTCGTCCATCTTCATTACATAATGCTCTGCTTTTGCCTTTGCATCTTTTGACGAATAAACAATATTATAACGCTTAATAGCCATCATTTCATCACGATATACGTTTTCTTTACCTAAAGAATTACGTTCATCAATCCAAATAGCCTGAGAGAATGGCGCACCATCAATAAGATAACGCTTAACAAACAAGTAAAGCCGCATAATATGCTGCAATTCCTTAGCAACATAACCGTACTTCTCAATCAGCTCGTGATTAGCAGGAGAATCATGGCAAATCTTCTTTGCCTTTTCCATAGCCATTCCAAGAGAAGAAAAGATTAGCTTCTGCGGATTAAGGTTAGCAATATCGTTACAATGCTTGCGGAGATATTCCCAGTAAATCTTATACTGAGGGTTGACAACATAATAATCCGTACAAAGAATCTCTAGAAAGTTAATGTTAGCCTTATGGAGAATCTTGAAGTAATCTCGAAAATCTTTAACTGTGCAATGTTCACCATTATCCATAATCTCAACTTTGTTAAGATGTTTCTTGTCTAAGAATAAATCGTATGCTGTTGGAATCATAAGCAACTTGGTATCAACGTCAGATTTATCATCCCACAGATTATAGTTCATAGAACCATTTGCGGCACATACAAGATACGGATACTGCCAATACTTACCTGTAGCAATAATAGCGCCAAGATGTTCTTCAACCCTATTCTGAATCTTATTTACATTTTCTGCCATTCCTATTTCCTTTCTCTATATATGTATTATAACAGATTTATTTACCATTGTCAATACAAAAAGGCACCCATGAGGGTGCCTTTACCAAAAGAAAGAAAATTAGAAGAGGTAGTTATCGTTATCGTTGGCGTAGAAATGGTAGTTATCATTGATGTAGTCGTATAGCTTGCCGCCATTCTCTACATACTCTAGCATCTTAAAGACGTTATCGTTGAGAGCAGTCATAAGATGCACATCAGGATTGTTGGGATTCGCAATCTGGCTAGCATAGTTTTCGAGGTCGAAACTATACATGCTCGTGCGGCCATTGACTCGGCAATAACCGTTATAGCTATCAATTCCGCAAGTCTCAGACCACCAACTACGCTTTGCATTCATTACCTGCATGTCAGAGACAACGAAGATGCGCGCGTACTTCTTGCCAGTGATTAGCTTGAAAGCAGGAACGATGTTCGTACCGTAGCCGCACTTCTCGTTGTCGCACATTTCACGAATGACCTGGAACGGGCCGCAAGCCTTCTTGAAAGTGGACGCCTTGGCGTTGTTTCCGAACTTGATGAAATCACAGTTGCCGTTGATGTATAGAGCTGCCGCGTAGCAAGCTCCAACTTCCTTGATGGTAAGTGAAGAATTGTCGCCATAGCGGTCGTCCATCGAACCGGAAACGTCAAGCATGATAACGGAATTGCCCTCCAGCTTAGGCATGTTGCCGCAAGCGATACGAAAAGCAGTGTCAAGTGCCGTGATTACCGCAAAATTCTGAACCTTGAGGTTACGATAGGCAGTATAAATCTGATAGGGGAAGATAAGAGACTTCTTGATAGAAACCTCATTGATAAGCTGGCCTACAAGGTGCTGCTTAACCCAAGCATCATCAATATCATCCTCATTGAGAATGTTATTCAGATTGCGGACAAGTGCGAGATAACCGAGACGATTACCTTCAACCATGTTCTTCCAGCTATCATTACCAGTGGAGATATTAACCTCCCACGTATCAGCAGCTTTGAGCTTGCCGTTCATGTAATCATCAATCACACCACTCTTGGGATGAATGATGTTAATAAGGTCATACATGTTGTAGCGCTTACCCTTCATCTGATACTTCATGATGTTATACTCAGAAAGACCAGACATATAATCTGCAAAGCCACGCACCATAGCATGAGAACGCTTGCCACCAAGCATGTCAACAGCTGCGAAAATCTCAGACATATCATCAGGACGATGACAGAAAGCCTTATAGAAATCGCGCTTGCGCTCAAAGCTCTGACCATTCAGCATAGCCGCAACAAGCTGCGAAACACTACGCATACCAAGTTGGTTTCGTGCAAACATGGCACACTTACCAGCGAACTCAGCGCCATACTTATCAATTACAAGATTCGTAAGTTCGATGAAACGAGTCTGCTGCGTGTCAGCATTCTCATAGAAACCATCGTCCATCTTGCTAGAGAACAAAAAATTCATCCAATCCTCAAGTACATCCTTCTTGTAATTCTCGCCACCCTCGTATGACATAGAACGCTCGGGCTTAACCTTTTCATTAAACTTAGACATATAATTATCACTTTCTCTTGGAAGGAAAACTTTCCTATATTATAATACTTATCTATATAATTTGTCAAGTAAAATTTTAGAAAACATCTAGGTCATGGAAACCTGAATAATCAATAATCTTGAGATTACCAAGAGCGTCATAGCCATAATTGCCATTATGCAAATCTGAAATCTTCTCTTGGTAAAGAAATTCAATGAAACGCTGAGTTGCTTTGCGGCCGTATGTTTCAATAAAGATGCTGCACTCGGTAGCATAGAATTCATTACAGATATTCTTATGTTCTTTGCGACTTTTATCAATCATGTCTCTTGCAGTCTTAATTGTCTTACTGTCTTGTTTCTTTGAACTATAATTATACGGTGTTCCCGCACAAAAAGAAACATATACTGGAATTTCGCATACAAAACCAAGAAATGTAGTCTTTGCAAGCATTTGATTAACTTTATACTTGCGGGCAATGCGATAGATATACTCTTCTGCGGCGCAATAATCGTTTGCATCTACTGGATAGAAGCCATTATTATTTGCATTTTTATATAGAGTAACATCATCGAAATAAAAATACATTGGGATTCGATTCTCTGCCGCACAATATTTATAATGTTCCCAATCTCCATCTTCTATAAATGCAGCACCAATATAGGGAATTTTGAACACATAGTTTTTAAATTCCTTAAAATGGAATACAGATTTAGAGCAGCCACCTTCAACCCAATCGGCACCAATAGTCTTTCCAATATGTTGAATAAAAGCACGGAATGTGTCACCATCTTCATTTTCAAAATATACCTGAGACAGTTTCAAAAATTCAGGATTACAATTACGAAACTTTTTATCAAGAAAATTAAGCATCTCTGATTTATTCATATAGTTTCCTTTCTTCGTTCCACTATATTATATCATTTCAGAGTTGCATTTGTCAATTATTTTCTTTTTGGTGCTGATAACCTTACCTTTTTCATCCAGAACTGTACCAATAGGGCATCTTCTATAGATGTATTTTAAAAAATCATCTACCTTTTCAATCTCATTTTTATACATACCAAGAGAAAGAAAAGGTAGAATCTCATTGTTTATATGTTCATATTCCGCATACGCATCATCGTCTAATTTTCTTGTGCAGCCTTGCCTAGATTCTTCTGGAACATATTCACCTATGCGGCACAATGGGCATGAATCATTATCGCACTCATGGCAGTATAGACTAATGATTGTATAATCATCCATTTGGCTGCCAATCTTTTATAAATCTAGCTGGATTGTAAGGAATCCAAGCCTGATATTCTGGCGGCAGAACAACTCTTACTTCTGCTGGTCGCGTTTGTATAGGTACACCGTTAATATATACTACCTGTGAATCAGATTCAATATGAATATCATATTGCTGTCCATGTCTCAATTCAACATCCATTGGCGGCACAAGATTTTTATACACCCAGTCCTCACCAACATATGTATACATTAGCGAGCCTTGCGAATTTCAAAGATAGGGTCGTAGTAGGTCTTGCCTGCCTTTACTTTCTCTAAAAATGCTTCGGCATCCTTCTTCTCAACGAACATCATGGCCTTGCTTGAATCAGTAGTGCGCATACCTTTAGACGTAAGCATACGGAACTGCTTATCCTCATAAGGTGCTTTAGTACGCTTGCCGTAAATCATCCACATAAATTAATACTCCCATTCTTCTATGATATGCTTTAAACGAATTTCTTTAGTGAAATTGTTAATTGCTTCTATCTCTTGGTCTCGATAGCAATCATATACCTGGTCAACGTTGCCAAGCCATACAAAATGCGTATATCCTCCATGATTTACTAAACCGAACAAATCAAAAGTTTTATACTCAGGTCGGCCTTGAATAATTGCGTCTTCAAGTGTCATTAAATCTCCTTAAAGAATATCTTTTCTTTTGGCATAATTATAACATATAAAAAGTGAGCCGTCAAGAAAAATTTGACAGCCCACTTAAAATTTTATTTAGTTGTTAAGAATGTACTCGCGCGCTCGTGCCTGAGCAAGACCCTTGATTGCGGCCAACTTTACAGAAGCAGCCTTCTTCTTCTTGAAGAAGTCCCAGAAGTTCTCTTCCATAAGCTCGTCAACAACCTTGTTAAGAGCCATGCCGAAGAACTTGCCGTTCTTGCAATCAATCTCGTCCATGTCAAGTGCAATGAGAACCTTGTTGACCTCCTTCTCGACAAACGCATCGGTGCAATACTTTTCTACGAACTCCTTCTCTAAAGAATCGGTACCAGTGTAGACAGTCTTCTTCTTGGTCTTATCATGATGCCACTCGTCACGAACAATCTTGGCAACTTGAACGTTGCCCCACGGGTCACGCACACAAGGATAAGCCTTGATTACAATGCCCTCACCGATGGTACCCTTCGGAAGATTGTAAGTACACTCGTCAACATGCTTGTTTACATCATCCCAAGTCATGTTGCTGATGCGGCAAATGATAGGAACACAACGATGATAGAACTTGCTGACTACTGGATACCACTTGTCATAATCGACATACTCGCCCTTGTCAACATCAAGAATATCAAAGACGAAAAAACCGCCCTCAAGATAAGTCTTGATGGTACCAGTGAACTTGCGGCCATCGCATCCTCCGAGCCACTCACCGTAGACAATGTAGTTAGGATGCTCAAGCAACCAAGCCTTCAACGCCTTGACCTCAGCATCATCAGTGTTAATGATGTACTCAGTGAAACCAGCGTTGTCCTTATCTACAGAAATCTCACGGGTGCGGCTACCGCAAGCGATATTTCCATCATCATCTACCCAGATAGAAGCATTCGAACCATCTAGCTTGCTTTGACATATGACATCGCGGCCAATGAAATTCTGAACCTCGGAACGAGTAGAGCGCTCAAGATGAATGTACTTGTTGAAATGTGCCATTATGAAATCCTTTCTCTTGTTTTCGTAATTACATTATACACAAATTTTTGGCCACACGCAAGAACTTTTTTTCTTCTCTTTTTCTTGTTTCTTTTTACTACTTTACGTAGTAAAGTAGTTTATTTTTCTTTATTCTTTTATTATCTTCTTTTAATAGAAATTACTGTGCGTAGCACAGGAATTTCTTTATAATAAAATCTTTTATATAATACAATTATATAATATCTCTTATATATAAAAATCAATATACATATATAAACTATTTTATATAAACTAATGTAATCTAATATATAAACTAATATAATTTATTTTATATATATTTAAGGGGTAAACCCCTTAACAACCCAGTCAAAAAGTATAATGATTTTCAAATCTTTTGTCAAGAAAAAATTTTAACTAAAATTCTTTTTAAAAAAGTATTGACAGGCGCTATTGCTATGGTTTATAATATAGCCAACGCATAAAAGAAAGGATATTACATGGAACCAATTACAGCAGAGCAAGCACGTGACATGCGTTATGTCGCTTTAAAGAAGAAAAGGGAAGAGCGGTTCAAGCAAGTTCAAAAATATGATTATTTCAATATTGTAATGGAAGATATTGAGAAAGCAGCCAATAATGGTAAGAATAGTGTAGACGTCTATCCGCATGTATCTGACTTCTATGAAGAAATCATTCAAAGCGGTAGCATTGTACCAGCCGCAGACAAAGATTTTTCCCACTACGAGAAAGAAGTTTTTAAAGCTCTTGAAGAATCTTTGGGCTATGACGTAACACGCAATGACCATTATCAAGTAACTTATTTCCGTGGCGTTGATCGCGTTGATATTACGATTAGTAAGTATACTATCTATTGGTAGGCAAAAATGAAACATACGCTAATTCTAATGTGTGGAGTAACGCAGAGTGGCAAATCTGTATTTGCAAAGGCAATTCAAGATTCACATGAAGACTGTATGACAATCAAGAGAGATAATTGCCGCATGTATAATTCAGAAGAAGCCGACACAGTTGACAAGCGCTTTTATAACGCAGTTAACATTGCCTTAAAATCACATCGTTACGTTGTGGCGAATGACCGCAATATCAATCGCGTTGAGCGCGATAAATTTTTTAACAATGTAAATCACAATGGTTGCGAGGTTGTTTGTGTTTGGGTTGAGACTCCACAAAATGTAGCAGTTGAGCGTAATAAGAATCGTGATAAATATCATCGTCTAAGTGAAAAGGAAATTGCAGAAATGTATAGATGCAAAGTTTCGCCACAAGACAATGAGCCATTTGACAAGATTTTATTTATCTCCGAACAACAGAATTACGCTATCGGTACAAATAATATGCGAATCTTGCCAATCATTGAGCAATTAAAAGCAATCTAGTTACAATTGAATATTAAAGTAAACTATGATGAAAGGTTATAATGTTTAAAATTATTATTTTTATTATTGGTGTTCTTATTGCAATTGCCGGTGCTGTCGCTTGTCTATCCTTCTTTAGAGAAGATGAACATGAAGAGCGCACTCCACTAAGGCTACGGTTTGTAGTTATTGTGATTGGCCTAGTTGCTATTGGTCTTAGCAGTATCTATTCTCAGGACGTAGGCGAAGTAGTTGTTCTTCGTTCTCTTGGCGGCAATCTAGCTGGTTCTACTACAGATGCAGGTTTTCACTTTACCGCGCCTTGGAATAATATAATTACGTTTGATACGCGCAATAACCTAATCAACTTTTACGGTAAAGACACAGAATACTCCTATGATGGTGGCTCTGCTGAAGGTCCTTGCGTAACCGTAAATGATAAGTCAGGTTCTTCTGCTAATGTTGATATTCAAATTAACTATAGCCTTGACCCGAAGACAGCTGAGTATCTTTACACTGAATATGGCACTCAAGAGAACTTCACCAAGAATTATGCAGCTAATGACCTACGTTCTGTTGCACGTGAAGTTTCAGGTCAATTTGATACTATTACAATGCTGACTGACCGTGCTCAGTACACCAAGGCTGTCCAAAAGGCTCTTGAAAAGAAGTGGTCTAAGATTGGTCTTACTGTTGAACAGGTAAGCGTTCAGGATATTTCTTATGCTAAGTCCATTACCAATGCTTATGCTGATTCTCAGGCCGCAGAAGTAGAGAAAGCTAAGGCTCAGAACCAGCAGGAGACTGCAAAGATTAAGGGTGAGACTAAAGTTATTGAAGCTACTAAAGAAGCAGAAGCAAATCGTGCACTCAACGAATCTCTAACTGATAACGTTCTAACCCAAGAGTACATTGATGCTCTAAAGGAAATGTCAAAGAATGGTAATACTGTAGTTGTGCCGCAAGGGTCAACGCCAGTAGTCAATACAAAATAATATAAATTAGTCCCAAAGTTTCTATTGACTTTGGGACTTTTTTTGCTATATAATAAATTTAAATAAAATCTAAGAGAAAGAGATAAAATGGATATTGGGTCTATTACAATTATTTGCATCACGGTTCTTGTGATTGCGGCAATTGCTGGGAAATGCTATATGGAACATATAGCGCTAGAAACTAAGCGAATTCGTGCCAATGCAAGTCCGCAGCAGAAAAATCTTGACAACGTTCCGTATACATGCGATAATATTTGGAAGAAGAATAAGTGATGATTAGTTTTGCTATTGGTTTCTTCGTGGGCTATGTAGTAGCTTGTCTGATGTTTAATTCAAAGGAGTAAAAATGGCGGATTGTCTATTCGTTCTATATATGCTTTTTGTGTGTGGATATTCATATGTAGCATTTGCCGCACGTTTTGAGAAGTTTCGTTTTGAAATCTATAAGGCATTTCTTGATATGTTTAATCTCTTGGCATAAGGATTATTATGCGTGATGTAAATAGAATCTATGATATTCTTGTGAAGTTTCAAGACCTCTGGGAACAGTATCCTGACCAGCGTTTTGGGCAGATTATCTCTAATTATCTTGTAAATGATAAGGAAGATATTTTCTATATTGAAGATGATGAACTGTCTCAGCGCCTTACTGACCAGCTTTCATTGATTGAGTGGTAAATATGAATGTTTATTGTCTGTTAGATGCTATTGATGATGATACGCTAAATAACTTATATATTTCATTTGCGATGTATAACATTCCTGAAATGAGCACTCCTTCTGTTCCATTTAATGAATGGATAAAGGAACAACATGACGCGATTTTAAAGGCAGATGTGGTTACTTTCAATATTAAAGTTGATAAGAACTATGGATATTTAATACTTACTATTCTAGTTAATATGTAAAGGATATTATGATTACTCAATATGGTTGCAGCACTGAGTTCTGTGAGACAGCAAAGCGTAATGTGATTGACGCATACAAGCAGTGGACTGACGAAGAGATTAAAGCAGATTTGCAGAAGAATCGACTTCCGATTGTCTCCATCTTCATGAATGTCAACTATAATATCAATATTGCAAGCGGTATTCGCGCGAACAATGCGTTTCTTGGAAAAGAAGTCTATATCGTTGGCCGCAAGAAGTGGGATAGGCGTGGCTCAATTAGCACCCATAGGTATGAGACGGTCTATCATGCAGATACTTTTGATGAAGTCCTAGAGATTCTTCATCCTCTTGGATATACTATTTTTGCTGTAGATAATATTCCAGAGTATAATCCGCAGAATATCTATGATGCGGATATTCCAATGAAATCTGCGTTTGTATATGGAAACGAATGTGATGGACTGCCAAAAGAAATCATTGACAAGTGTGATGAAATGATTTATATTCGTCAATATGGTTCATGTCGTTCTTTGAATGTTGCGCAGTCTGCGGCATGTTGCTTAATGGAATACTCTCGACGTTATAAGATGAAAGGTTAATATGCGTTATTGCAAGATTCAAGCTATTGTAAATGATATTCCATATATTTTATATGGACAATTTGACAATCTTATTTCGTATGATGAAATTGAATACTATATCTCCGAAGCGATTGACTTTAACATCGAAGATGATGAAGAGGAACTTGACTTTGAAGTTATGTTGATGGACGATTTTGGCGCAGAGTTTAAATGCGAGGACATGTCCTTAAACGACTGGCTCAATACTGTCATTTGTGATTACAAGCATGTACGTCCTATCCTTCAAATCTATGTTTTAGGGAACCTCATGGATAACATGGTTTCTATATATTGTTCATATGAGGAAGATATTAGTAAAACTCCACAGTATCTTTATCTTAGCGGTGAAGTAAGCAAAGAAGAAGGTCGCAAATATTCTGCCGCATATGTCGTAGCGCCAGACAAACAGCGCGTTGAAGTGATTGAGAACGGATGGAAAGACATGCTTAGTCGCATTAAGCGTGACGGTAATATAGGTGGCGTGTATATTAAGACAGGTATCTTTACTGTATTCGATATTCCGCAAGAGGATTATGAACGATATAAGAAGAATACGGAACTAGTATTAGATTAAAGATGGGAATGCTGTTATATGAACTGAAATGATTTATCACCAGAAGCAAAAATCTATATTGAGTTAAGCCCTGTAGAGTTTGCAAAAACTTCTATGACCGCTTCTATCTCTCTATTGGAGAATGCCAATAGCACTAAAGAGTATGAGCGTATTATCTCGAATTGTGTAAACTTGCTTACACTATGCGGCAAGTCAATTGGTTATCATCCTAATTTTACTTTGGTGAAATAAAGTTCTTGACGCTGGATACATCTTATGATATTATATATAATATAAGATGTGAAAGGATTTAATAAATGGCTGAGTTTAGTAAGCATGATATGAAGATGTTTGATTTGGCGCGAAAGGCGGCACTGGAATCTACATATGAACCTTTCAAACTCGGGGCGGTAATCTCATACAAGGGACGTGTTCTTGCTACTGGTCATAATAGTCGCAAGACCAATCCTTTGCAGAAAAAGTATAATCGTAAATATAGGACTTTTAGGTATAATGGAAAGCCTATTCATGATTATTTACACGCTGAAATGGATTGTTTGCTAAATATTCCAAAGTGTATTGATATAAATATCAATTATAGCAAGGCAAACATTTATATTTATCGTATCTCGCCCGGCAAGCCACTTCTTATGGGCAGAAGTTTTCCTTGCGCCGCATGTCTTAACGCTTTGCGAGACAAAGGAATTCGCCATATCTATTACACAGATGATAATGGTTTGGCTTTTCAAGAACTTTACTAAGGTGATAACATGTTGATTGTAATTATAGGAATTGTTTCTATTTTTCTTTTTTCTGTATACGCATATTACTATGGAAAGCGATTTAAGTAATGAATTGTATTATTATTCCTGACAAGGAAATGAATTCATACATTACAAAGCTCAATCCGAATTTTGTATTTGTATGGTGTGAACAGTATACTACCCTTGTAGATTTCGTTAATGGCAAGCGCGTTCCTGTTCGTGATACATACGATGCAATTGTTCCGCATTTTATTCTCGCATATGGCGATGATGAAGCTAAGAAGACTGTTGGTGATGCTGTACTGCACAATAATTTAGCAGAAGCGACTCAAATTTATCACGACACTAGCCGCAAGGTCTATATCATCACTTATTAAATATCTCCCCGTAACTTAAGTGCATAAAGCCAGGTCCTCTAAACCTAATCATGCGAGTTGGAGTCTCGCCGGGGAGTCCACATATAATATCTCTTAATGAGATTTTATATATTAGACAGCATTTTTCTTTGAAAGGATTTATTGTGAAAATTCGTGACTGGGACGAACTTGAGTATAGCGATGATGATACTTTTGAAAAGTTTTCCCACAAAGCAAAGCTAATTCGTCAGCGCAAAGACGATACTTACAAAGCAAAGCGTAAGGAAAAGTTAGAGCGCATGGAATTTGAAGAAAATGCTACAAAGGGAGAGGACTAGTTCCTCTCCCTTTTTTTGTAGAAAAAAATATTTGCCGCACAGTTATATATGTGATATAATATTATTAAACCAAGAGAGAGGAAGATAAATGAACGAAGTCGATATGCTGCGTAATAGCTCGCTCGTGCGCGAGAAGCATCTTGCAAACGGAATCTCGTCTTTTAATTTCTCCAACAAGTGCTTTTTCAACCAATTATGGGACTCTATCAATGTAAAGGCGCGCGGACTTTTCGTAAAAGATAATAAGGTTGTTGCACGTTCGTACAATAAGTTCTTCAATATTGGAGAGCGTCCTGAGACTGAAATGGCTAGCTTGCGCGAGAATCTTGTGTTCCCTGTGTGCGCATATGTCAAGTCTAACGGATTTCTTGCGATGATTTCTGCTGACCCGACCGAGGACGGTAAGCTATTCATCGCATCCAAGAGCACGAATGAGGGAGATTTCGCAGGATATATCCGTGATGTTCTTGACAAGACGTTGACCACTGCACAGCAGGAGGAATTCGCAGAATATCTGCATAAGAATGACTGCACTGCTGTCTTCGAGTGCATTGACCCTATCCATGACCCGCATATCGTTGAGTATTCGCATCCTCACCTTGTTCTTCTGGACTTGGTGTACAATGATTTTAACTATAGCCATGCGGGGTACTATACACTTATTGACGTAGCGGGACATTTCGGATTGTATTGTAAGGTTCTTAGCAAGGTCATTGCCAACTGGCAGGAGTTTGAGAACTTCATCGACAAGTGGGCTGCTCGTGCATATATCGAGGGCTTTGTCTTCGAAGATGCAAACGGTTTCATGGTAAAGTATAAGACTCCTTGGTACAAGAACTGGAAGCAAGCTCGCGGAGTCTTGCAGCAGGTTTGGACTGGACGCGACATTGAGACTATCAAGAACATCAAGACCAAGCTGGCATTTGAACCTAGTCTTATGGATGCCATTCCTGAGTTCGTGGAAGAGCGCCGTGAGCAAGGTCGTGGAGCTTGTCCTTCGGTAATCGAGCTGCGCAACTGGTTTGAAAATTAATCTTGACGATTGGCTATATCATATGCTATAATTATGGTATAGCCAAGAGAGAGGAAAAGATATGATGGCTTCTTACAACACTGCAATTCTGCACCTTGCGAACTATTATCTTGAGCATCATGACGAGATTTCTGGGTATTATCTTGATGGTGCAATTGATATGATTCATAATATCTATGGCGTGCGCGTAGAGCGAGTTTCCGCAGATATGTATAAGATTGCCGACATTTTGATGGAGGACTAACAATGCTGCACATGGACAATTCTGTGGGTAATCCAATGATGCTTCTTGTTGCCGAGGAAGAGATGGAGCAGAAGGTAAATTATGTAATTCAGACAATTGAAACTGAATATGATGGGCACGCTTCTGCCGATATTGTTTATGACCTCTTGGATGATTATGAGGTCGAGACTTCTGACTTGCCGCAATGGTTGTGGAATCGTTTGGCCGCATATCTTTACTAATTTTAGGGTGATTGTCTCTTGACAATTGCCCTTTTTTGTTATATAATATATAATAGTTTATTATGAAAGGAATGATATATGATTAAATTGGCAATTCCATTTCAATTGAATGGTGAATTGAACGATGAGGTAAAAGAATTTAACATTCTATTTTATAAATCTCGTAATTCAATTGAAGACCTGATTGACTTTGTTCAAGAATATGAGAATACTCGTATCAATCTTGAATTCCCAGAAGGTATTCATATGCCGACAGTCAAATCAATCAATAAGGTATCAGATAAGATTTATGTGCGCGTGGCTCCCGCAGATATTACAAAGGCCGCAGAGTTGAAAGAGAACTCGTATAAGTTCTTTTTCAACCAAGATATGAAGGTACCTACATATTCATGTCTGGAATCATTCATTAAATTAGGCGTGTCAGATGTATATATCGCAGATGATTTATGCTATAATCTAAAGAATGTACATGATATTTGCCAAGAGAACAATGTTCAGATGCGACTAATTCTAAATCAAGTGCCGTCAATGACCCTTGACCGTGGTATCAATCCAAAGGCTCCTATCTTTATGCCAAAAGACATGGATATTATCAATCCGTACTTTGACGTTTTTGAAATCGAGTGCGGCCTGCCGTATGACTGGGCAAAGTTCGATGTACTATATCGCGCATGGTTCATCAATAAATATTGGCATGGTCAAATGAGTGAAATCAATGAAGACGTTGATATGGATTTCCATTGTGACGCAATTCATCCTAGCTTTACCGCAAGCAAGATTGACTGTGAGCGCCGTTGTTGTAAGCGTCTATCAAATCATTGCCGCAAGTGTGAAGATTTTCTGTCTCTTGGAGAGGTCTTAAAGAAGAAACAGATTCGCTTTACAAATTAACTAAATTGGGCAAATGGTTATAATCTTTTGCCCATATTTTTTATATATTTTTAAGCAATCGTCTTGTCGTATAGGAATAGAAAGAGGAATTATCCGAATGAAATTCATCAAAAACAAAACGAAAGCATTGGCTATGTGCCTATCCGTAGTGGCACTGGTTGGCGTGACAAATGCTTTTTGTGTGAACGAAGCAAATGCAATCGTCGTTAATGACGAAATTACAAATGCGGTAGTCCGCACAACTACACTTGATGCTATGATTCCTTATAAGGAAGATGGGTATGACAACGCTCAGACATGGCTAGTCGATAAATGCAACATGAAAAATTCACAGCATGAGGATGTTGTATATATCATTCAAAATTACGGAGATTATCTTGAACAGGATGATATTCTTGAGATTCAAGATATTATGGAGAAGCAATCTGTTTGCGACACAATCACAGAGCTAAAGCAGTACAAAGCTCGACTTGACGGCTGGAAACAATACGGTGCAGATAAGAAACAGAAAGCACTCCAAGAGAAGAAAGAAGCGGAAAAACGTGCGGCTCAAGAAGCTGCGGCACAGGCAAGTTACCAGAATCAGCAATATAGCTCGTATAGCGCACCTAGCTATTCATATGCCGATTACTCTTGGAATGGTTCAGCACGTGACTTCATCGTTTCTAAGGAAAGTGGTGGCAGTTATAGTGCCACTAATGGGCGCTATTATGGCGCATACCAGCTTGATATTTCATATCTTAATGGAGACCTGTCCCAAGAAAATCAGGACAGGGTAGCAGAACAGTATGTATCCAATAGGTATGGTAGCTGGGAAAATGCGGCTGCACATTGGCAGTCTCATGGCTGGTACTAAAAATTTTTAAGAAAATAGTTGACTTCTAAAAAAATATTTGTTATAATATTAACGAAGTTAAAGTAACAAAAGAATTAAAAAGGAGAATGGTAAATGGCAGAATCTTATGGTTTAAACTTTAATCTTGCTATGACTACGAACGAGGATGGTGTTATAGACCTAGGTGTACATGTAACTGATTCTGATGGTCTTGATCTAGATCACAAAGCTAGCGGCAAAGACGGCATGAAGGTAGTCAATGATATTACCAGCACGCTTACCCGTGAACTTATGGCTGTATCCAATGGCCGCAAGCAGAAGAAGGATAAGGAAAGGGCTGAAAAGCTCGAGAAGGAGCGCGCAGAGCGTGCGACCAAGCTAGCCAATCTCAAGTCTCAGGCCGAGGAAATCAAGAAGCAGATTGCCGACCTTGAGAAAGATGCTAAAGCCGCAGAGTCTGTCCGCACAAGCCGTCCTTCCTATGAGTCTCTTCTTGACCAGGACTTTGCTCGTCTACTGAAGATTTTCGGTTAAAAAAAGTTCTTGCCAAGAGGTTTAAGAAGTTATATAATATAGTTAAAGAAAGAGAGAGGAAGGTATCATGGATTTGTTCGTCAAAGATAAATATTACAATATTAATTCGAAGCGCGACTTGGACGTTTGCTTGAAAGAGAACGGCTTCAACTATGACGAGCTAGAGTACATGGTACTTTCCTATCACGAAGCGCAGTATGCAACTGGCGTTGAAGGTCTTATCGGCGATGATTTGTACGAGGTACAACATGCCATCAACTCTGAGCTGAATGACTTGGAAAACGAGATTAAGAATCTCAATGGTCGTTCTTGTAAAAACAACACTCGTGCGGACATTGCAAATCGACTTCGTGATATTTACTCTAATCTTATGGACTTAAATCTCTCCTGCCAAGTATATGACAGGGACACGCTGTAAGGAGCTTTGTATGGGACAGGACATTCATGTTTATCTTGCTCGCAAGACTAGCCAGTATGCACAGGAAAATGGGGGTGAAAAGTATTATCCGGTAGAGCTGTTTTCTCAGTATTATGATAACGACAACGATAATGTCGTGTATAGTTATGCCGAGCCATACAATGGTCGCAATTATGAGTTGTTTTCTTGGCTCATGGATGGTAATGGCCGTGTATATGTAGATGAATCTGCTTGCCCAGTTGGCCTGTATTTTGACTATGATGGTCTTGTGCCGCAAAAGATTCTCAAAGAATGGGAAGACTGGGAAGAGAGCGGCGCATATGGATATAATGCTGTCATGCTCTCTGATATTATCAATCATTATAATGCAATTAGTTCTACTAAGTATGCAGTCGATGATATGCTTGGAAGTCATTCCTCTAACAATGAGCTTAAAGATAGTATCGGTGATTTCATCGAAGACATCAAGCGTTATTGTAGCATTGAAGGAGCATATTATCTAACTCCGCAGGATATTCTTGTTGTCTATTGGTTTGACAATTAAAAAAAAGTTCTTGACAGACGTTATACCAATATGGTATAATAACTTTAGTTACAAAATAAAAGTTCTGGGCAAAAAGTTATAATTTTTGTTGCGCAACTTTTATATTGTAATAGTGGTGTTAGAGCCTGCAAGATTTCTAGAGTATTGCAGGCTCATTTTTTGGTAAAGCCAGCTTAGTATAACAGTAATACATCGCTCTTGTAAAGCGAAGCAGACAGGGCAGCACTGTCAGTTGGCTCCCATATTTTAGTGTTCTATTAGAATAATATAAAGCAAACTCAACCATTCCAAGCAATGCGCTTGTATTATTCTTATAGAGTGCTAATCTTAGACACTCTCCAAGTGATATAAGTAGAGCGAACTTTGAACTCGTCTGTGCTTGTATCCCAAGTCAATCCAGCGGTTCGGGCAGTCGCTATATAAATTTGCCCATTTTTTGGCTGTTAGATAGGCTACATAAGGAGTAGCTACCTCATGGAAAAGTGAATATCCACCACCTGCCTATCTATTGTATTTAGTGGATAGGAAAGTGTGGATATATGCCTAAATGTATTATTTGTGAAAAAGATTTTGTTGTTAGACCTAGTGGTAAACAAGGTGGAGCAAATCGTCAAATTTGCTATGATTGCTTACCAGAAGATATAGGTTCACATCAAGAAAGAAATAAAGCTACAAAATTCCTTATTAGTCAAAAACTAGAAAAAGAAAAAGTAAATCGTGGCTGTGATATTTGCGGGTATAATGCTTGCGGAGCAGCGCTAGACTGGCATCACCCTAATGATGATAAAGAGTTTACGCCAAGCCGTATTGCAGTATGCAATCGTGAAACATTAAATCAATATTATGCAGAAACTCAAAAATGTCAATTATTATGTGCAAATTGTCATAGAGAAATACATCATAAAAGTTATTGGACAGATTTTACCATGCCCATTGGTAATAATTACAGTGAAAATTTTAGAAAAGAGGTCTGTGATTATTATAAAGAAAATTTGAGCATAAGAAAAACTAGTGCTCATTTTCATAAAAGCCCTGACGCAATTAAAAATATTTTAATATATTGTAATATACCGATAGCCACAGACAATAATTGTAAAGCAGTTAATATGATAAATGCTAAAACAAATGAAGTAATTCAGACCTTTGCTAGTCTAAGTGAAGCTAGTGAATTTTTAAATAAAGGTGAAAATGGCATTGCGGGAATATCTAAAGTTTGCTATGGTAAACGTAAAACTGCTTACGGATATAAATGGTGTTTTAAATAACAAACATTGTTAAAAAAATTACTTGACAAATGCCAAGTGATTTTATATAATATAGTTAACAAATCGTGAAGGTGAAGATGCGGGTTCGACTCCAGCTTGGTTTATTAGAACCGGTAGTTCAATTGGTGAGAATAGCACCTAGCGATTGTGTTATATCCAATGCTTTGGGAGAGGTTATCGCTGCAAGGTAAATGTCTCCCGACTTCTATAATCTTTTGCAGGGATTATAGATTAAAGGGTTGACGGCTTTCCCAATTTGAAACCGTCCACGTGATTATATTATCTTGCTTGCAAGATTTTATATATGCCGTCTCTGTAGCCGTAGACAATGCGGGCCAGCGTATACTTGAAAAGAAACGCCTAGGGGAAGAGGAATCTGGTATATTTTGGTAGTTTTCAAACCTCGGCAGATGTGAAAACTACTACTTTAATTGCGGGTGGGAGGTCAGTATCTCACGGAGTCTCATAAGCTCTGTTAAGTCGCAGCGTCAGCGGCACTTCGCGACCAATTTTGTTATAAAAAATTATTTGACAAGCAGTTAAATAATTTGATATAATATATTTAACCAAGAGAAAGGTAAGAAAGTATGGCACAGTCAGTCGAGACGATGGAACAGCGTTATCAGATGCTTATCAATCGTAAGGGCAAGAACTCAGAAAATGTAGGTATTATGCGCAAACTTCGCCGCAAGATTAACAAGGCAAAGCAGGGTGTCATTCTTTCCTAGTTAAGTTTATTTATTATGCGTGATGAGGGTTCAGTTACTTCGTGAAGATTTTATGGTATGTTTAAATGCGGTACGCTGCATTTGTTAGTCTGACCCCAATTTTTCCGCATATTTTTTCTTGACTTCTAGAATATATTATGATACAATATATTTAACCAAGAGAAAGAGAAGACTATGAAGCAGTTCGTTATCTGTCGTGAAAAGACCTGCGGTATCTATTCAATTCGTGTCAACACTGATTGCTCTACTGTTCGTTTTGAAATCATCAAGAGTTTTGATACGTTTGAAGAAGCTGACGAATATCTTCATAACATTCTCCTGTTTAAGTAATTCATTCTATTGGGGTGTAATTCAGTTGGTAGAATGTTGTTAATTCAACGTGTCGCAGGTTCGAGTCCTGTCATTCCAATAGAATAAATAGCTACTCAATTTATCTAAAAGCAGAAAAGGAGCTTTGTAAATGTCGTATCCTTATAAGGATGAAGTATTGGCAACTAAATACGCTTATATCCCTGACGATGCAGCTAATGCTCCCGCTCGTAAGCAGAAAAAGACTGTGAAAAAGGCTAATCATAAGCATGATTATGGTAAGAGTATCATTATCAACTATTATGATAAATACGCTGGTAAATGGACTTACGCTTATAGGAACGTTTGCACTATTTGCGGTCGTATCGGTGATTTTGTTGACAAAGAGGGAGTTATCAAAAAGACTTTCCCGCATGTCAGGCCCAGTTGGTTCGGTTTTGCAGTTGCTTTTGGATATAATGATGAATTTGAAGAGTTTACCGAGTGGTCGAAGAGCTGGTATCCAATAATTATCTGGAAAGATTATCGTCCTTTCGATGATAAGTTTATTCCAAACGAATTTTTTGACCAGCTTGGGATTCAGGAACAGACCAATTAAAGACATATTAGTATGCCTTACCTTGGGTTGGTGGAACTGGTATACACACTATTCTCAAAAAATAGCGCCATAAGGCATTCGGGTCCGACTCCCGAACCCAAGACAAGGCATACTTAACTTTAAAATATAATTGCCGCAGTAATCCTTTAAAGACGAGGTCTTGACTGTAAATCAAGTGTCTTAGACTGGCTAGGAGCGTTACCTAGATGCGGCACCAATGTTTATTAAATGCGTGATTAAGATTCAGTTACTTCACATTAATTTTGGTATGTTAATATTATACACTGAATCTAACTTTTCCGCATTTATTTACTATAATGCGTGATGATAAATCAGTTACTTCATTCTGGAAAAATGTACTCGCTGGTTCGACTCCAGCTCTGTGTCGGTTGCACGTTTAAACTGATTTTATCTTTTCCGCATTTATTTTATTAAACATGGCGATACGTGATAATGTTTCAGATACTTCAAATCTCCATTCTGAGCTGATTACTCAAACTGAAACACCTATTTCCGTATCGCTTTCTCTTGTGCGGCAAGTGATTAGTAAAGAGCTACTTCGTTATATGTTTAAATAAGAGCAGCTTTCACTAGAAAGAGGCAACCCCACCTATACTCTTTACACTTTTTCCTTACCGTTATTTGTAAACCCCTTTCTCGCTATATAGTGTGCGAGCTATATAGACGCAAATGTGCGTGATTATTATTCAGTTACTTCATATAGCAATTTTTATGACCATCCAACACTGAATAAACTTTTTCCGCACATATTGAAACTTTTATAGGGACTCGAAAAGAGTCCCTATTTTTTTATTGACTATTGGCTATATGTTATGTTATAATATATTTAAGAAATCGAAAGGAGATTCAATGAGCGTCTTTGTTGTTAGTGACACCCATTTTCAACATCAGCGAATTTGTACCTATTGTCCAGAGTCGCGTCCGTTTGATACGGTTGAAGAAATGAATGAAACTATTGTCAAAAACTGGAATTCCGTTGTATCTCCTGATGATACTGTCTATCATCTCGGTGATTGCTTCATGGGACAGCTTGAGACTGTGGCTGAGTACGGTTCTCGTCTTAATGGAAAGATTCACGTCATTCCCGGCAATCATGATACCAAGAAGCGCATTGCTGAAATGGAAAAGCTCGGCTGGATTATTGAAAACAAGGTATCTTGTCTTGATTACAATGATGTCAGTTTCATTATGATTCACGAGCGTCCCGAGGAAATGCGTGGAGACAGCGCCAATGTCATTCTATACGGTCATGTTCATGATGCGGCTCCCAAGGGCCTTGTTGATTGGACATATCATGTAGGTGTTGACACTAATAATCTTACTCCTGTTAATATTCATGACATTTGGCTCGATGTCCAGCAGAAGAAGATTGAGCTGGGAGAGTAGCATGTCTAAGCGCAAATATGAAGATGGACATATATTCGATAGTGGCGTACAACTAATCAATCGTAATTATTTTAATGGAAAAGAATGGTATTGTAATTTTAAATGCCCTTATTGCGGCAATGTCTTTATATCTAGATTAAGCCATGTTGCATGTGGAGACATTGACCATTGCGGATGCCAAACTAAGTACAATCAAAAGCAAGCTGGAAAAAAGAAAGCGCAAATTAAAAATTTAATTGGACAAAGATTTGGTAGACTTGTCGTTTTAAAAGATTCTGGCAAACGAACACGCGGAGACCACGGTGGAGTAATTTGGACATGTAAATGTGACTGTGGTACTATTTTAGACGTTGCTTCTTCGAGTTTAATTGTCGGTGACACTCGTTCTTGCGGGTGTTTATTAAAAGAAAATGCTATTAAAAATGGAAAAGCAAGTGTTAAGAATTTAGTTGGACAAAAATTTGGGATGTTAACAGTAATAAGAGATTCTACGTTACGATATAATACCAAAACCGGGTCAGAAGCTATTTGGACATGTAAGTGTGAATGCGGAACAATCAAAAATTTTCGTGCGTCTTGTCTTAAAAAGGGCGATGTTAAATCTTGTGGTTGCCTAAAAACGTCTTATCCAGTACAATACATAAAAAATATTTTAACGCGACATGCAATAGAATATGTAACAGAGAAAAGTTTTGATGATTGCGTAAATCCTATTACTAAACATAAACTGTTTTTTGATTTTTATTTACCAAAATATAATTGTTGTATAGAATACGATGGAATTCAACACTTTGAACCAGTAGAATATTTTGGTGGAGAGCAATCTTTAATTGAAACACAATACAGAGATTCAATTAAAGATGAATATTGTAAAAATAATAACATAACATTGTTTCGTATTTCTTATAAAGATAATAATGTAATAAATGATGATTTTATTTTATCTTTATTAAACAATATTTAATTTATATGAGAGGTAAAATATATGAAAAACATAGAACGAACATGTAAAACATGTAAATTTTATGTACATTGCTCATGTTACCGTTTCCCTCCTAATGTAATTATTAACCCAACAGATTATAATGTTTATACTGTACATCCTTCGCCGCAAAGCGGAGACAGGTGCGGTGAATGGGCAATTCATCCTAAATTGGAGAAACATGAGTCTGACTAAAGAAGAATATGAAATCTCAGTAGAGGGCTTAAGCCATTGTCCGCAGCATTGTGAAGGTCGCAACAATCGTGCAAAGAATGATTTCTTTCGTTGCGCCTGTAAAGGCCAGATGCATGATGTTATTGGTGAACCTTGTTTTCAATTCTGCGATGTAAACTCTGACCACACGTGTGGCGAATGTGTTCACTGGTTAGGTAGTGAAACATTTGATGGTGAGCGGCATAAACTATTTGGCACGTGTTTTCATCGCATTGGCGGCGTTGGAGCTTGGTGGCCTACATGTTGCCCTAAATTCGTTAAGAATGTAGACAATGTAAATTATGACGACTTTGTTGAAGATATTGTTTTCAAAAAGACTGGGAAGAATGATTTTTCGACTGAATGTCGTGAAGTACGAATGGCCGCACGTGAACTTTGGAGAAAGAAATATGAGCGAAATGTGTAGTATGCATCTTAATAAAATGACCGCTATGATTCTTGATTTTATCGTATATCTCAGCCAACAGAAAGACATTGATAAGATTGTCAATGAACTTAAAGATGTTGACCGTGCTACTTTCTATGAGCTTGTTGTTAATGCTATGGAAAAGAATCCTTCTCGTACTAGCACATATTGTGCGGAGCAGTTATGGAACATGGCTCCACTCACATCTTTAGCTCTCTTGGATTGGCTCAATGATTTCAACGAATTTTATGCTTAATTTTCTTGACTTTTGGTTAAAAGATATGCTATAATATAGTTAAAGAAACCAAGAGAAAGAAGAAATCATGGTTGAGTTTAGTCAAGTATGCGGGAATTGCAAATATTATAAGTCCACAGACCTTTGGTATCTTGGCTTTTGCCGCAAGCATCTGATTGAGAATGAACCTGACAAGGTTTGTGTCAATGATTGGATGTGCAATGATGGAGAGTATGACGAAGAGGAATACAATGGAGATTAGTGAATCTGACCGTGACGCATATCTTGATTTGCTTTATGATATGTACGATGCCGACCTCGTTGATGTTGCTTTAGATACTCTTGGCGAGAACGAGCTGCTTGATGGTATTTCTCGTATGCTTGAGGATTATTATTTTGACGAAAATGAAGACTGGTAGGTTTAATCTGTAATGACTGAGTTTCAGACTAGCTGCGAAGATAATACTATTACTCTTTGCAAATATGATTTTTATAAGTTTTTGTCTTCTAAAGGAATAGACTATAAAGACTATATTTCTAAACGTATTCTTCCATCAAAGTGTGTCTTGTGTGGTGATACCGCTGTGATTTATGACTATAAAATGCAGTCAATATACGGCAGCGTTGATGAAAAGCTACAAACGTGTGATTTTAAGATTAAACAGTATAAGAAACTTTTAGAGCTTATCGGAATTCGTCAAGTGCAATATGTTTACTATTTTAGCGACTGGTTAAAAAAGCCAGAATATAAAGATTGTTTAAATTATATCAGTTCTATTGACGGATGTTCTTACGTCTTTGTCTAATAAGTTACAGTAATGCGAAATTCGTACAACGGTTAGGACACTCTGTTTATAACGGAGAGACGAAAGTTCAACTCTTTCATTTCGTACCTCTAACTTTTTCTTGATAATTGCATATAAATATTATATAATTAACCTATAATTTAATACACTCTGGTGTAGTTCAGCTGGTAAGGCAAATGACATTTTAACAAAGATTATTAAACTATAGCATAAAACCTACGTGTATGATTAGCTCAGGCTGGTTAGAGCGGTGGGCTCATACCCCATGACCCCTAAATGAGAGGGATATTAGCATTAGTTCAAATCTAATATCGTACACGTAGCTTTTATGCTATAGTTTAAAAACAGCATTAGATACAGGGTAATGATAACTCAAGAAGTGTTTCTTCAAAATGAGAGAGAGGTCTGATGTTGTTTATACGCGGTATGGCGAAATTGGCAGACGCTCCAGTTGTACACACTGGTGGGGGAGAAACCCCGTACAGGTTCGAGTCCTGTTGCCGCACATTATATGGGATAGATAACCAACGGAGAGTTGGGCGAGCCTGCTAAGCTCAGCGTACTCTTGACTGAGTATTCGGGGCAGAACCGAATTATCCCGCCTTGTATATTTACGCCCCTATTGGCGGTGGCTTTGAAGCTGTGCCGAAAACAGCTTTTGCGGTAGAATAGGCAACACCGCATAGCTATTCGAAAGGATAGCGAGCCTTCTCGCTAGGAGATAAGCGAGTGCTTTCACGGAGTAATTGGTGAGCTGAAACACCGTAAAAACAGACCCTCTGGATGCGCCGTGAATACGCATCCTGCTTTGGCTAATCAACTAGTCCAGCGACTAGGCCCGCCTAGAAAGCGGTGCGTTCCCGAAAGGGAATGGAGGGCAGCACTTCGGTTAGCCGCCATAAGGAAGTGGAATCGAACCAGCGTTCGGACTCGCCTCGAAAGCGATGTGTTCCTTAACAGGGAATCTGGAGCGTCACCAGTCACTTCCTCCACACATTATATAGGGTAACTTCTTTTATAGAAGTTACCCTATTTTTTTTATTGACAATCCGCATATTAAAATGATATAATATATTTACAGAAAAGGCCAAGAGAAGGAGAAAAACATGGCTAACCTTTATATTCTCGCAGGTGTGGCTGGATGCGGCAAGAGCACTTGGGCGCGTGAGCATAATACTGACTTTAACGCCAAGGTCATTTCCCGTGACAATATTCGTTTCGCCTATATGGCAAATGACCCTGAGTTCAATCCTTCTACTGATTATTTTAAGTATGAGAAAAATGTTACTCGTGACTTCTATAACCAGATTAACTGGGACTTGTGCGTGAATGATATTAATGTTATCGCTGATGCTACTCACATCTCTTGGAAGTCGCTTCGCAAGACCGTTGAGAATTGTGGCAAGAACGCTGATAAGATTATCCTTGTATACTTCAATCGTGGTCTTGCCATCGCTTTGCCGCAAAATGCTAAGCGCGATGGTGTCGAGCGTGTTCCCGAGGAAGTCATTCGCCGCATGTGGGCTGGACGTTATATGCCTGCTCGTGCTAAGGCTGCGGGTCTTGTAGACGAGTATATGATTGTGTAGGTGATTATGGAAAAAGATACCATATATAACCTTAAACGCATTTTGGATATTATCCAAGAGCAAGAAAAGAATGATTCGCCTATTGGTTTTGAATATTGCGTATATGAAATGCCGCAAAAAGAATGCGAAGATATATGTATAATCTTGCAGAAACTTGGGTATAATGCAATTATAGGACATAGACTCGGAAGTGAGTCTACAATTACAGTGATGAAAGAATAGATATGTGTACATTTGATTATCCAGAACATTATAATTATCTTACAAAAGACCAGCAGGAAAGCGTTCTAAGCTGGTTCAACACTACGAAAGACATTGAGCGCAGTATTATTAGCAATTCTGTAAAGAGTAAGTCTGAACGTGAACTAAAGGCTTTCTCTGAGAATCGTGAACGCTATGAGACACAGCTTCGCGGAGCACAGTCCATTCTGCGCTCGATGGGTATCTTCGTTGAATATAATTGGCCGGGCCATGAGCACGAGTATTTTCTAGCGACTGCGGCAGATGCCGAACGTTATCGTAAGGAGCATGAGTAATGGCTGCATGTATTCATGGAGACGTATGCCGTGCATGGATGCGGCAGACAGGCAGTATTGCGCCATTGCGTGCTTCTTGTCCTAACTGTCCTTGGTTTGAGCCTAAGTACCGCACAAATGACCCTTGGCAAGATTTTATGAGTTGTGCTAAACAACATAATAGTATGTTACGTTATAGCTAGAATGGCAAGAAAGGTGTTTTATGATTGCTAATGATGCTCGCACAATGGTATATGATACTCTTTACAAATATAAGTATGATATTCCCCAAGAGCTAGAAGATAAAATCAATGAAGAGATTATTGCTGCGGCAGAGTGTATGAAGTTCCGTTGCAAGGTAGAGCTTTTCCCTTGCGACGATGAACGTGCGCAAGATATAGAGTTTCGCCGCAATATTGTTATATATTATCATAGCTTAGGTTATAATTGCTATGTGATTCCGCAGAACGGTTATTTTGTTTTAATAGTGGAGTGGTAAATATGTTTTTTGTTATGATGGACTGGTTTGAAGATGGTGTTGATTCCTATCGTGGAATGAAGGTAATTCCTATTCTAGATAGTGATGCAGATATTGCACTTTTCCTCGCACATGATATTGCTTACAATATGGACGTTTGGGAAGAGTATGAGAAGCCGCACGATGTATATGTATTCCATAGTGATAACGGTATCTTCGATGAAGAAGATAACTTTGTATGTTCTTACTTAAATTGCGATAAATTCACCAAATGCGGCGAACGTAAGTTTAATGGACGAATTCCTGAGTACTAATGGTAGAGCTAGAAATAGCCCTGTTTTTTTCTTGTAGTAAGCCATATAAAATGATATAATATATTTAAGAAATGAAGCAGAAAGGATTTTATATGGCTTCTGAGTTTGGTTTTCGTCCTTGTAAGACTGAAGATTTAAAAGGACAGCCCAAAGTCCAAAAGATGTTGCAAATCTTTAGCTTTAACTGTATTTTTTATGAAAAAGGGCATAATTGAAAAAAGAAATGGCGATTTAAATCCAAGCTACGATTCAAGTCTTTATTTTACAATTGGTGCTATCGCTGCACTTTGTGCAACAGTATTTTTTGTTTTTTCGGTTAATGCAATTTCGTCCGTTACTCTTTGGATATATTCTCCTTATGGTTCTTTTATTAATTATATCCTTAATTAGTTGGAAAGAATGTGAATAATGAATACAGAAGTTATTAAAGAAATCGCAAATCAGTTGGGAATTGCCGTCAGCGCAGTTACAAAAGACGTAATTCCAGCATATGCTTCATATGTGATTGCATATAATATTAGTATGGCGTTAATGTTCATTGTCGTTGCCAGTGGTCTATTGGTCTTAGCTCGCTTTTTTATGGCAAAGAGTAAACAATATGCCGACTGGGAGAAAGAAAACACTTCAAACAAACAAAATGAAGCTAAAGATAAATATGAGACTTTTGCAGTGTGTGGATATGCCATGTATGTAAGTTGTATTATTTTGGCATTCTTCGCAGGGGCAAGTATTATAAAGCTCATTCCTTGGATTGTCTCGCCTTATGGAGCCTTTGTACATATTCTTATGCTGCAATAAAAAGTTCTTGCGTTTCGTTATATATTATTATATAATATATATAGACCAAAAGGGAAAGGAAATTACATGATTGGCTCAAAGGTTTTTTATAAAGCTCTATACGGAGATGTATATGGCGTAGTCATTGATATTCTTTTCTTCTGCGATAGTCTTGTTATTGTTGACGAAGATGGCGTATTTCATACTGCCAAGCGTGAAGATGTTTACTATCTCTAAGGAGATTATATGTGCAAGTATTGTAATTTCAAGATGAACACCCGCTGGGGCGAGAGCATCGACTGTACCGACTATGAAAACGCTGATTCCGATATTGGTATGTATATTCATTATTCTGGCACAGATAAAGCCTATTATCTCATGGGTGAATATTACTATGGGGCCAAGGGTATTGATAAGCTCGGTTGGTCACATGAGATTAAGCATTGTCCTTTCTGTGGCCGCAAGTTCTAAGGAGTTTTAATGAATTGCAACCTTATCTCTAACATTTTGTCGGCTTTGGATACCATCGCATATAATGAGGGTTGGCTGATTGGTGAGTATAACGGCGAAACGCGCAGCACTTTTTACTATCGTGGTATCAAGTTCACAGTGGTAGGTCGTAAGCAAGTACCTGTCTATTTCGATATTTATTGTGAATATCAAAATGGAAAGGATGTGACCTATAGCAAGATTGGCCGCACATATCTAGGTGAGAAGGGCGTGATGGGAGAAAGTCCAGTGCAGAACTTCGCAGTTATGCTCTTCTGTGATATGGTAAAGGAATCGAAAATTCTTACTATTTTCTAGTTGACCTACGTTCTTTGATATTATATAATATTATTAAAGAAAGCCAAGAGAAAGAAGAAAGATATGCGTTACGTTTGCGACACTCCCCTTTATCGGTTCCCAGCTTGGTCTGGCGGCAAGACACGCCTTGATGATTTGGTTGACCATCCTGACGCTTACGATTATATTTCCAATATGATTGAAGAAGCCGACCTTTACGGCGATGGTGAGATTCGTACTGAGACTGAGCTGAATGATTATCTCTGGTTTGATATGTATGATGACTTGGCAGAAGCCGGGTACATGACTGTAGACCATGAGTGGATTGAAGATGACGAAGAGGAAGAGGATGACAATGATTAAGCTGTCTGTTGGAGATTATGTTACCTATACCGGCCCTACTGGTTTGATTAGCGTTGTCAAGATTTTGCACTTCAATAGCGATGGGACGGTTCTCGTCAAATGTCTCAACGGTTCTACCGTACATGTGCGCGAGAACAGTCTTTCTCTATACTAACCAGTAAACAGGGGCGAAAGCCCCTGTTTTTATATTCCAAGAGAGGAAAGAAAATGAAGAGCGCCAAGATTTTGTTCGATACCGTCTATGGTAAATGCAGCAATGGCGATATGTATAATTGGAAAGCGTGTAAGCCAAAAGAGCATGATAACGTGGTATCTTTTGATGTGCGGCAAAAGGTAGATAATCAGCTGCTTTGCTCTTGCGCCATAAGCTGTTTTGAAGAGTATACATATGATAGTGAATATCCTGTCGGTCGTGTGCATTTTCTGTTTTATGATGGTTGTGATGCTCTAGAGTTTAATGTAGAGGATTATAAGTGCGAAGTCGGCAGTATCTATATGAATGATATTATTGACATGGCAATTGACATGCTCTACCGATAATTTTATACTTGCGGCCAGCCTTATATTATTATATAATATATATAAAGAAAGACAAAGAAGGGATACAACATGACCCAGAGCAGCAAGAAGTTTAAGCAGACTGTCAAGCAGGTTTTCGCCAACGTCAATCATGTGATGCGCATGTGCCATGAGGATGTGGCAATCGCAAGCATGGACGAGCAGACTTATACTTATTCTTTTTGTGATAAGCATGTAACTGTTACGGCTTATATTAACTATAAGGGCTTTGAATATGCGCCGCTATTCGTTATTGCCGCACTCGGCAGTGACGATGTTGAGGAATTGACAGTATATAGTGCAGGTTATATGGAGTGTGCATATGTCTATGCCGCCATTTGCCAAACGTTGGGAGTGTAAGATGAATAAATTTATGAATCGGCTTATTCACGATTTTATGTATGATAATGTTGTCAAGTACTCTTGGCATATCTTGAATATCGTGAAGAAGGAAGAGGATAAACTTTATGTTCGAGTCGCTTCTGATATTTCCGATAAAACTGCTGATTGTAATATTCACATCTATTCTAACGGTGGTAGCTTGGACGATAGCGATTCTGCTGCTTACAATTTTGTGCTATGTTTTCGAGACAGTGAAGGATATAATGCTGAGACTGTTGTGGGAGTTCTAGAGAAAGTAGCGGATGCCGCGCATGTTCTTGATTGTCTATTGGCCGCAAACGATTTTGATAAGGATTAGCAATGAGTTATTACCTGACTGATGAAATTGTTAAGAGCCTGAAAGAATATACCGATTATGTGGAGCAGGCATATCACGAGCGTCCTCTTTGTCATTTTGATTGGAAGCCCGCACGTATTTCTGTAGATGAAGCCAATCTAAGCAAAGTGCTTTTTGATATGGTTTGGCTTGATGATGAATCGCTTAAAGGTTGTGTGTCTGTCGATGATTTAGTTACTACTGACCATAATTTAAAAACGCAACACAATCTAGACTTTTCGATTTGGCAGTATAATCGTTATTTAGGCGATTCAACAGCTAGGTTTGTTCTTCCGTATCACGGCGGTAATGACTGGAATTCTATTGGTCAATACGTTTATGATTTTGTAGATGAAGTTGATACTTTAATGCGTTGTTATTAGGAGAGCTATGTGGTACTTAAATAAGTTGTACAATGCTTTAAAACATTATTGCATCGATAATGATACAACTTGGACTATTGGCGATGCAGATTTTTATATGAAGTATGATGAATCCTTTTGTGATTTTTATATTTTTCCTAAAGATGGTCACAGTTCTACGTGCTGGGTTACTATTTTTGACTGTCCAAAAACCAACTCAGAAACTAAAATTTTCTTAGGGGTATATGCCATTTCAACAGCTAAAAAGTCTGTGTGTTATAATATTTTAGGCTCTTTGCCGCCAGATTTTTATGTAGGCATCAATAAATATATTTTAGGTGAAAAATTATATCATGTAATAGATAAAACACATGATAAACTAAGACAACGAATGCTTACCTAAAATTTTTCTTGCAGATGGTGAAATAATAGTATATAATATAAGTATACCAAGAGGGAAAGGAAAGTATATGAAGCGCAACGATTACGTACAGTATCTTAATCCCTACACTTGCAAGTTCATTATTTGCCAGATTGAAGAGATTTATGGCGATGGTCATGTTCTTCTATATGCTGTCGATACGAACGAAGCATTTTTGGTTAACACTTGGGAACTTTTGTCTTATTAAGGAATACACATGATTCAGCCTTTAGAATTTAAGCGTGAATATATTCATAATAATCCTTCTCATACAGACCAAAATACTAGCCTTGAGACTATGATTGATGCAGCTTTAAAGTATAGTGCTTATGATAATACTACGTATTGTACTCTTTTTCTTATATATTTGAGTGACGCTGATATTAAAGTCCTTGCCAAGTATGCCGAAGCTGGATATAAAATTGGTATTAAGACAGCACATCATTGCGATGATACTGATGATATAGAAGTGACCGTTTGTTATTATTATTGATACTGGTATAAAAAATTCTTGCGGCATGTCTTTCATTATTGTATAATATAATTAAGAAACCAAGAGAAAGAAGTTTTTATGTGCAAGTATTGTGAATATAGTGGCAATGTTAAGTTTGGCGCCAATATGCTTGATGATAGCTATAGCGAGGGTGAGGGCTATTCCATCACTATTTGCGATGTTTTTAAGAATCCTCAGCGCAAGTTCATTTGCATTGAGGACGAAGATGGCGAGTCGACCGCTAGCTCTATTGATATTAACTTTTGCCCCATCTGTGGTAGGAAGTTGTAACAGACCAATAGAGTAGAAAAAAAAATACTTGTGGTTCATCTTTCATTATTATATAATATAATTAAAGAAAGACAAGAGGAAAAGAAAGGTTTTCCAATATGGCTAAGTATATGAAGGCTAACATTATCTTCAACAAGTTCTACGAGGGCGATGGTCGTTTCTGCGGTATCGAGTATACTGAGTGCATGTTCAAGAGCCTTGAGCAGCTTAACCGCATCATGGCCGAGGTTGCCGCTAAGAACCTTCGTGAGCATCATCTTGTCTATGAGGGTTATGTCGGCAGCATTGAGAACCTTTAATCTGATATATTAGTTATCCAAGAGAGGAATTAGAATGGGCTTTATTTATCTTTCTTTTAAGAACATGGTCGAAGACGATGCTAAGAACTTCATCGTTGCCAACTTCGAAGACGGCACTTATAATGGTGATACCGAGTGGGAAGAAGTCTTCGACGATATGTATACTTCTAACGAAGTGTGCGGCAATGCTTCATTCGCTGGGCATCCTGACTGCTTCGTCGTGTCGTATGCGCCCGACCGTGAGAAGATTGCTTTTATGTTTGCTGACGAAGATGTTCGCGAGACTCTTGAAGATGAATACGGTGACGCAGTGCCTTGGTATGAGTTCATCGGTCATGGTCAGGAAGGTATTACAAAGTTCGATTCTTGGCTTCGTGTTGCAGTCCTCTGCAAGCTGAACGATGACCTTTATAAGTATTTTGAGCAAGTCCAGAAGGACTTTGGTAAGGAGAACAAGTAATGATTGGTGTCGAAAAGTGTAATACCCCCGGTTGATGCTTATTATAGGAGCGATGCTGTGACCCATTCACAGATTCAGGTAGCTGGTTTGGCAAAGGCCGCACATCAGCTTGCGTCTTTGAATAGTGAGTTCCTCGCCAAATTTAATTATGCCACTGATTATTCAGGTAACATCATGGATATGAAACTTGATGATGATTTACTTGAATTCCTTTATCCTGCACTTATCGAGGGACATGAGAAACTAGTCCAAAAGCAAAAGAAGCAAGAGGAAAAGGCTCGCCGCAAGTTCAATAAGTCTCAAGTTAATTTGATTAAGCGTGTCAAGTATGACAAACCTTGGACTATTGTGTGGTGGAAGGACGGTCAAGTTACTCGTTCTAAATGCGCGGAGAATGACGTATGGAGTGAAGCCGCAGGCTTTAATGCTTG
>ERZ1035025.251-NODE-251-length-39022-cov-62.441527_pt1 | contig 39022 bp, 24 predicted proteins | sample MGYA00520619_ERZ1035025 | MGnify/ENA primary metagenome ERZ1035025 (study PRJEB33766, sample SAMN09781742) | gut metagenome | biome: gut microbiome | host: Homo sapiens | place: Madagascar | study: EMG produced TPA metagenomics assembly of the PRJNA485056 data...
TTGAAGTTTTTTATTATACTGGCTTATAATTCAGAAATTTTATCTAAATTTGCATCGTGTAAGGAACTTCACGCAGGAGTCTTCTTCACAAGACTTTATAAAATATGAAAGATTATGCCAAGAGCTACAGGACCGATAGGTTATATAGAGCACCGATCTCCGATGAAAGATGAGACTGGCAAGTATTTGATTCATCCTCAGTTTGTATATAGGGATGTATATGATTTCAAGAATATGCGTGATGGTATGCGTCAGCATTACCAGATGGCTACTCCTCAGTTTCTGGCAGCCATCCAGTCTATCAAGGATGAGACGATGATGGCACTTTCCAGTGGTATGGAGGTGAAGATAGGAGATATGTTCATCATCAAACCCAAGTTGAAATTGAGAGACCATAAGGATGATGATGGCAATATATATCATAAGGTGTATCATGAGGGTGAGCTGATTCCTGCCAATGAAGTGGTGATTGAGGGTTTTGAGGTGAAAACCACCCGAGAGTTTGATAAGGAGTTCTTTGTCAATTATGGTGGAAATTGCAGCCGTATTCCCTGGAAGGTAAGTTTCCCGCCTAAGGAGTCGGCTCAGGAATTGCTGGACATCACCAATTTCTGCAAGAAGCATGGCTATATCACGGTAAAGGATTTGATGCGTCTTCATGGTGTTACCAAGTATCATGCCCAGAAGGTACTGTCTGGTTATTGCGAGGGCGAGTTCCCGAAGATGACTCGAGAGCGCGAAGGCAGGGTCTTCATCTACCGAAGAATAGGAGTGTAAAAACGATAATTATCTACCGAAGAATAGGGGATAAAAAAGATAATGCAGAAAACGTCCTTTCACAAAACTCTTCTTGTTGTTGATAAACAGAGAGTTAAGTGTGAAAGGACATTTTTCTTATCCTACTTCCTTTACAAGATAGAGATTGCCGTCACGGGTATGTTCCGGTTTGCCGAAAAGGTGGGTCAGGATCTTGCTGAAGGGATTCAGGGCGATATTCTGAACACCCTTGGCGTGTATCGTTTTCAGCTTTTTCAGGATGATGTCGGCGGTCATTTTCTCTCCCTTTTCCCCTCCTTTGGGAGTTCTGAAGTACGAGGCAACGGTTCTTTCCAGGTCTGTCTTGATATAATAGGGCAGATTGTGTTCCTGCATCTCCTTTTCATCCTCCTTGGAGAAGAAGTAAGGCTCGCCATGCTCTACCTCATCTAATAGTTGGGCATAGATCTGGTCGTGCTCGATATCATCTACGTTGATCATCCCGTCGGGTTCCAGAATCAGGAATCTTCGGGAGCCTGAGCGGTCGGTGAGAAGTTCGCGCTGGTTGCTGGTGCCGGTGAATGAGGCGGAGCGGGGCAGACGGTTGAAGTTCTTCTTGTAGGCACCGATGAAGCTAGGCTTCATGGTTTGCATCAGGGTCTTCATCAGCGGCATCTTCTTCGGATTCTCCTTGTCCAGCTCATCGTCGTTGATGATGGCAAACTCTACAATCTTTCTCTGTGCATTTCCCTTTTGATTGAGCGAGAAATCATCCGTGTAGTAATCTCTTAACCCGTTGGGTAATAGGCTTCTGAGAAAAGTACTCTTGTGCAGTCCCTGTGTCGTTGAAACCAGAGTGAGCATCACGCTGTTGGCATGTTTCTCGTCGTATCCCGCCATCTGTGCCACCATGGCACGTAGCCAGATTCTTCCCATCTTCTGGCAATAGTCAGAATGGTTGATGCGGCGCAGGAAGTCGCCGATTCTATCCTTTCCATCCCAGGTACCTCTCACCTGATTGATGTAGGAGCGGATAGGATGATAAGGTTGGGCGTACTTCGACTTGATGAGTCGCTCTACGAAGTGATCGCGCACAAAGATGCCAGCCTCCTGCACTTCGATGGCGATGGTGTTGATGGCATATTTGTCGATGATTTCGAAGTCATGTTTGATGGCATCTTCGGAGTCATGTCCTTCTGCTTCAGCCTTCTTGCGGTATTCGAAAACATCGGTGATGACATTGTATCGGAACTCGTAGTTCTCCAGCAGCCACTTCTGCATATCCGCGATAGGGCGGAGGTAGTTGCGGCTACGTTTCTTGTACTGTGCCTCTTCATCGGTAACTTTCTGTTCCTTCTCCTTTCTGAAGTCCTCCTTCTGCTTTTGGAGGTTGTCTTTTTCCTGTTGAAGGTTTTCTTTCAGCAGATCATTCTGCTTTTCGAGTGCTGCGACATACTGGGTATCGTCGATCAGTCTCTTCAGTGTTCTTTTGATATTCATATATATAATCGGTTAAATTCGTTTATTGAGTAATATCACTGCAAAGATACAACAATAAAGAGGCGTTTGCAATACTATCGGCGATAAATGTTGCAATAAATTTAGAGGGGAGAAGGAACGTTTACTTGAGGGAGAAAGGACCTATAGAAGAAGGATAAATGATACTCACTTCGTATCGGTTGACCCTAGTCATCCATATAGATGACCCAGGTCGTCTATATGGATGACGGTAGTGGTCTATATGGATGACGGGAGTCATCCGATTGTAAGAAGGTATGTTTCCTCCTTCTTTCATAGGTCCTTTCTCCCTCTGGCAAGCGTTCTTTCTCCCCTTCGTATCGGTTCCGTCGTTCTCTGTTCTCAGTTCCATCGTTTACTCTTGTTGCAAGTGATGTGAAGCGGTGTCGATAAAAATCCTTCACACTTAAGTATGTGAATGTCAATACGTTACAGTTGCTGTGAAAGGAGAAATGATTTTGTAATGCAAATAAGAGTTTTCCATAGATATTCTATTATTTATTAGGGTGTCCCGATTTGAACCCCGCCGGGACGCCTGGCGGATAGCTTCTGATAATAACCACAGGCTGATGTTCTATTTTATATGCTAGGTGTTTATTCTATATTTACTGGTAGGAGTTTTATGGATTGTCCTTGAAGGAGGATTAGTTGTGGAGATACTAATCTTGTTATTTGTTTGGTATTTGCATCGTAAAGGATGGGTGTAAATAGAAAAGTCTGCATATTCCTTTGCCGGGAATGTGCAGACTTCTTAATAACTTTTCTAATTCCATATACTCAATCTCCTATCTTATATGCGCCCAAAGAAATCCGTATATTCTTCATCGAGAATTTTCCACGAACCATTGATTCTGCTTCCTTCTTTCACTATCAGATTTTGCTCAGTCAATCGTTTGAGGTATTTTTGTACCTGGCGTGTTGATATGTTTAGCTTATCTGCCATTTGCACAGTTGTCACTTTTGGATTAGAAGTGATAAGTTTGTAGATAGCTCTTTTTGCCTTCACGAACTCTTTTCTTTGCTTGACTTCTTTGGCTGTTTCTTTCTTTTCGTTGGCGAACTCTTTTGTGTCGTTGGCGAACTCTTTTGTGTCGTTGGCGAACAGTTTTTCCGAGTTGGCGAACTCTTTTGTGTTGTTCGCGAACTGTTTTTCTGAGTTGGCGAACTCTTTTGAGTCGTTGGCGAACTGTTTTTCCGAGTTGGCGAACTGTTTCTCGTTATTGTACTCGATGATGTAGATGATGCTTCAGGAAGAGTCTCATATCCTGCAAACATAGCCATGGCGTACATGTTGGTGATGAATTATTCCATCCTACTCTTGATAATTGTGGTAATCGTTAATATCACGATGATACATTCTGGAGTATTATGGATTGTTCTTGGTGGAGGATTAGGGATGGAGATTCTTATGCTATTATTTATTTGGTATTTGCATCGTAAAGGATGGGTATAAATTAAAGTCTGCATATTCCTTTGTCAGGAATGTGCAGACTGTTTTGCTAGTAGGTACTAACCTTTTTGACCGCAATTACGACCGCTACGACCGCAATTACGACCGCTACGACCGCAATTACGACCGCTACGACCGCAATTACGACCGCTACGACTGCAATTACGACCGCTACGACCGCAATTACAACCGTTTAAAGATTAAGTTCTTGTTCTCCTTTTGGGGTAATTATCCATTTCCTACCATTAGGAGACTTTTGAATAAGGTCATCCTGAGCCATACGTACGAGAATACGACCTATTTTTCTCAATTTCTCATCGTGGGTGTTACTAGAGGGGAACACATGTTCTAGTCCTTCATATACATCTTTACGCCAAAAGCCCATATCTCCAGCGTTATGAGCTAGTTGGAGTAATAACTTTTGAATGCTATTTTCTTGAAGGCCTTTCTCCTTAGTATAATGCCCTATCTGATTTGTCATTTTTGCTACAGACAGAGAAATTGTATAGTGAGGAGCACGTCCCTCAATCAAGCCCTTGTCGTGAAGTTGCTTTGCGGCAGCTTGGGTGATTGGATGATGTTTTTGTACGGCATCCAACCATAGGCACTCTTTCAACGACAAAGAGTTGTTGGTCTTCAATAGGTTGGTATATTTCTCATCTATCATTTTGCCATAGATGGTGACTCCGACCGTACGATGTTCGTTATCTATCTCATAATCAGGCATAGGGAAGAAGCGGTTACGCTGCTCTGTGTAAATCTTCTTGATGCCACGTCCCACAGTATCAATCATATTGAAATTGACCATTCCACGGCAAAGGCACTCATTGCGATAATGGAGTTGTGGACCTTTGTGCTCCAACGCATTCTCGATGGTGCCAGGAATGAAACTACCACCATTTCCGTAGTATAATGTACTTGGACCTTCCACGAAGACAATACGTTGTTGTAAGGTATAGTCTTGATGTGCAATGGCATTATGCATCGCCTCACGAATGGTGTATTCATCATATTGCTTCATCGTATCAGGAAATAAAGTTCCACCAGGCAGCTCACGCATCGTCTTGTTGCGGATTTTGCTCAAGACCTTATCTACTGTCAAGATAAATGGTATGGTGAAGTGCTCGTAATCTTGTACGATGCCCTCCTCGTCTTGCCAAGTCCATGTGATTTGAGCTACTGCGGGATATATCTTTTGGATAGATAGTGGCTTGCCCAATAGCAAGATGGCTGCACGTGTCAGTTGTCCATCCCTCATCATCATGCTGTTTGAGAGGAATTCTTCTTTGCTCCAAGCGTCCACTTCATCTCCTGGAATGTTGGATGAATGTACTTTTTTGAACATGACTCTTGCTGTAGCTAATGCCAGTTCGTCCAAATCATTGATGGTAGCATTGGGTACGAGTTGAGCAGTCCAATCTGGAAGAGGTGGCTGACGGCGAATGGCATCTTGCTTGGCTTGATTCAGAGGCTTCAAACTTTCACCATCACGACCGTATGCCACACCTTTCCAATGCATCACGATGTTGCGTGGTGATGCAGGTACTTGGAATAGAAGGATACGTTTTCCTTCGACTTCAATTGGTACAATATCTCGGAAGATAAGATTGTCTGTTGTATGCTGGGACATGTCTTGCTTCAGACGATTGAGAGCAACTTCGCCATCCTTGAAGGATGTGCCAATAATCTGGTGCTTCTTGTCCCAAACACCAAATACAATCCAGCCAAACTCACGTTCTCGCAAGTTGGCTTCATTGCTGAGAGCAGAGAAGTACTTTCCCAACTCGTCAATATCAAAGTTGTTCTCCGCTCTTTTGAACTCGACCACCTCATTTTCAGAGTGCTCCCAGAGCTTGTGAAATATCTCGTTATAATTTTCCATTGTTCGTTATTTTTTTGAATTTTTATACAAAGATACTACTTTATTCTATAGATACTTTAATAATTAGAGAATGTTAGCATAGTTCATTCATAAAGAATGAAATTGGAAGTGATGTGAACAATTTTTGTTGTTCTTTAGATAGCTTCTTAAAATATATTTCTGCCATAGTTTTATTCTCAAGTAATAAATGAATTGCAGTCTTTTCTTCATTGGTTATATCTGGACTTTCTAAAAGTTCAACCAACAAGTCTTTTTCTTCCGATGTGAAATTTCTTTCTCTTTTTATGATTTGATGAAAGTTAATTATATGGCAAATCTTATGCTTCGTAGCTTTATCTAAGATCCATTTTGAGAGGGACTTGACTGCACCCAAAAGCATTGGGTTCTTTGTTGCTAAACCATCATACGTGTTTAATGCCATTAATAAATCATTCGTAGCTCTATTGTAAATGTCTGGATTATATTGTGAGGCAAACTCATAACTTGAAATAATCTTTGAATAATCAATATTGTTGACATTTGTAAAATCCTTGTTACTAAATATAGGAGTGAATGGAGAACTGATAAGTTTATCCCCATTGGAATTTTCGTATGCAAAGACTAATGTTTCTGCATGCTTAAAAAACTCTTCTACCTTATATTTCCCATTTGACAGTTTGGTAGCGAACAACAGAAAATGGTATTTCCCTATTGTTGCTGTGGTAATTGGATTCAATTCGTGATCTTGGGATATTGGCTTTTTATCAATGATAGCTTGTCCCAGTAAATCCAAGCATACTGCATCTTCATCGCTTAGGTCTCCGATGTTTACATCTTCTGTAACGCCCATCAACTTATACAGCATTTTTGCTCTATGCCATTTCTTATATTCTTCTTCTATTTCTTTATAGTCTGAAGAAGGAATACTTTTTACTTGTACTTTGTTTCCCCCATAGCATATAACTTTAGTCTTTATGCATTCAAGCAAAAAAACTAATTCATGGAGTCGTGTACTTATGTTGTAATTTTTTGAATCAAATTTTATGAAATTTACTTTTCGATTGTTGATTCCGATAGTTAAGAAGTTGCCAATGTTTACAATTTCTGTATCTTTATTTCTATAAATATCATATTCTGTATAATAAACTTTTCCCGCAACTTTGATGTCTTCATTTACATGAGTTCCACGATACACTGAATATTGTTGCTCTCCGATAGGATATTCTGTGGAAAATCCATTATCACCGGTTTCCGCATAAAGATATACTGGTTGGTTAGTGAGTTTAAATAATGCTTCCTCTTTAGTTTTACAGCCAGAAATAGTTGCTGTTATTTTATACCCATGTTTGCTAGCTTCTTCTAGAGACAATATTTTCTTGTCTGTAAAAGAAATTTGCTTTTTACAGTCACGATGGAAATCTCGTAAGTCATTTTCTAAAGATGCTATATCTGGGTTGAATGGCGAAAGCCTTACTGATATTTTATTCTGATTATTTGCTTTTTGAATATAGCGTCTTAAGTCTATTGGTGCTAGCTTTGCTATATACACAAAGTTTCCTGTCTTTGTTATATAAACAACAAAGTAAAGTATTCCGCCATCTCTTTTGTAGGCATGTAAGTCTGTTAGTCTTATTGGATATGATGGGGTGCTGGGGATGTTTTTTATAGTCTTCCCCTTTACTTGTACGGCAATACGAATCGTAGATTGATTCTTGCTTTGCAAGTAAATGAATCCATCCCAAATGGGTTCTCTGTCATTTTCAGAAATACATGGGTTAAAGAGGCCATTTTTCAAGAAAATGTCCTTTACTGCCCCAACTGCTATTTGTTCAATCTGCCTACTATTCATGTTGTTTTCTTATATCTTGTTATTGATAAATATGATGTGGCTCAAGAGCTCTGTAATACTCTTTGCGTCATAATTATAGTTCAATATAATCAGTCTTTGAATATCTAATTTTTGTATTTTTTAGCTTGGGATGTGTTTGTAAAAGACATCTTAGCAAATGTAAACTTCGATAAATGGACTTGCATAATGAATGCTGTTTAGATAGATATTCATTTGCATATTCATCTAATTGTATTTTATGAGCAGGTGCTTGCCTCTCTTTGCGCAAGTGCTTTAATGGACTTAATATGTCATCGCAAATACTACTGTTTATATGGTTAATCCATTCGTTTAAACAATCTAACGAGCCTCTTGTGCTGCCATTGTCTCGTTTTATGGACATAAACATTTTAAAAAAATGTACATCAATGTTAGATATCACGATTTTTTCTAACAATAGCAAAAACTGATTATAGCTTTCAAGGCTAGGAAAAGGAAGTATGTCGAATTTCTCTAAATTTTCCTTGCTATACGTCTTTCTAAATAAAGACTTGCTGAACGCATCTGTTGTTAAGTTATTTATGTTTACAATTTCCTTTAATATGGCTCTGTAAATTGTATCAGGAAAATTCCATGATACATTAAAAAGATTATCGTAATAATCTTTTAATATTTTACAATTTGCAGTATCTTTTATCATATGCCCATGCCATATGCTTTGGTTCATTGAAGACATATTTTGTAGGTCTCGTGGAAATGCAACAATAACAAAGTCCTCTTTGTTTCTGCCAATGCCAAATGTCTTTAAATTTATGTATTGTGTACTATTGATATCTGCTTCAGAATGAATTTCTCCTTGATAATCATTGAACTTCAGATTTTTTCTTGGGTCAAATGCATAATGCTGTAATACATTGTATTCAAAAAAGCAGGCTTTAAGCTGTGGATAGCCTATTGCCATCATCTTTTTAAATGGATATGATGCTAACTCTGATACATTTCTGTTCTTTCCCAAGTAAGATGGAGATGGATACAAAACTAATTCTTCATTGAATGAATAGTTCTGAATGTATTCAATTTGTTCTTCTATAGAAGGAAAACCAAATCTAATGATATATGGATTGCTGTCAAATTTTGAAGAAAGTACACAAATGTCTCCCTTCTCAATTAGCTTTTGCAAAACATCTTTTGTTTCATTTTTTGAACATGATGTTACGGAACTTAATGGGATACCATTAAATTCCGTAGATTGAATATAGTGCAAGTAAACTTCATCAAGAAGTTTGTCTATACTTTTTTGATATTTGATGGGACTATTCATATTGTCAAATTTAATTGTTATATCCAAATTTATTCCATGCTTCGAGAACGAGGCGCTTGGTGCGGTATTCGCCGTATTGGCGCAACTCGTTGTCTTTCAGCACTCGGAAGGTCTCGTTGATGCAACCTTTGCCACAGACATCTTCTGGGTCTAAGATGTAACGGAGATCTTCGGTGTTGAGACCATAGAGGTGGGCGAAGATGGCATCAAGCTCGGCTTGGAGAATGGCTCTGCGCTCTGGATTATAAATCCAAGGCTGCTGATTGCCAAGTTGGGGAAGCTCGGAACGTTGTTCCTCGCTCATTTCTTCCCATAGTTCTGAAGCCCAACCATCCATGTTATGATTGAAATAGCATAGCTCAGCTACTCGCTTCACGATCTGCCATTGCATGGCAGATGGGATTTGGTCAGGGGTGAGGACTGGAAATTGTTTGACGTAATTAATGCTGGCATGTGTGCCTCCTATTTTCTGGCGTGAGCAGTAGTCGAATATTAGTGATGACATCATGCCGTAAAGCGCAGCCCCGGGCATACAGCCACGCTCCGCGTAGAGGAGCGTGGCTGTATTCCCAACGCCGCAGGCGTTGGGAATAGGCGAGACAATGAATGTTCGCATGTCAACACCACGTGCAATGTCACGAAACGCAAAGAGCCATTTATGCTTCCATTTCCAAATAACTTTTCCGTCTTTGTCCATCTTAACCAATCTATCATTTACGGCAGTCAAAGGCACCCAATACCACGGCATAATATGGCTGTTAGGATTGCTAAGCTCATCCAAAGAAGGCATATTGATAGAGTTTGGACGTTCGCCTTCTGTTGGCCAAGTTCCATAATGGTGATTGTAATGCCATATCATCTTGCCTTCATAGAGAGGGACATATTCCTCACCGTCTGGTGTAGTAAATGTGTTGCCGTTCAATGTTACTCCTGCTTCTGTTAATTGAGCGTATGTACGGAAAAGGTAAGAGTCTGTTGACATGTTGAACATACTTCCAAACTTAACATTCCATGGATTGTCTCCATTTTCCTCATTGAGAATAATAGTTGTATTACGGTAGATTTTTGCCGTAAGTGATGCATCACGACTAGTGCGAAATACAGGGCAAGTCTTCGTATTTGGGTTGAGACGTGCAAAGTCATCCGTCCTCAATGTATAGATACGTCGAGGGTCTAGTAAATGGTCGATTCGTGTGAGATAGAATCCACCACTTACAGTGCGAGGCTCTGCTTGTGCTTTACCTGCTGTTATGAGACAGAACTTGAACATTCTATGTATGTCAAACAATGCTTCTTTATTCTCAAAGTCATATAATGAAATGAGTCTATTTTCATCAATGAGTTTCGAGAAGAAGTACTTGTTGCTGTCATTTACAGCAATGCCAGTAGGCAATACGAGCCCCCATGCCTCTTTTGTGAAAGAGAGGCATAATTCTGCGAATAGCGACGAAAGTTCGAGTTTGCCAACGGCAGTAAGTGGAAAGCGTCCTGAGTTTTTCACAAAGTTACTTTGGCTTACAATGGCATTGCAAGCCTCTTGAAACTCTTGATACAAATTAGGGTCTTCCGCTTCGAGTTGTGAAATCTTCTTTTTGCGGTCAGCTTGGTTGGCGGCTTTGACAATATCATTGTTCTTGCCTGTAAACCATTTTTCTTCTTCCATTTGTAGCTTATCCCAAGGTGGGTTACCGCACATCACGTCAAATCCCTTGTTGGCAGCGAAAACCTCAGGGAACTCCACGCACCAATGGAAGAAACGCTGCTCGTCAGCCATGCGTCTTACCTCAGTCTTGAAGTCGGATGACAGTTGGCGATAATAGGTAGGAAGTGGCTTGCCTTTTTCAAGGCATTCCATAGCATCTATTTCTTGGAGTGCACGCATAACGGTCTTGGTATATGGCACTTCAGCTTCTAATTGCCATTTGCCATTCACATCTTCTTTTTCTTTGATGATTTCATCATGTTTAACTGTCTTGTAGAAAGCGTAAGTGTAGATGTCGCAAGCACGGCGTAGGCAATCTACTCGTGCAGAATCCATCAGCTTCTTCCAACGCTCTTGTTTGATGACTTCCTCTTCCAAGGTATCTTCTGGCAGATGGTTGATAAAGCGAATCTTGTCTGCCAATCCTATTTGGGCGGCAGTCATATTCTCTACGCCAAAAGAATTTTCCAAACCAAGAAGCTGCTCGTTGCCACTATCTCCATTCACGGCTTTGATTGCTTCTTGGTTCATCTTCTTCAATGCTTTCAAGGTGTCCTTGTCTTCTGCAGTCAAAGCCTTATCTGGCACGCCATCGATAAGCATCTGTAGGTCAGAAACTCCCAAGACAGAGTTACCGCAACGGATATGATGGTCAAGGAAAGAGAGAGGCTTGCCAGCACAATAGCCTTCAATCCATAATACAACCTTGCAAAGTTCCACGGCATCCGGATTGTAGTCCACGGCATATACACAACGAGAGATAACCTCACGCAGTGCCTGACGATAATCCAAAGAAGCAGGGTTGTCCTCACCTGTGCGAAGGGTACAGATGTACCAGGCAATGGTGCGAGCCATCGCCAATACGATATGTCCAGAACCACTTGCTGCATCGCATACTTTCATGTTTAGCAAAGCCTTCACCTTCTCTTCAGTAGTGGATAGATGGGAAATCTTTTCCTTGATAACTGGTTCGAGTGTAGTCTTAATCAAGTTTTGTACCAAGTCTGGGCGAGTATAATAAGAAGAGGTGCTTTGACGATCCAATCCACCCACGAAACCAAACTGCCAGTCGGCAGCACTCACTCCTGGTTGTACGAATGGACGCATTTCGAGAATTCCCTCATATACAGAACCAAACTCCTCTACATCCAGTGAGGAATAATTGATCTTGACACGCTGCTGGCGTTCATCAGTAAACTCATTGAGGGCACTGAAAGCAGTGAGTACATCATGGTTGCTCACCTGGCATTGTTTTAGCCAATGGAGTGTCTCTATACCAAAGAGTACACCACCCAAAGGCTTGATGCCCAGACGCTCACCAAAGGTGTCTGGCTCGAAGAGGTGGAATGTGTCCATCAATCCTTGCCATAAATCAAAGTATTGGCGTTGCTTCAAATATGCTAATTCAGAGAGGTGGCGCAAACGACTTGCGGCATAAAACTTCTTATAAATGTCTTGCCATTCACAGAGTTGCTTGTAGTCGGGAGCATCAGGAGAATCGGGAATCTGATAGACCAATCCTCGCTCTTCGATAATGAAGAGGAAGAGTAAGCGGTAAATGAAGTGTATCAGTTCCTTGTTCAGCTTGACTGCATCCATCGTACCTTCCGTGAAGGCATTGCGCAAAGCCTCGTTGCCCTTACCCTCTGAGGTAAGCACAGCATTTCCGATTGTCTCCATAGTCTTTTGTACGGCAAGAGACAGACCGTTGCGGATGCGGTTTCCGGATTCAATACTCATATTGAACCAGTGTTCCATGACGCAAGGCTCGTCTCCACCGGCATGGAAACGAGAGGCATGGAGCAGACGGAACATCAGGCAGAACTCGGTATATTTGTCTTCCTCCAACATTCTGCGCAGGTCAAACTCAATATAGGTGAGCTTGACCAACTGACCAGAGTTGCGAATCAAGCGGAGAACCTGACCATTACTGATGATGCCATAAACATTCTCTGTGGCATTGAGGTATTCGAGCATGGTGGCGTGAGCCGACTTCTTTCTCATGCCACCTTTGGCACGATAGTCGAGTGAACATTTGTCCAATGTTTCTATGCTGCCATCTGCGCTGATGTTTTCGCCAATAACAATGAAAGGCATTTTGCCTAATGGTTGGCAAGTATAGGTAATGTCATAGCCAGTGCCTGCCACCTCGATGTTGGTGGCTTGACGGTCGAGCGAATAACCGAGGCTTTGCAAGAGACGTTCCATGAGGTCACGGGCACGACGAGTGCCGTATGGATCCTTGTTGACCAGACGCTCGTTATTGGCACGCTCCTTATAGAAACTCCAGTCGTTGCGAAGACTACTCCACACGTAGTCGATGGCAGCAGAGACAGGGATGTCCATGGCAAAGTCCTGTTCTCTGTTGCCTTCATACGTGTTGTCACGCTCTATATTGTGCAAGATGTCATCCGATAAGAGATGACCATATATATGAATACTTGTATAATCCATTTGTCTAAATCTATAATTTCGGTACGAACAAATAAGCTGCTATCACATCCATAGGCAATACTGGTTCTACCACCTGATACTCTGAAGCCTTTAGGTATGTGCGATACTTAGAGAAGGCATCCACCAAATGAGAAGCTCTTTCGAGGGCAATGGCATCCGTATGCTGACGGAGTGTATCCTCATCAGTAATCCAACGAATGGAATTGGTGAGCAATGTCTTCTGAGTAGGTAAGTCCATGCTACCTGATGCCTGGGCATGCAAGAACAGTTGCTTAGCCTCCTCTTGGGTAAGAAAGTCGTGGTTGTCTATTTTCCCACGATAGCCTACGAATATCATTTCCTCGCCAACCAATTCTCTGTTTTCGACCTTTTTGTCACGGATGACACTGCGAACACGCATTAAGAGAATCGTGGTGCGTTTAGCAATCTCGGAGGTTTCCATAACCAATGCACGGCAGGCTCCCAACTCTCCACCATTGACAGAATCGTTGACTACGGCACGGCTCAGATCTTCTACGAAGGTATGGTTACGCCCGATGTACATATAGTGCTTTGGGGTAGGAGAGGCGAAGGAGATACGAACCACTCCCTTGGCTGTGGCTTTGTCCTTGAAATAATGACGCAAGTTGGCTGGCAATTCCAAGAGGTTGAAGCTATAGCAGAGTGGTAGGTCGTCGGTTTGTACGCTGACACCTACATGCAAAAGTTGCTCGATGACAAAGTCGCGAGTGTCTTTTACTCCACCAATTACCGACTTGGCTTCTTCCAGAGAGGCGGTCAAGCGAGTTGGATCCATCTGCTTATTATTGTGAGCGAAGTAGGTATGAGAAATCTTCTCGTTCTCTTCCATCTTCTTCAACTGTATCTCTATCTCTTCATCCTGCTGACGTTTCCACTCTGGGTCGCTGTCGAACAATGAAAGCTCCATATAGTCAGTTCTTGTAGGAACCTTGGCATCGAAGATTTTTTGCATGATGGATTCCATCAAGGAAGCGTCGTTGTCTGCGATAGGGAGATAGACACCCAGTTTCTTGCGTATCTCTTCTTGCTTTTTGTAGAGAACATTGAGTACAATGTCATCCACAGGGTTGTTCTTGGAGTGAAGTGTAGATACCAAAACGTCTTTTGCCGTTTGTCCGAATCGGTCGATACGTCCATTTCTCTGCTCCATGCGGTTTGGATTCCACGGCAAGTCGTAATGAATGACTGCCTCAAAACCTTGCTGCAAGTTGACACCTTCGGAAAGACAGTCGGTGCAAACCAATACATGTCGGTCTTCCTGTGACAAGGCATCAATCTTCATCTTGCGTTCCTCGTCGGCAAGGCGGCTGGTGACAATGCCAACTACTACTTTCTTGAACTTCTTGTTGGCAGCTAATTTCTCGGTAATGTATTTGCCCACATATTCTGCTGTCTGTATATATTGGCAGAATACGATAGGGTTCATACCGCTATCAAGAGAAAACTTCACGATGTCGAGTGCTTGTTTCACTTTCTCGTCAGAGTCTGTTTCTTTGATGTGTTCCAACTGCTTGATAAATTGGGTGAACTCCTTCTTGTCTGTATTGCTGGTTGTTTCCAAAGCTTCTGGAACGACATCGTCTGCATTCAACAAGTCCTTCAATGGATCGTTGAATATATACACTTGCTCGGATTCATCATCTGTGTTGGAAGAGGATGAATCTTCTCTCTTGTCAATCTTGTTTTGCAGCATACTGATTCCTGCGTCAGGGCTTGACATCACGCCACGCATCAAAGCCAGCAAATCCCAGTAAATGTAGCGTTGCTTACGCTTGTCAGCTCCCGAAACTTTCTGGATACCATTCTTTACATACTCAATGAGTTGTCCCAATAGGTTGCGATATTCCTGGGTATAAGAATACTCATCTTTATCTATGCGTACACGTTCTGGAAAAACAACTTCATCGCCCAGATACTGTTTGATGTCGGCACGGCGACGCTGTACGAAATAATGAGATAGTTCCTCACGTTCGGCAGCGGTTTGAAGTTGGTAATTCTCGAACTTCGGGTTCAATAAGCCTATAAGCGACTGGAACTCTTCACTTTGACCACTATGAGGTGTGGCGGTCAAGAGAACCAATTGCTGGTCTTGCTTATCAGCCAAATCCTTCAATAAACGGTAACGTTGCTGTTGGTACTTGTTGGCACCTGTAGGCTTGGCACAGGTATGCGCTTCATCCACAATCACGAAGTCTGGGCAATGGTCCAGGAAGATGTTTCGCTTGTTACCTTGTTTGACATAATCAATGGAAATGACCTGATAAGGTATGTCACGAAATACATTCTGGTCAGGACGCAACTTCTTTTCCAAGCGACTGATGGTAGAGGAGCGGATGATTTCTGCATCCAATCCAAACTTGTCCTTGATTTCATTTTGCCACTGCTCACATAGATGAGGCAAGCAAACCACGGCAAAGCGAGTAATCTCATGTCTGTCGAGTAATTCCTTGGCAATCAATAATGACTCCAAGGTCTTACCGATACCCACGTCATCGGATATGAGAAGACGAATACGTTCTTGCTTGAGGGCAAGAATCAGTGGCACCATCTGATATGGACGTGGTTCAAAAGACAACTTTCCTAAGCACTGGAATGGACCAGCTATGTCACGGAAGGACAGGCGGCAGGCATTGTAAAGCACTTTGGCTGATGCCTTATAACTATTTTTACCGATGTCTTCTGCTGTAGGGCGACGGAAGTTGTAAGAATGAATCTGCAATTCATCCCCATAAAGTGGTAGGTAGAGACCTATTGTTTCTGCGTCTGTACCTCCCAAAGGCTTTATGAACATGAGGTCATCCTCTCCAGATTGCTGAACAACCCAAGGACGATTTCTAAATTCTATCAATGTACCAGTCTTGTAATCCATATCATTTATTTTACTGGGGTGAATATATCTGAGTATTGGCTGATGAAATCTTCCAATGGTGTGGCATAATGCCATGCCAAGACTACGAAGCCAGCGTCTTCAAGTACTTCTCTCTTTTCTTGGTCATCTTGCTGAACCTCAGGGCGGTCGTGTGGCGTTCCATCACAGAATATGACGATACGGTCGCCATACATGAAGTCAGGCTGCACATAGTATTCCTCTGGGAACATCGGCTGAGCCTTGTCTGGCAAGCGAAGATGATGCTCATGCAGATATTTTAGAAACTCATATTCAGTAGAACTGTTATGGTCTCTTGCAGCTTCCAGTGCTGCATATTGCTCATCATAGCTGAGCGTTTGCCCAGCTCCGTGCAGCTCTACCTTGGCTTCTTGCATCAACTTTAATGTACTGTAAATCTTGCGAATATCAATCTGCTGATGATATGGCTGATTATAGTAGTTGAGCAGGTTGGAATAATCTGCAGGAGTAAGCTCGTTGAGTTCGTCGGGTGTCAGCTCTGGCTTGTTGAAGCAAATATCGTATGCTCTATTGACCACATCCATATAAGCCGTAGGTTCATTGACCAAACGACTCAGTACTCCGAGAGAGCCTTCCGCATTCTCATAGATAAGAATGTTAGGGGTCGCTCCTTCACCCATGACCTCAGCCCCCATCTCGCTACCTTCTATTTGGAAGACATCCTCAATGGCTTGCTTGAAGGCATAGAGGAATGTGCGCACAGCGTACTTGTCTCTTAGCAGCAAGGCTTGTAATGGCTGGATGTAGATGGCATTGGCTGTAGTCTCAGCGAACAACTTCACAAACTTAGTTCTGTCAGCCTCCTCAGGATTCTTGTCTGCTTCGGCTTGGATGCGTGCCAAACTGCCGTTGCTAATCCAGTCACCTGTCTTCGTGTCGAAGGCAAAGCCATTTCCATTGCTGTCATTTCTTGATTCCAAGATATAAGTCAAACGGCATGATGGAATGTAACGGATGTTTGCCAAGTGCTCACCATGTGGCGATTTTAGCTCACATTCGCTGATGGAACGTGGATCATCACTTGCAAAATAGGTCTTGGTCTGATAATATTTGCGTGAACGTTCCTCTTCTTGACACGTTATCTTTTCTGTTTCAGCTGCCACCATATCTTGTGCCTCTATGCACATGCCAGGAATGAGCTTCGCCACACCATCGAGCGATTCACCAGTAATGATGTCGGTATGATGGGTAGTGTTCTCTTCATCCTTATAGACCACACCCGTCTTTGGGTTGTAGAAGAATTTATGCGGAATGATTTCCGATAAAATCTGCATACGGCTGATGCGGAACTTTCCACCATTATTATATATGATGTTCTGAGGACCAAACTCGCTTAATGCAAGACGCTTTGGACGGCTGAGATATTCCACCTTATCTGACTTATACTGTAACAATGCACGTTGTGGCAACTTAGTAAAGTTATAGCCAGGCAAGAATCCCTCACTTGCTAGATAGCGATAAGGGTAGAACTCGTTCTCTTCCTTGTTCTTTCCTTGGTTTACACCCAACAACATGTCACGAAGACTCTCTCCACGGAGTTGTTTCATGTGGGCATCACGCTTCTCCTTGGAGTTCTCACCGTAGATGCGGTTATTGATGACAAGGCTTGCTTCCTCAATCTGAGTTTGTGCTTGTTTATAGAGAGAACGCCAACGTTGGAGGGCTTTGTCGAAATCATGTTCATAATTGGTAAGAAGATGATCCATCCAATGCTCTGTAAACCAAATAGGACGCTCAGACTCCATACGATTCTTTAAAAAGGTATCTTCCATGATTTGTGTGAAGATACGTTTGATTTGCTCCTTGCGCTCTGGAGTGAGTTGTAGGGATGCACGAACCTCATCTTTCAAAGTGATGTTGTTGATGTCTGTATAATCCACTAAGTCTTTGATTCCGTCAGACAGTTCCTTGATAGGGCATAATGACAGAATGGTAGAATGGAGGTGGGTACGGAATAGTTCTTCGTTTACTAATTCCATTCTTGGAGCCTTTACTTCTCCCTTTACCATCTTTTCGGGATGGCTGAGATAGTAATTCTCATGAGAGTTGCGTGGACGACAGTAGGTGTAAACCAAAGCTGCCTGTCCGCTACGACCCGCACGTCCTGCACGCTGGGTGTAGTTGGCTGGGGTAGGAGGTACATTGCGCATACCAACGATGGAGAGGTCTTTGATGTCGATACCTAGCTCCATGGTAGGTGAACAGTACAGGACAGGGAATTTTCCTTCTCGGAAATCCTGCTCACGCTGTTCTCGATCTTCTTTTGAAACTTGACCTGTATGGTCTTTTGCTTCCAAGCATACATCTTTGAGAGGTATGCTTTGGTAGAATTGTTGGAAATAATGGTTGGGTTCTTTGTCAAGTATCTTACCACCCTCTATGGTACGGAATCTTACAAAGTCACGGCAAATGTGTTGCTTGTCGCCAGCTTGCCAAAGTATGCAACCATAATCCAGTTGATAGGTGCCATTATCGAATATGACATAGTTTGACAAAGCTTTGAATAGCCTTGTCATATAGTGTTTGTAATCTTCTTCTTTGTCTATATTACGACCAGTTTGCTTGCTGATGTAGTCTCGAACGAAGATGCCTAATTTACTTCGGTAGCCACCACTTTCCAAATTATATGCATTGCGTCTGCGAGGGTTTTCAATAAACAATTCGTTGGCTTCGGCAATCTTGTCGCTTTCATCCAGTGTCCAAGGTGCTTTCAAGTTTTCTCTTACAGCCTTGGTCGTATCCTTTACAGCTTGTATGGTTCTCTCGCTGCTGTAGATGCACAGCTTATGGCGCAAATAATCCAATATCTGCGTGATGAATTCTTCTTTATGCTCATCGTCAAATCCCTCTAACTCAGGAATATCATATAGGCGTTCTGCACCATTATCGCCCGTAATTTCATCATGAAGATACTTGTAGCCAATGTTTAAAAGTGCACAATCTTCGAGGTTTGGCATAATTACAGTCCAGTTGCCAGCAAGGTCATCATAAATGATGGTAGATAGATAGCGTTCCATGATGTTCTTGACATCGTTGGCACGCCCTCCACGAAGTCCTTCTCGCTTGGAGTAGTCATCTACTTGAAGGTGAAGATTATCTAATACCATTCTGGCAATTTTAGTATTATCGATAGCCTCTGTTGCATCCTTGATGGCATTCCAAATAGCAGAACGTACTTTACCTATACGGATGAAGTCATTGAAGTGACCTGCTTGTAATGCAGCATCTTGACGAGCATCGACAAAAGTTAATACTTTACGGTCGTTTTGCGTTATCCCCATCTTTTGCATAAGGATGATGTCTTCGTATGACAATACTGTTGTAGCAGTACTTCTACCTTCACCGCCTATTCTTGACAGTTTTGAGTATTCCGACTGCTTGCCTTTATATATGGCACGAGCTGTTGGGTCGTACATCAGTGGAGAAGGTACAAATACAGCTTCCATATATCCCATACCGTCAAGTGGCTCAGTTGGGCTGTAGGCACCAGATTGTGTCACGTAAATCTTTTGTGGAATACGTGCTTCATATGTCTTCTTCAGTTTTCGTACACCTTTCTTGTTAGTGGTGTACCAGTCAGAAGGTATGTCATCGGAAGTAATATCCAGCATATAATTATCTACGGATTCGCCATGATGGGGCAAGATGATATAACCGTCATTGACATCGCTATCACCATCACCAGTGGCATAGCCGTCAAAGTTGCGAGGCATAATCGTGCTGCCGATAATCTTTATCACATAAAACTCATGACCACTAAGACGGCTGAATACGACTGGGTAGTACATGATTTTTACGTCACCATGCGACAACTCTTTACAGTAGAGCTTTTCTTCTACTGTAATCTGACGGCTGGCTTGGTCACCAATGGTAAGATACACATTTCCTGTCTGTGGTATAAATTGGTGAATCTTGTAAGGGAGTATAGATGCTCCATTACTTAAATTCAGTTGATTGCACCAATTTAGTAAGTCAATAATGTGCTTTTGGCATTTCTCTTCTTCCTCTCCAGTTTGCAGTGAGAGTTTTTTTGCCATATCTTCTATGGCAATAGGTTTTCCACGAAAGTATTTACCTTCCTTCTTTTTGTATTCGAGTGCTATGTTTTGCTCTATCCAAATGGCGGTAGGATATTTCTTGGCATCATCTATGTCGGAAGAAGTTGGTATGGGTGCATTGATGCAAGCACGCAATTCTCCATCCGATGGCTCCTCATCGGATAAACCTATGGCAAGTGTTTCATCAATTACTTGCTCTTTTGTATATGTGCTTCCGAAGATGCAGGAGGCCACTTCTGCTACTTTTTCTCGCTGTTGTACATAACTTATGCTGTCATCAGCTACCATGGTAGCTGATGTTCCGAAGCAAAGAACTTTTCCTGATGCAAGTGCTTTGATTCGTCTAATCAAGAAAGAGACATCACTTCCTTGCATGCCACGGTAAGTATGCAACTCATCGAATACCAGGAAATGTAAATTCTCTAAGAAGCACTTTCGCAAATCTTCTTCTTTGCCAGCACGTGTCATGAGCAATTCCAACATCATATAGTTTGTTAATATGATGTTGGGTGGTGTTTGCTGCATCTTAGTGCGAGCTTCATCGTTTTCTTGTCCTGTATATTTGCCGAATGTAAAAGGGCATTTGTTACCAGTCTTTTCTTCGTAAGTGGACTTGTAGCGACTAAGCTCTTCTGCTTGTGAGTTGATGAGAGCATTCATCGGATAAACGATAATGGCAATCGTTTTGTCCTTGCATACTTCTTCGTTTTGTAGAACATAATTGAAAATGGTTGCCATAAAGGTGCGTGACTTTCCTGAGCCAGTACCAGAAGTTACGATAAACTCCTTATCTTGGCACCCTAATTCAATCGCATCTTGCTGATGTTTATAGAATGGTTTGTCGAAAAAATACTCCAGATCGGGATGGATAGGGAATCCCTTGGCAATAAGCTCTTTTACGCCTATTCCCTTCTCGAAATTTGGATTGAATTGAATCAAGGCTTTAGGCCAAAGCTCTTCGTGTTTGATGGAATCGCTGACTTTTTCCTTAATTCGTTCATCCTTTATGGCTACAAAACTTTCAAGGTAACTTTTATAGCTGCCTTTTAAGTTTTCGTATAATTCAATTATGTTCATATCATTAACTTTTTATTATTCTACACGGATATAGATAGGTGCCTTATCTGCTTTTGACGGCAGTAATAGCTCCCGTATATCCACATCTAATTTTTCTGCAATGATGGATAGGGTCTCCAAACTTGGTTGCGCCGTATTGGTACACCATTTAGAAACTGTAGCTGGATCTTTGCCGATTTCTCCAGCCAACCATTTTGCCGTCTTCTTTTGCTCCACCAAAACAAGTTTGAGGCGGTTAAGGTCTTTGTTTGCCATTGCTTATCTCTTTAATCTGTTACAAAGATAGTGTTTTTCTTTGAGAATACGGCAAAAATACAGAATATTTTCTCATTTTCTTTGCGAATTAGCTCTATTTTTGGAAAATATGGGTGTTTTACGTGGCTATACATTATTTTCTTTGCAGCATCAGAAATAAAGGTTAAGGAAATCAACGCTTTGTGTAAACAGACATCAGCCTATGGTGATTCTTTATCTTCATCACCACAGGCTGATGTTCTATTTTATATGCTAGGTGTTTATTCTATATTTACTGGTCTTTCAAGTCCTTATCTACCATGGCGCAGACACAGGAGTCTGACCATACATTCTCTGCCGTTTCTACCATGTCGATAATGGTATAGATTGGCAGGATGATACCCATGATGCCGATAGGAGCATTGATACCGGACATCAGAGATAGGGTCAGGAAATAACATCCCATCGGCACTCCTGCATTACCCACTGCTGAGATAACAGAAATGAAGAGCCAGAGAATCATCGTAGTCCAAGGTAAAGGCATTCCTCCATTCTGCATCAGGAATAAGGAAGTTACGAGGATAAACGCAGCGCAACCATTCATGTTGATGGTAGTACAAATAGGCAATACGAAGCGGGAAACCTGATTGGAAACTCCCAGTCTATCTTCTGCAGTCTGCATCGTTACCGGCAACGTAGCAGCAGAACTCTTTGTAAACAGAGCCATTAATACAGCCGGCATCATCTTGCCCAATGTTCGCACAGGATTCAAGCCTCTTGCCAAGAGGAAGAGCGGGAGAATGATGAAGAACTGAATGACATTGCCTCCCAGGATAACAGCTACGTACTTTCCTAGAGAAGCCATCACGATTCCTGCGGAGAACTGGGCTGAGAGTTGTGCTGCAAAGGCAACGATACCCAGAGGTAAAGCCCAGATTAATCCATGAATCAGCATGAAGAGCAGATCCTGTAATCCAAACAATCCTTTCATCACGACTTCTTTCTTGTCGCTTGATGGCATTTTGGTTAAAGCAATACCTGCAGCTGCCGCCAAAATCAGGATGGAGAGTACATTTCCTTCGGCAAACGGCTTGATGATGTTGTTGGGTATTACCCCAAGAATATGGTCATAATAGCTGGTTTCTCCCAGCTTTTGGGGAACATCTGCCATACCACTCTGTACCAAGGCTGTAGGTAAATTGCCTGGAGAAACGATGTTGTAGAGCACCAGTCCCACTGCTGCAGCTGCTATCGTCGTGAGCAGGGTGTAGGTGATGGCGTGGCGGAATATCTTACCGGTATCTGCCTGGTTGCCCAAGGATGCCAGGGTTGTGATGACTGCCAAGGCTATGGTTGGTACTGCCAGAAGCTGGAATAAGCGGGTATAGACCGTGGCGATGAAATTCATCAGGCCATCCAGCCAGCTGATGCCGAACATACCCAAAACTGCGCCTACTATCAAAGCGCCAATCCATAGTACCAGCTGCCGGGTTTGCTTATTTTTCACTCCTTTTTGCTTACTGCTGCCAGCATTGCTATCCGGCTGTCTATTTCCCATATCATTCATTGTTTTTACCATGATTTTAAATTATTATTTTTTAGACAAAAGTATTCTCCTTATTCCAACCCCCACATATCATTCAGCATACTAATAGCTGACTCCGAGCGGAATACATGATTGCGGAAGGTGATGATGCCTTCGGGAGCAAGGTGGGCTTCGAAGGAATTCACCAGAAAATCTGCTTCGAGCAGAATGCGATGGTCGAGGCTGGTTACATCTTGATAAGTATGATGATGGGCAATGAGCCAGCAGATTCTTTCTATCTGTGCGGCTGTGAATCCATCTACTTCTGACAGTACTTTTCTTGCCTCGTCAGGACCCAGTTCTTCCTGGTGCTTGCCATCGCAGTTGCCGTATCTGGCTTGTGAAACGTGAATGCCTACATCGTGAAGAATGGCTGCTGCTTCGAGCACGAAGAGGTCTTCTTCATTCATTCCCTCTGCTATTGCAATCATGCGGGCAAAGTCGTGCACCTTTACGAAATGCTGGATGAGTGGCGCATCGCCACCATCGTACTTAATCATCGCCCTCATCAGAGTGGCGAGTATCAATTCATTGTTTGTCATAATCTTATGTTTTAAAACCAATACATATTTATCTGAGTTTTCTGATTACCCTTGCCGGGTTTCCTACTGCCATGGAATCATCAGGAATATCCTTGACCACTACGCTGCCGGCACCGATTACGCAGCGGTTGCCGATGGTTACTCCTGGGCAAACGATGACTCCCGCTCCCAGCCAGCAATCTTCGCCAATGGTGATGGGGAAGCCTGTTTCTACTGGCTTGCGGCGTTCCATATAGTTGATGGGGTGGTTAGGGGTTACCAGCTGGCAGTTCGGACCTATCAGGGTGCGGTCGCCGATGGTAATCCAGCCTTCATCGAGCATCGTGGTGCCATAGTTGATGAAGACATTCTCACCAATCTTAATGCCGTGACCATGGTCGCAGTGGAAGGGTGGGCAAATGGTGGAGGAGGCAGGAAAGCCTGGAATCAGTTCTTCCATAACCTGACGATAGTCTTCATCAAACAAGGTCATTGTCTGCAAGCGGGTGCAGAGTCGGTTGGCGTGCTCTATGCTTTTCATGCCTTGTTCATTGCTGAAATCATAGAGCTCGCCATTTCTCATCTTTTCAAATTCTGTCATCTTTGTTCTCTATTGATGGATGTAATCCAGAATCTGCTCTGCATGAATCTTGGTCTTGATCTCCTTTGGAGTGAAGATTTTCTCAATAATGCCTTCTTCGTTGACAAGATAGGTGGTGCGGAGGATTCCGATGGTCTTTCTGCCGCAGGTTACCTTCTCGCCCCAGCAGCCGAGTTCCTGCAAAAGGGTGGTCTCGGTATCGGCAATAAGTGGGAACTGCAGACCCTTGGTTTCTGCAAACTTCTTCTGCAGAGCCTGCTTGTCCTTGCTCACGCCGATAATCTCGTAACCGGCTGCTGCCAGTTCTTCCTTATGAGCCTGCAGAGAGCAGGCCTCGGCAGTGCATCCGCTGGTGTTAGCCTTCGGATAACTGTAGAGCACGAGCTTGCGACCACGATAGTCGCTTGCCTTGATTTCACGTCCGTCCTGGTCAATGCCAAGAATCTCTGGTATTCTATCTCCTACATTCATAATTATATATTATTTAAAAGTTATACTATTCTTCTATCTATTATTTCTTTCTTTTCACCCCTCTTACTGCCTCACTTTCCAATGGATTCTCGGGCCAGAAGTGCTTGGGGTAGCGGCGCTTCAGCTCCTTGCGCACCTCGAAGTAGGTGGATTGCCAGAAACTGGCGAGATCCTGCGTAAGCTGAACGGGCTTGAAACCTGGAGAGAGCAGCTCCAGCAACAGAGGCTGCCTGCCATCATCAACAGCTGGCGTCTGAGTCATTCCGAAGCATTCCTGCAGCCGGACACTGAGGATGGGAGCCTCGGCTCCCTGGCGATAGTCGATGCGGATATGACTGCCCGATGGAACTACGATGTGGGTGGGTGCGAGGCGGTCTATTTCCTGCTGCTGTTCGTATGGAATCTGTGCCCAGAGGATTTCCGGGAGATTGAGCTTCCTGAGTTCGGTGGTGCTCGTCTTGAGCTTTCCGCCCTGTTCCAGATAGAAGGGCAACCATTCGGCGGCTGTCTCCATCAGGTGTGCGGTGGACAGATCGGGCAACTCCATTTCCGGGTGCCACTCTCTTACCTTCGCCACTCTCCGCTGCAACCGCTGAACGTCTTCGTTCCAATCCAGCATGCTGAGTCCTTCCTTCCGGATGGCGGTGCAGAGGATATGGATAATCTGCTGTTTGTCGGCATCCTGGAGTGGTTTGCTATCCACCACCAGGGTTCCGATGCGTCGCTCTCTCTGCATCCTGATTATTCCCGCCTTACTGTCCCACGAGACGTTGTCGAACTCATGGGTAGGGAGGTCGTTGATGTTTACGGGAGCCGAGAGAAACACCCTGCCTGCCTTTCCTGAAGATGGAAGTGGGGTGGAAGCATTCGTGCCCGACGGCTGAGCAGATACATTGAGTGAGGCGATGGCGAGCCATTGCTGCGCCGACATTGCATCGCTTGAATCGATGAAGATTGTCTTGCCGTTCGACATTCTGAAATGTCCGATATTATCGATTGCCATGGCGATGCGCTCAGGATAGGCTAGGGCAATCAGTCTGCCCACTTCCTCTGCATCCACCGGCTCATTGTCTTCCTTCACCTTGAGCATCCTTCGGTATTCCTGGGCTATTTGGGCGATGCGAGCCCATCTGCCCAGACTGTTTTTCTGTCGCTGCGAACGGAGGATGGAGAGGCGCAGCGCCATATCCGAATCCTCTGAATCGCTCATCGGGTCTTTCTCTTCCAGCAGGGCGGCTACATCGCAGGCTAGAGCTTTGAGTGCAGAAGATTCTGAACTCATCATCATCTTGGCAATGCGCGGATGACAAGGCAATGTTGCCATCTTCCTGCCCAATGGGGTGATGCTGCCATCCGGTTCTATCGCTTCAAGAGAAAGAAGCAATTCCTTGGCATTGAGTAGGTTACTGTTTGATGGTGGAGTAAGCCAGAGCAGCGACTGGGGATTGTTCTCGCCAAAGGCTGCAATATCGAGCACCATCGGTGTAAGGTCTGCTTCCTCTATCTCCGGGCGGCGCAGGTCTTCCATCAGATGTTCCGAGGTCTGAGTCCACAACCGGTAGCAGATTCCTTCAGCCACTCGTCCGGCTCGTCCTTTTCTCTGGGTTGCCATATCCTTGCTGATGGTTACGGTTTCCAGGTGGCTCAATCCCGTGCGGGCGTCGTAAACCAGTTTTCTGCAGAGTCCGGAATCCACCACGATCCTCACACCTTCGATGGTAAGTGAGGTTTCTGCGATAGGTGTAGCGAGCACAATTTTCCTTTCTCCCTCTTTCGAAGGGGCGATGGCGAGGCGCTGCTTCTCGGGTGGAAGATTGCCGTAGAGCGGATAAACCTGCGGAACGGAAAGTTCTGCAGCAGATGATGAAGCAGCAGATAATGAAGCTGATGTAGATGATGAAGCTGCTGCTCTGCTGAGGCTTGCATCCAATATCTCCTTGCATTTCAGAATCTCCGACTGTCCAGGAAGGAAAGCCAGAATATCTCCCTCGTATCTATCTGCAGCCTTGAGGATGGTAGCTGCCACCTCTTTATATATATCGTATCGCGCCATATCGGTCTCAGAATAAACGGTCTCTACAGGGAACATCCGTCCTTCGCTCTCTATCAATGGTGCCTGAAGAGCCTCGCAGATGGCAGTAGCATCTATGGTTGCCGACATGATGATGATCTTCAAATCTGGTCGGATGATTTCCTGTGCCTGTCGGGTGAGGGCAAGCGCCAGGTCGGAGTTGATGCTTCGCTCGTGAAACTCATCGAAGATGACGGCGCTCACTCCTTCGAGTGTGGCATCGTGGATGAGCATTCGGGTAAGGATTCCCTCGGTGAGCACCTCGATGCGGGTTTCTGAAGAAACCTTGTTCTCGAAGCGTACCCGATAACCCACGGTCTTGCCCACGGGTTCGCCCAAGATGCTTGCCATTCGTTCAGCTATCTGACGGGCTGCAAGGCGGCGTGGTTCCAGCATCAGAATCTTTCCCTGTGGGGTGGCTCCGAGGAGGGTGAGTGGGAGTATGGTGGATTTTCCTGCTCCCGGCGGAGCGGTAACAACAAGGTTTGCCGACTCCTTCAGGGTGTTGTTGATGGCGTCGGCTATCTGGAAGGCAGGAAGATGACCTGCCTGTTGTTTGATTCTATCGTAATTCATACTGCAAAGATACACATTATTTTTGTGATGGGCAAATGATTAGAAAGGTAATGCATGAGAATGGCGAATCTTGTAGATTTTTTCCCTTATCTGGTTCCATTTTGCAAGGACCAGATAGCCAGATACGACTGCCAGATAGAGAAGCATCAACTGAAGGAGTGACAGATGAAGATGGTCTATGCTGGCACCCGGCAACAGACTGGTAAGCCGGAAGGCGGTATGGGTGGCTTGGGTAATGCTGGCAAGTACTGCTGCTACATGTTGCATCAGCCAGGTGCCGACGGAGGCAAGGCTGGAAATGTAGGTAAGGGGAGAAAGCAGCAGGAGTAGGGCACAAAGATAGAGGATGAGGGTGGCTGCCGGGATGGCGATGAAGCTGGTGAGCAGGGAGTAGCAGGATATTCTGCCGAAATAATAGACGATGAGCGGAAGCGTACCTATCTGTGCCGCCAGGGATACGCTGAATAATCCCCAGAGGCAACGGATGATCTTGTCGTGGGATTTGAGCAGTCCGAAGAGCGGGGGATAGAATATGAGGATGGAAGCCACGGCGAGAAAGGACATCTGGAAACTGATGTCGAAAAGTTGGAAGGGATTCAGAAACAGCATGATGACATAGGCTAGCGCCAGGGTGTTGAGCGAAAGGTCGGGGCGCAGGGCTAGCAGGCAGAAACTGTAGATGCTGAGCATGGAGGCTGATCTGACGGCACTAGGGGGAAAGCCGATAAAGACGACATACGCCCATACGGCAACGAGGGACAAGGCAATGGTGGGTCTGGAACGGCGCTTTCCGCCCAGAAGAATCACGAAGAGCTGGAAGATTATGCCTATGTGCAAGCCGCTAACTGCCAGTATATGACTTGTGCCGGAGATGGAAAAGCTCTCCTTGGTTTCCCGGTCGAGTGAACCCTTATCGCCCATCGCCATCGCAGAAATCACGGCGAAATCCTGTCCGTCGATATGATAAGTATGCAGCTGCTGTTCCAGCTGCTGGCGGAAGGAACGGCTTGCCAGGATGGTGCGGTCGATGGGGGAGAGTGACTGGTAGGTTTCGATAGATGCGGGCGCTTTCGTCTTATCGATATGATGGGAGGTGATGAAACCGCCCAGACAGAACAGGCAGAGCGACAGAAAGAGGCTCTGAAGAAGGACCAACTGCTTGATTTTTCTGAAGAAGAGCCGGAAAAGCTGACGGTTTTCATTGAGTACATAGCAGCAGCCGGCTAAGGCTATGGTAATGATGGCTGCGATGAGCCAATAGCGCGTGGAGAAGTAATCATAGCTGTATCTGGCTGTGATGATGCTAAGTGATAGTATGAGGCTGAAGAACATCAGCGGAGTGACTGGGAGTCTTTTATTTCTGTCCATTTTAGCCGTGTTTTCAGGTTCGTTTAAAAAAGAGAAGCCCGACAAAAGGTTGGGATAGTCCAACTCTCTTATCGGGCTTCTCATATATATAATAATGTATAAGCCTGCCTGGAAGCAGGAATACGTCATTTCGGGAGATTACTCTCTCTCTTGAGATTATTCTCTCTTGAGATTACTCTCTCTTGAGATTATTTGCCGAATCCGAAGATACGCTTGATGAATTTCTTCACAGGATTATCGTTCTTCTGTGGATTGACAACAGGAGCGTACTTGCGAGGACCGGAATTCTCAGTTCCCTTCTTCTGCTGGTTCTGCTGAGCGCCACCCTGCTTCTTCTGGGCTACGCCTCTGCCTCGGCCATTGCTTCCAGGACGAACGTTGTTCTCATTGCCTGGGCGCTGGTTGCCGTTAGACTGCTGATTGCCCTGCTGGTTGCCGTTCTCGTTGTTGCGCTGCTTATTGTTGTTGCGCTGCTTATTGTTGCGGCGCTTGTTGTTATTGCGGTTCTTCTGCTCGCCGTTGTGCTGCTCAGCGTTTCTCTGTTCATTGTTCTTGAACTCGCCATTCTTCTGTGCATCATTCTCGTGATTCTTCTGTGCACCATTCTCTCCATTGTTCTGAGGAGTCTTTTCCTGACGCTCGTTTGGCTTGTTTGGCTTGCGCTTGTGTGAAGTCTGGTCGCGGTCTTTCTGTCTGCGGCTCTTGGCGCTGGTCTTGCTCTTGCCCTCGCCGTTGCTGTTATTGTTGCCGCCGCGGTTGCCGTTGCGGTTGTTTCCGCCCTGCTTTCCGCCCTTGCCCTTTCGACCATTGTTGCGTTTTGAAGGCTTGTTGAGCTTGATGTATTCAGGGCCTTCGCCGCAATCTTCCGGCAGAGGCATCTTCTCTACCACCTTCTCCAGGAACTTCTCGATCTGTTGGAACCAGTACTGGTCTTCCTCGTTGACGAAGGTGATGGCTCTACCATCGCGGTTGGCACGGGCTGTACGGCCGATGCGGTGAACATAATCCTCAGTATCGTGAGGAACGTCATAATTGATGACCATCTCGATATCATCAATATCGATTCCACGAGCCACGATATCCGTAGCAACCAGTACGTCGAACTGACCGCTCTTGAACTTGAACATCACATCATCGCGCTCTGCCTGCTCCAGGTCGGAGTGCATTGCACCGCAGTTGATGCCAATCTGCTGAAGGGCAGCAGCCAGCTGCTTCACCTTCATCTTGCTGCCGCTGAACACGATGACGCGCTTCATATCGCCAGCCTTGAAGATATCTTTGATGATGGTCATCTTCTGGGTCTCGTAACAAACGTAAGCCTCCTGCTTGATCTTCTCGGCAGGCTTGCTTACGGCAAGCTTGATCTCTACAGGATCCTTGAGCAGGGCCTTGGCAAGTTCCTCAATTTTCTCAGGCATGGTGGCAGAGAACATGATGGTCTGGCAGGTCTTTGGCAACTTGGAGGCGATGGTATTGATGTCTTCAGAGAAGCCCATGTCGAGCATGCGGTCGGCCTCATCGAGAATGAAGAAGCTTACCTTGCTCAGATCTACATTACCCAGGGAAATGTGGGTGATGAGGCGACCTGGAGTAGCAATTACGACATCGGCGCCCATGCGGAGACTCTTCAGTTCCTGATCGTAGCGGTTGCCGTCGTTGCCGCCATAAACAGCCACGCTGCTCACATCCTGCAGGTAGTAGCCGAAGCCCTGCATGGCCTGGTCTATCTGCTGGGCCAACTCGCGGGTTGGCGACATGATGACGCAGTTGATGGCGTCTTTCGGATAGCCGCCATCATCAAGTTTGCTCAATACTGGGAGCAGATAGGCTGCTGTCTTACCCGTTCCGGTCTGTGCCACGCCCAATACGTCGTGACCTTCCAATATCTCAGGGATACATTTTTCTTGTACAGGGGTGCAAGTGTCGAAGCGCATGTCGTATAATGCGTCGAGCACGTTGTCATTCAAATCTAATTCGTCGAAATACATTCTTTTCCTTTCTTTTGTTGACCATTGAGCCGGATTGAGCTTCATCCGATTCAATGGTCAAGGTTCTTTGTTTCAATGTTTAATTACCTTGGTGCCTTGCGGTAGCAGAAGTAGGCAACGAAGGCGAAGATGATGTTCGGCAACCAAGCGGCAAGTGCCGGAGGGAAGTTTGCCTGGATGGCAAAGGTTGCCGATACGGTTTGCAGCATGATGTAGCCGAAGCTCAGTGCAAGACCGATTCCCAAGGATAGGCCCATACCTCCCTTTCGCTTGCGCGATGAAAGCGAAACACCGATGATGGTGAGGATGAAGGAGGCAAACGAGGCGGCGATGCGCTTGTGGTATTCTACCTGATACTGCACCACATTGCCCGAACCGCGGTTGATCTGCTTGGAAATATACTCCTTCAGTTCCGGACTGGTGAAGGTTTCCTGCTGACCCTTGGAATAAACCAGGTCGGTAGGCTCCATCGTAATCAGCGTATCCTTCTGCGCTCCGCTGGTGATGTGTTCCTTCATACCTTTCAGCTGGCGCACCTTCCAGTTGCTCAATTTCCAGTGGTATTTGCTGTCGGAGATCGTATCATACTGAATCTCCATCGCCGTAAGGTGGCTTACGAGTTTCTTGTCCTGGAACTTGTCGAGGCAGAATCCGTAACCTCGCTTCGAGTTGTTGTCGTAGTGCTGCATATAGGCAATTACGCCCTTATCTACCTGCAGCTGTACGTTTTCGGCAGAAGTATTCTTCTTCTTGTTCTTGTACATCGTCTCAAAGTTCTGGCGTACTACCGTGCCGTGAGGAATCACGTAGGCAGAGAGTACATAGCTCAAGGCTGAGAGCATGATGCAGGTGATGAGGTAAGGACGAAGGAGTCGCTTGAAGGAAACACCTGATGCCAGAATGGCGATGATTTCAGAGTTGCCTGCCAGCTTCGACGTGAAGAGGATGACCGCCACAAACACGAACAACGCACTGAAGAGGTTGGCGAAGTAAGGGATGAAGTTGGCATAATAATCGAAGATGATGGCCTTGGCCGGTGCATGATACTCCGTGAACTTCGCCAGGTTCTCATTGAAGTCGAACACGATGGAGATGGAGATGATCAGTGCAATCGAGAAGAAGTAGTAGCCTACGAACTTCTTGATAATGTACCAGTCTAACCGCTTGATGTATCTCAGTGGGTTGAGATACCTGAGCACCCTGAGGAATCGCAGCTTGTGCCCGATCCAGCCTAGAATGCGGGCTATGCGCTGCAGGATGGCAATGAGCCAGCCGAAGCGAGATTCGAAGGCTCTGCCCATCTTGAGCAGTCTGCGATGTTTTCTGATGTATTTATAATCTTTCATCATTTAATGTAAAATATGTATAGGAGCATCCTATAAAGTTCAATGCTCAACGCTCAAGCTAGATTCGACGGCCGAGCTGATCGATGATAGAGCGTTTCCACTCTACGAAGTCGCCCTGCTCGATATGATGGCGCGCATCTGTAACGAGACGGAGATAGAACGAGAGGTTGTGGATGCTGGCAATCTGCATGGCAAGGAGCTCCTGGGCCTTGAAGAGATGGTGCAGGTAGGCCTTGGTGGTTATCTGGTCGATGTCGCAGCCGTCTGGATCCACTGGACTGAAATCCATCTCCCACTTCTTGTTGCGCATGTTCATCGTACCATTATAGGTGAAGAGCATCGCATTGCGGCCGTTGCGGGTTGGCATTACGCAGTCGAACATATCTACACCGCGCTCGATGGCCTCGAGCAGGTTCTGGGGAGTTCCTACGCCCATCAGGTAGCGAGGCTTGTCCTTTGGAAGAATCTCATTCACCACCTCGATCATTTCGTACATCACCTCGGTAGGCTCGCCTACGGCAAGACCGCCGATGGCATTTCCGTCGGCTCCCTTGTCGGCAATGTACTTGGCTGCTTCGCGGCGCAGCTCTGGGAAAGTACAGCCCTGGACGATAGGGAAGAGGCTCTGCTGATAACCGTAGAGAGGTTCTGTCTCGTCGAAGCGCTTGATGCAGCGGTCGAGCCAGCGCTGAGTCATCTCCAGACTCTTCTTCGCATACATGAAGTCGCTTTGTCCGGGAGGACACTCATCGAAAGCCATCATGATGTCGGCACCGATGATGCGTTCTGTATCCATCACGTTCTCTGGAGTGAAGAAATGCTTGCTGCCATCGATGTGGGAACGGAACTCGCAGCCCTCTTCTCTGAGCTTGCGGATTCCGGTAAGCGAGAATACCTGGAAGCCGCCGCTGTCGGTGAGGATAGGGCGGTCCCAGCCGTTGAACTTATGCAGTCCGCCTGCCGCCTTGATGACTTCGAGTCCCGGGCGCAGGTAGAGATGGTAGGTGTTTCCCAGGATGATCTGGGCCTTTACCTGCTGGCGCAATTCTTCGAAATGTACACCCTTTACGCTGCCCACAGTTCCCACAGGCATGAAGATCGGAGTCTTGATCTGTCCGTGGTCGGTGGTGATGATGCCGGTGCGAGCATCGCTTGCCTTATCTGTTACTTGTAGTTCAAATTTCATTTCTTTTCTTTTTTGTCATTTTCAGGAATGGTGAAGTCGATAGGGTGCTTTACCTTCTCGTCGGTGAGGGCAAACTCCCAGACATCTGCTACATCTTCTACATAATGGAATTCTACGCCCTTGAGATACTTTTCTGGAATGTCGAGGATGTTCTTCTTGTTTTCCTTGCAGATCACGATGTCGGTAATGCCAGCACGCTTGGCTGCCAGAATCTTCTCCTTGATGCCTCCCACTGGGAGCACCTTGCCGCGAAGGGTAATCTCGCCGGTCATGGCTATGTTCTTGCGAACCTTGCGCTGGGTGATGGCCGAAGCGATACTGGTGGCAATGGTAATACCTGCCGAAGGACCATCTTTTGGCGTTGCTCCTTCAGGTACGTGGATATGGATGTTCCAGTTTTCAAAGATGCGGTAATCCACGCCCAGCAGGTCGATATGCGCCTTGATGTATTCCAGGGCGATGACAGCCGATTCCTTCATCACATCTCCCAGGTTACCGGTCAGGGTAAGCTTGCCCTGTCGTCCCTTGCTCAGAGAGGTTTCGATAAAGAGAATCTCGCCGCCCACAGAGGTCCATGCAAGTCCTGTTACTACTCCTGCATAATCGTTGCCCTGATAGATGTCGCGGGTGAATGGGGCGGTGCCGAGAATCTCCTTCAGGTCTGCTGCGGTGATGGATGGCTTCTCCAATTCCTTGGAATAGGCGAGCTTGTAGGCCATCTTGCGCAGTCCCTTGTTGATCTGTTTCTTGAGCTGGCGCACACCGCTTTCTCGGGTGTAGTGCTCGATGATGCCCTCAATGGCTGCCTTGTTGAAGCTTACCTTCGGGGTGAATTTGTCGAGACCTGTATTCTCCAATTCCTTCGGAATCAGGTGGCGCTTGGCAATCTCTATCTTCTCCTCCGTAATGTAGCCACCTACTTCGATGAGCTCCATTCGGTCGAGCAAAGGACGTGGGATTGAGCTGATGTCATTGGCGGTTGCGATGAAGAGAACCTTAGAGAGATCGTAATCCACATCCAGGTAATTGTCGTGGAAGGTGTTGTTCTGCTCTGGGTCGAGTACTTCAAGCAAGGCTGATGCTGGATCACCCTGGTGGTTGTTGGCTGAAACCTTGTCTATCTCGTCGAGAATGAAGACAGGGTTGCTGCTGCCTGCCTTGAGGATGTTCTTGACAATGCGGCCAGGCATGGCTCCGATATAAGTGCGGCGGTGACCGCGAATCTCGGCTTCATCGTGCAGACCGCCCAGAGACATTCTCACGTATTTGCGCTTCATGGCCTTGGCAATGCTCTTGCCCAGACTGGTCTTGCCGACTCCCGGAGGACCATAGAGGCAGAGAATCGGACTCTGCATTCCACCCTTCAGGGATCTTACGGCAAGATATTCCAGGATGCGTTCCTTTACTTTCTCCATGCCGTAGTGGTCCTGGTTGAGAATCTTCTGGGCATGAGACAGGCTGAGGTCATCCTCGGTGTATTCGCCCCAAGGCAAATCTACCAGCGTCTGCAGATAGTTGAGCTGGATAGGGTAGTCTGGGCTCTGAGGATGGATGTTGTCGAGTTTGGCCAACTCTTTCTGAAAAACCTTCTGGGTTGCCTCGTTCCATTTCTTGGTCTTGGCTTTTTCGAGCAGCTCCTTCTTTTCCGGACTGCTTTCGCCTTCGCCCAGCTCTTCCTTGATGTTCTTGATCTGCTGCTTCAGGTAATATTCCTTCTGCTGCTCGTCGAGATCAAACTGCGTCTTGTTCCTGATTTCATTTTGCAGGTAGAGCAGTTTCTGCTCCTTGTGCAAGGCCTTGAGTGCCTCTATCAGTCGCTCTGACAGCTTCTCCTGTTCCAGCATCTTGATCTTGTCTTCTGCCGTAAAAGGCAGGGAGGTGCAGATGAAGTTGCATTTCACGAAGCGATTGGTAATCTCATTGATCGCATAGACAGCCTCGTTGGGAATGTTCTCATTGTACTGAATGAATTTGATAGATTCCTCGAAGAAAGTTTGGGTCAATGCCTTGAACATAGGATCCTTGGCTTCCTTTTCGGTAGGCCAGGTCTCTGGCAGACTTTCTACATCTGCAAGGTAGAATGGATCCTTATCTACAATCTGCTTCATCTTGCATCTGCCTAAACCCTGCACGATGATGGTCTTCTGGTGCTCTTCGTTTGGCATGTTGATGACTCTCATCAGCTTGGCAAATGTTCCGGTTTCGTACAAGTCTTCCTGATTAGGTGAGTCTATGTCCGCATGCTTCTGGCAAAAGATGCAGAATACTGTTTCTGGATTTTGCTCCAGCATGTTTGCCAGCTCCTTGCTTTCCGCCCTGCCTATCAAGATAGGAGTAAGCACGGATGGAAAAACCACCAGGTCGCGAGTGCAGAGGGTAGGATAGATTCCTGCCTCCCTTTCTTGTATCAATACGGATGCATCGCCCTCAAAGTCGGCTATCATCTGGATTTGTGTATTCGAATTTCTGTTCATATTCTATTTGATAAACACTTTTTGGGGTGTATATGAATTTCTGTTCTATTTTGATAAACACTTTTTGGGGTGTATATTCTCTTGAATATATATTTATAGGGTGCAAAGTTAGTAATTTTTGCCGAGAATCCCATCGTTTTTTCCGAAAATCACCTCTTTATTAGATATTATTATTAATATAAGCAAGAAGACTGTAATAAAATGCTGATTTTTGCGTTACTATTTTAAAAGTAAAACTATGACTGGATTTAAATTCAAACAATTTGAGATTCATCAGGATCGTTGCGCCATGAAAGTGGGAACGGATGGTGTGCTGCTGGGGGCATGGGCACCTGGCGGTAAACGCATATTGGATGTCGGGTCGGGTACCGGACTCATTTCGCTGATGATGGCGCAGCGCTTCCCTGAGGCGCAGGTGCTGGGTATTGATATGGACGGAGAGGCTTGTGAGGAGGCTGCTGAGAATGTGGCTGCAAGTCCTTTTGCCGATCGTGTCGAAATAGAGTGCTGCCGATTGCAGGACTATCATTCTGAGGAGTCTTTTGATGCAATCGTAAGCAATCCTCCTTTCTTCTTGAATAGTCTAAAAAATCCAGACAGTAAACGTACGATGGCCCGCCATACGGATAGTTTGCCTTTCAGGGATCTTTTCAGGGGTGCAAAAATGCTACTGAGTGATGATGGCGTTTTTTCCGTGATTGTTCCTTCAGAGGTTCTTGAGGTGGTTGTGTCGGAAGCTTGTATGCTAGGTTTTTATCTTATCCGGCAGTGTGGCGTTAAGACTGTAGAGCGCAAACAGCCGAAACGTTATCTTCTGTCATTTGCAAAACATCGGTATAATGGAATGGAAAATACTATAAAAACAATGACCGATTCCGAGGGGAACCGGTCAGAGTGGTATGCGAAAATTACGGAAGAATTCTATATTTGGTAAGGGCTAGAGGTTCAGCTTTCTCTGTACGAGCTTGCTGATGGCTCCTACTCGTTTGCTTTGGCGCTGGATGTCTTTGTGAATGTCATCGCGTACAACATTGATGTCGTTGAAGAAATCGGCAAAGGCTGATTGGATGACGTTCGGCTTGCGCACACTCTTGTCTGCAAACGGATTTACAATCATCTTGATGCCTTTTTCTTCCATGTGCACATCTATGTCGGCGCCGGTCATCACAGGGTCGCCATCATAATGGATGACACCTGGCTTGCTGCGGGTGATGTGGAGCTTCTTGCACCGGAAAGACTTGATCTTCGAGTTTTTGTCGAGGGTCTTGTTGAACATGTCGAAACTAACCTGTGAAGCTTCGATGACATCAAACGGTTCCATGATGACTACATCCATCAGTCCGTCGCTCATAGATGCCTGTGGGGCAATATAGGCGTTGTTGCCGTATTGGGAAGCGTTGGCACATGAGATGAGAAACGCTTTATATTGTTTTGTTCCTGTCTCATCCTCCAGAGTATATGTTTCAGGCTCATATTTTAAGCCTTCTCTCAGGATGTTCTCTGCATAGCTGATCGGTCCACGCTTTCCGCTTTCTGCAAACTTCATACTGACAAAGGCGTCGAAGCCCATTCCGCAAGTGCAGAAGAATGGGTATTCGTTGATGACTCCGTAGTCTAGGTCGTGTATTTCGCAGGCGTTGATGATCTCAATGCTCTTCTTCAAGTTCATTGGCAACAGCAGGTGGCGCGCCAGGCCGTTTCCTGAGCCGCAAGGCAGAATGCCTAATGCTGAGTCGGAATGGACGAGGGAACGGGCTACCTCGTTCACAGTGCCATCGCCACCTACAGCCACCACGATGTCTGCGTGGTTGTCTCTGGCTTCGGCTGCCAGTTCTGAGGCGTGTCCTGGTCTTTCAGTCATTTTTATCTCGTACTCGAACTGCTCCTTGTCCAAAGTAGAATCTATCAAACTGGGAACCGCCGCTTTGCTGCTGGTTCCAGAAATCGGGTTCATGATGAAAACTATCTTTTTTTTCATATCTTAGTCAAGAAATTGTATTTTAAATTGCAAAAGTAATAAAAATCCCTAAAATGGCAAGAAATATCTACTAAAAAAAGCATAAAAGTAAACTTTCTTAGGAAAAAAGCGGTTTTATTAATCTTTTTTTGTATCTTTGCAGCCTGAAACTAGAAAATAAATTAAAATAGAAATAAAGTACACCTATTATAATGGGACAATTACAAGAAAGATACAAGAATTATCGTGTACCTCAGAAGTATATGGAAGCCGGTGTGTATCCATACTTCCGTGAGATTACAAGTAAGCAGATGACAGAGGTAACTGACATCGACGGTCACAAGATCCTGATGTTCGGTTCTAATGCTTACCAGGGTTTGACAAATGATCAGCGTGTTATCGATGCAGCTAAGGCTGCTCTTGACAAGTACGGCTCAGGCTGTGCTGGTAGCCGCTTCCTCAATGGTACACTCGATTTGCATGTGCAGCTCGAAAAAGAGCTTGCTGAGTTTATGGGCAAGGATGAGACATTGTGCTTCTCTACTGGTTTCTCTGTAAACCAGGGCGTGTTGGCATGTGTTGTAGGCCGCGGTGATTATATCATCTGTGACGACCGTGATCATGCCAGTATCGTAGATGGCCGTCGTCTTTCATTCGCTACCCAGCTTCACTACAAGCACAACGATATGGAAGATTTGGAGCGCGTGCTCTCTAAGCTTCCTGAGGATGCAGTCAAGCTCATCGTTGTGGATGGCGTGTTCTCTATGGAGGGCGATTTGGCTAACTTGCCAGAAATCGTGAAGTTGAAGCATAAGTACAACTGCTCTATCATGGTAGATGAGGCTCATGGCCTTGGTGTGTTTGGTAAGCAGGGACGTGGTGTCTGCGATCATTTCGGCTTGACAGATGAGGTGGATCTTATCATGGGTACCTTCTCTAAGAGTCTGGCATCTATCGGTGGTTTCATCGCATCAGATAAGGATACCATCAATTTCCTCCGTCACAACTGCCGTACTTACATCTTCAGTGCATCTAACACTCCAGCTGCAACTGCTGCAGCTCTCGAGGCTCTCCATATCATCCAGAAGGAGCCTGAGCGTTTTGAGAATCTTTGGGATGTTACCAACTATGCTTTGAAGCGTTTCCGTGAGGAAGGTTTCGAGATTGGTGAGACTGAGAGTCCTATCATTCCTCTCTACGTTCGTGATGCAGAGAAGACATTTGTTGTTACCAAGCTGGCTTATGATGCAGGTGTGTTCATCAATCCTGTTATCCCACCAGCATGTGCTCCTCAGGACACATTGGTGCGTTTTGCTCTTATGGCTACTCATACAAGAGAGCAGGTAGAGAAGGCTGTTGAGATCTTGAAGAAGATTTTCGTAGAGGAAGGTATCATCAAGGCGTAATAGCAAAACAATGCGGTTGCTGAAAATTCATCAATCGTCATATATAATAAGGTATAAAGGGGCAATTTCTTCGGAAGTTGCCCTTTTTTTAGGAAAAAACTGAATAAATGCATATTTTTACAAAAAAAAGTTGCTGAAAAATTTGGTGGAATAAGAAAAATGTTGTACCTTTGCACCCGCAATTCAGAAATGATGCTTACTGTAAAAAAGTAATTTCATTGTGAGAAGAAAGCGGGGTGTAGCGCAGCCCGGTAGCGCTCCTGTTTTGGGAACAGGTGGTCGCA
>ERZ1035025.253-NODE-253-length-38693-cov-32.665537_pt1 | contig 38693 bp, 33 predicted proteins | sample MGYA00520619_ERZ1035025 | MGnify/ENA primary metagenome ERZ1035025 (study PRJEB33766, sample SAMN09781742) | gut metagenome | biome: gut microbiome | host: Homo sapiens | place: Madagascar | study: EMG produced TPA metagenomics assembly of the PRJNA485056 data...
ACTTCGACCTGAAAGTCAGCGACCCCAAGAACCCCAGTTATCTGCTGATAGCCAATGACCCCGAAATGGAAAGCATCATTGGAGCGTTGAACGCCCTAATCCTCAATCGACTGGTGACGAGAGTGAACACCGGGCAAGGCAAGAATATCCCGACAAGCATCATTGTAGACGAGTTGCCCACCCTGTATTTCCACAAGATAGACCGACTGATAGGTACGGCACGAAGCAACAAAGTGAGCGTGACGTTGGGTTTTCAGGAGCTTCCGCAGTTGGAAGCCGACTACGGGAAAGTAGGAATGCAAAAGATTATTACGACCGTCGGCAACGTCATCAGTGGTTCGGCACGAAGCAAGGAAACTTTGGAGTGGTTGTCCTCGGACATATTCGGCAAGGTGGTGCAGTTGAAGAAAGGTGTGACCATTGACCGTGACAAGACAAGCATCAATCTCAATGAGAATATGGACAGTCTGGTGCCAGCCTCGAAAATCTCGGATATGCCGACAGGATGGATATGCGGTCAGACAGCACGTGACTTTGTGAAAACCAAGACGGGACGCGGTGGCAGTATGAACATACAAGAGAGCGAGGAGTTTAAGACCAGTAAGTTCTACTGCAAGACGGATTTCAACATGGCAGACATCAAAAAAGAAGAAGATGGCTATGTGGCGTTGCCCAAATTCTACACATTCAAGTCAAGAGACGAGCGAGAGCGCATCCTATATAAGAATTTCGTGCAAGTTGGAGAGGATGTGAAGTCGATGATAAATACGATACAGAGGTATAAGGTGAAGTAAATACAGTCTTTGTCATTGAGCCTTACTAAGCCTTTTGGGGCAGACTATGTCAAGGGTGCTGAGATAACAGATGATAAGAGTAATGACATGAACAGGATAAGAAAAACGATAATGGTGGCGTTGATGATGTGCTTGTGCCTGATGGTACAGGCGCAGACTACAGTGCAAAGCCAGTCGGACTTGGGAATATTTCGTTTCCCTCTTTTTGAACGTGCGGTACGCTGCATCAAGTTCTATGAAGGTTGGCATGACATCAAGCGCAACTACCCTTATATAGGATGGGGACATTGTGTGCAACCACATGAGAACTTCAAGAAAAACCTGACATTGGAGCAAGCGGACTCGCTGCTACGAAGTGACCTGAGAACCTTTTGTGGAATGTTCCGCAAGTACGGGAAGGATTCGTTGCTATTAGCTGTACTTGCTTACAATGTGGGGCCGTATAAAGTGCTTGGAGATAGAAGAAAGTTCCGTAAAAGCCGATTGTTGCAGAAGATAGAGCGTGGGGAAAGGGATATAGAAAGGGAGTATTTGGACTTCTGCAGATGGAAAGGAAAGGTTATTGCTTCGATAAGGAGAAGACGGAATACGGAGCTTAGGCTGTTGTATGAACCTTGAATATGGTTGGGTGCTGCAAGGTGGACTTTAGACAAAAACCTAGATAAACCCACAAATTGCGCATTGATAATACATCTGGTCGTAAACGGAATAAAAACCGTAGGGGATTGCGAAACTGTGCTGTCACTCGGAAACATAAATAAGGTCTTGTTCTGACAATATAGTTAGGACAAGACCTTATTTATAGGTAGTAATAACCCGTAAAAACAAACATTTAATGGCAACAATAAAATTGAAATTCCGTCCGTCGTCAGTACCCGAGACAGAGGGAACGCTGTATTATCAGGTGATAAACAAGCGAAAAGTGAAGTGGATAAGCACTGGGTATCATGTATATCCATGTGAATGGGACGAAAAGACAGGCAAAGTGCTGATTCTGCCAAACAGCGAACGAAAAGCAAAATTAGAAAAGATGCAGAACCAAATAAATTGGGAGTTGAAGCAATGGGACAGCATTATCGTGGAAATGGAAAACCAGCATAAGAATGTCACTATAAATGAACTGTGCGATGCTTTCAATAAAACCAAGACACAAAAGACCGTCTTTATGTTTCTACAAGAACAGGTGACGAAGAAAGAGCAGATGAAACGACAAGGGACAGCCATGACATACTCTAACGCCTATCGGCGGTTCAAGGAGTTTCGTGAAGGCCATGACTTGACCTTTGACGAACTCACTCCAGACATGATGGAGTGTTATGAGGCATGGCTCAAAGACAGAAGATTGAAGCAGAACAGTATAAGCTGCTATCTGCGGACACTATGCACCTTATTATATAAGGCAACCGATGAAGGAGTGAGGATAGACAGCAATCTGTTCAGTCATGTGCGTCTGTCATACGTCAAAACCACCAAACGAGCCATCAGCGAAAAAGAGATGAGAGCCATAGCCATGCTGCAATTGCCCGAAGGTACGTCTATAGCCTTTGCCCGTGACGTGTTTATGTTCAGTTTCTATATGCGAGGAATGCCGTTCGTCGACATCGCCTATCTGCGGAAGAAGGACTTGAAAAATAAAATGTTGGCTTATAGCCGCAAAAAGACTAACCAATATCTGACGGTGGAATGGGTAAAAGAGGCGCAAGAAATAATCGACCGATACGCACAAATAAATCCCGCCAGTCCCTATCTTCTTCCTATTATTCAGCAAGATGACGGAACCGAACAAAAACAATATCATCGTATGTTGGAGAACATCAACTATAATTTGAAGAAGATAGGTGAAATGACAGGGTTGAAAATGCCACTTACCACATATACCGCACGGCATACATGGGCAAGCATAGCGAGAGACATGGACATACCTATTCCAATAATCAGCGAGGGTATGGGGCATAACTCCATAAAGACAACGCAAGTGTATCTGAACTCTATTGATGTGTCGAAAATCAACGAGGCAAACAAGAAAATAATACGGAAAATAAGCAAGAAAAATGTTTAACAAAAGAATGTCTCTCGTCCGTATTTTGTACGTCAAAATACGGAACGTGCTGCAAAGGTACATTTTTTCTTGCATTTATTATCATCTTCTCCCGAAAATCTTCCGCCATTTTGCGATTTTACTTAGAAATGTTTAATAAATCTGCCATGTCAGCACCATAAAACGCCTTGATTTTCAGTTCCAATTCGTTTCATCCGTATTTTGACGTACAAAATACGGACGAACGGATAGAGACACTAAGCCAAATGAGAGGGTAAAGCCAAAACTATTGACACTCCTCTCAGACTGGACAAACATACAGTTTAATAGTATGATTTTATGAACAATGTTATTGTAAAACTGGCACAGTCATCCCAAGTGATGACAGCCAACAGTGACATAAAGTAGATAAGAAAATGACGCAGGTCAGCTCACTTCCTTCTTCTACAGCCGACGTAAATGATATGTATAACAACAAGCGTTTACCAAAGGGCATCCACGTTATTCGGTCTGATGAAAAATCGGCTCGAAAAGTAGAAGGAATGTCCGAGAGCGAAGTAGAAGGAACGCCGTGGGGATACCTTTTTATTCAACATTTTGCGGCAGAAAAATTTGAAAAAACACTTGAAACCGTCAAGCTGGAAGGCGATTTCAAACCTAATTGTTTTATCCATCGTACCATCACTTATAAGCGTAAGCCAAATGGCAAAGGCGTTATGAAAGAAGAAAAGCCAAGTGTCAGCGGTCTTGTATTTTTGCAAGGAGAGACAGATAAGCTTAAAGTCTTTCTCCAAAAAAACTTTCCACGATACCACCTTGTAAATAATTGTATGGATGGAATCCCAGCTTCCATTAAAGACAGCGTAATGCGTCCCTTTATGCAAGTGATGGAATCAGAACCAGAACGTATTACTTTCTTGCGTGATCCGTTTGTGAAGTTTGCCAAAGACCATGTAAAGCTTCGCGTATTAACAGGAATCATGGCAGGACAAGTAGGCTATGTAGTGCGTATATTGAAAAATCGTCAGCTCGTTATGGACTTCGGTGGCTATGCTGTAGCTATCAATGATGTGCATAATGAGGATTTTGAGATAGCAGAATAATCCACACACCATTATTTTTCACAAGATGAAAAATGATTTCTTTACGTATTCTCGTCAAAAAATAGAAAAAGACAAAACAGCTGGCAGATGTGATGTCGCCAACAACCGTGGTGCGGCACTCAAATGCCTGTCCAAATTCTTAGGCAAAGAAGAATTGACGTTCGGAGAGCTGTCACCAGAAATGATGACACAGTTCAAGGGATGGCTAAAGAGTAATGGACGCAAGGAATCAACCGTCCGTCTCTATTTGTACCAAATTCATACCCTCTACAAAGAAGCGGAGAAAGAAGCCATTGCCCCACATATGCCGTTGCTGAGTGGTATAAAGCTGCCGTTGCCATCCAAACAGAAGTGCGAGTTGCTTACGGAGGAAGAATTGCGTAGAATGCGTTATGCCGACCTTTCAGACTCCATGTCACAGACATTTGCCCGTGACATGTTCTTCTTCAGCATCTATTGCCGAGGAATAAGTTTTACGGACTTGGCCCATATTAGGAAAAGCGACATAAAAGGTTTCACGCTCACTTACACCTCACAAGTGCTCACCCCACCCATCGTCACGGTGCAATGGGACGCAGCTATGCAAGCAATAGCCGACCGATATCCATCAGCCACCGACTATCTATTTCCTATCATCAAATCCGATGACAAGATAATGGAAAGCCGAGATATCGGAAGGGTTCGTGAGAATATCACAAAAGCCCTGAAACTAATCGCTACACGTTGCAATCTGTCCGTAGTACCCTCCTTGAAAATGACCAAGGACATCTATCAACGTGCGATTGACAATGTAAGTGTGAGCAAAATAATTTAGGATTTTAAAAAAATTAAATAATAAAAACTATGAGCATTTTTGCAGGTAAAACCCTTATGATTACTGGTGGAACAGGTTCCTTCGGTAATGCAGTATTGAATCGTTTCCTTCGTACCGACATCGGTGAGATTCGTATTTTCTCACGTGATGAGAAAAAACAGGATGACATGCGCCATGAATATCAGGTAAAATATCCTGATGTTGCCAACAAGATTAAGTTCTTTATTGGTGACGTGCGTGATTTACAATCATGCCGTAACGCTATGCCTGGCGTAGATTATATCTTCCACGCAGCAGCCCTGAAGCAGGTGCCTTCATGTGAGTTCTTCCCAATGGAAGCTGTCAAGACCAACGTTATTGGTACTGACAATGTGCTTACTGCCGCTATTGAAGCTGGTGTAGGCGCTGTTATCTGTCTCTCTACAGATAAGGCTGCTTATCCTATCAACGCTATGGGTATCACCAAGGCTGTTGAGGAAAAAATTGCCGTGGCAAAGAGTCGTTATTCTGGCAAGACCAAGATTTGCTGCACACGTTATGGTAACGTGATGTGCTCACGTGGTTCTGTTATACCTTTGTGGATTGATCAGATTCGCAATGGCAACCCTATCACATTGACCGAGCCAAAGATGACTCGCTTCATTATGTCATTGGAAGAGGCTGTTGACCTCGTTCTCTTCGCTTTCGAGCATGGTCAGAACGGCGACATCCTTGTTCAGAAGGCCCCAGCTTGTACTATTCAGACACAGGCAGAGGCAGTTTGCGAGCTGTTCGGTGGCAAGAAAGAAGAGATCAAGGTTATCGGCATTCGTCATGGTGAAAAGATGTACGAGACATTGCTTACCAAGGAGGAGTGCGCCAAGGCAGAGGATATGGGCAACTTCTATCGTGTGCCTGCTGATAACCGTGGTTTGAACTACGACAAGTTCTTTAAGGAGGGCGACACGAAACGTGCTGAAATCGAAGAGTTCAACTCAGACAACACCTATCGTCTGAATTTAGAGGAAACAAAGGCAAAAATCGGAGCTTTGGAGTACATCAAGAAGGAGTTGAGTGGCGAGGGTAACTTCGTTCAGTAAATAAAACCACTATGAAGATTTTAGTAACTGGAGCCAAAGGTTTTGTTGGTAAAAACCTTTGTGCTCAACTCAATAATATAAAAGACGGCAAGGCACGTTGCTACGGCGAATTGCAGATAGAGGAAGTATTTGAGTACGACCTCGATTCTACGCCTGAACAACTTGACACATGGTGTAAGGAATGTGACTTCGTGTTCAACCTTGCCGGCGTAAACCGTCCAAAAGACAATGACGAGTTTATGAAGGGTAACTTCGGTTTCGCCTCTACCTTGCTCGACACCCTTAAGGCTCACGGTAACAACTGCCCCGTTATGCTTTCAAGTTCACAGCAAGCGTCCTTGACAGGACGTTTCGGTAACAGCGAGTATGGCAGAAGTAAGAAGGCGGGTGAGGATTTGTTCCTTGAATATGGCAAGGAGACAGGAGCCAAGGTATTAGTATACCGTTTCCCCAATCTCTATGGCAAATGGTGCCGTCCAAACTATAACAGTGCAGTAGCCACATTCTGCAACAATATTGCCAACGACCTCCCCATCACTGTCAACGACTCAAGTGTTGAACTTGAACTGCTATACATCGACGACCTTGTTGACGAGATGATTCACGCATTAAAAGATGAGGAGCATCATTGTAAGTTTGAGGGACTTGACGTACTTCCTTCAGCAGAAGGCAAGTACTGCTATTGCCCCATCACCCATAAGGCTACCCTCGGTGAAATAGTAGACTTGCTCCATAAATTTGCCGACATGCCCAAAACATTGATGATACCAGAGATTCCAGCCGACTCATTTGCCAAGCGTCTGTATAGTACTTTCCTTAGCTATCTGCCCAAGGACAAGGCTATCTTCGACTTGAAGATGAATGTCGACCAACGCGGATCGTTCACAGAATTGGTTCACACTCTCAACTGTGGTCAGGTAAGCATCAATATCTCTAAGCCGGGCATCACTAAAGGTGAGCATTGGCACAACACCAAGTGGGAACAGTTTATCGTTGTTGCTGGTCATGGACTTATCCAGCTCCGCAAGGAAGGCACAGACGAAGTGTTGAACTATGAAGTTAGTGGCGACAAAATACAATCTGTCATCATGCTCCCTGGTTACACCCACAACATCATCAACCTCTCTGACACACAAGATTTAGTTACAGTTATGTATTGTAACGAGATTTTTGACCCCAATAAGCCAGATACCTATTTTGATAAGGTCAAATAAGAATTAACTTAATCTATATATGAATTGTTGAGATTGTCAATAGATTACTACTACAATAATGTATTTATTGCAGAAACTGCAAGTTGTTTATTGACAATCAAACAATTCTTGTTTTTCAAAAAATTAATGAAAGTATTTACCATATGAGCAAGCAACCCAAATTTGATTATTCTGATATAAAGTTTAAGAATAATGGCAAATTGAAACTTATTATTATTGTCGGAACTCGCCCTGAGATTATCCGTCTTGCAGCCGTTATTAACAAATGCCGTCAGTATTTTGACGTTATTCTCGCCCACACAGGTCAGAACTACGACTATAATCTCAATGGTATATTCTTCAAGGATCTGAAATTGGCCGAACCTGAAGTTTATATGGATGCAGTAGGTGATGACCTCGGTGCCACATGTGGCAATATCATTAACTGTTCTTACAAGCTCTTTGTCCAAACCAAGCCAGACGGAGTATTGGTATTAGGCGATACTAACTCATGTCTTAGCGTTATCGGAGCCAAGCGTCTCCATATCCCTATCTTCCACATGGAAGCAGGTAACCGTTGTAAGGACGAGTGTCTGCCAGAGGAGACTAATCGCCGTATCGTAGACATCATTAGCGATGTTAACATGGCATACTCAGAGCACGCCCGTCGCTACCTTGCAGACTGTGGTTTGCCAAAAGAACGCACTTACGTTACAGGCTCACCTATGGCAGAGGTACTTCACAACAACCTTGCAGAAATCGAAGCCAGCGATGTCCATCAGCGTCTTGGTTTGGAGAAGGGCAAGTATATCCTCCTTTCTGCTCACCGTGAAGAAAATATCGACACCGAAAAGAATTTCATGTCCCTCTTCAACGCCATCAACCACATGGCAGAGAAGTACGACATGCCTATCCTCTACAGCTGCCACCCACGCTCACGCAACCGTCTTGCAGCATCAGGATTCCAGCTCGACCCACGTGTCATCCAGCACGAGCCTCTCGGTTTCCACGACTACAACTGTCTTCAGATGAATGCATTTGCAGTAGTAAGCGACTCAGGCACCCTTCCCGAAGAAAGTAGTTTCTTTACCTCAGTAGGTCATCCATTCCCTGCTATCTGCATTCGTACATCTACGGAGCGTCCTGAGGCTATCGACAAGGGCGACTTTATCATTGCTGGTATCGACGAAAAATCATTGCTTCAGGCAGTAGACACAGCTGTTGAACTTTGCAAAGATGGTCAGCATGGCATTCCTGTACCTGATTATGTGGACGAGAATGTATCAACAAAGGTTGTGAAAATTGTACAGTCATACGTTGGTATAGTCAATAAAATGGTTTGGCGCAAGTTTTAAGATGTACCTACTATATAAAAAACATCTTGGTAATAGAGCGTTATAGTTTAGGATAGATATCGTTAAAAAATATTCGTTAAGAGAGAAGTCTAATTCGCCTTAGCTTTGTTTTACGATTGAATTGATCACTCCCATATATAGTTTAGATGAAATAAATGAAAGTATTACAAATAAACACTACGTATAATATAGGTAGCACAGGACGAATCGTAGCTGGTATTGATGATATTTTAGTCAATTCGGGTCTTGAGTCTTATGTTGCTTATGGATATGGAAATCTCCAAGATGATAGACATTATAAAATAATTAATCAGTTAGATTCGTATTGCCACAATATAATGTCTCGATTGACAGATGGTCAAGGACTCTACTCTACCTTAAAAACCCAAAAATTAATAAATTGGATAGAAACTATTGCCCCCGATATCATACATTTGCACAATTTGCATGGTAATTATTTAAACTATAAAATTTTATTTAATTACATAAAGACAAAATCATTTAAAGTTGTATGGACTTTTCATGATTGTTGGCCATTCACTGGCCATTGTGCTTATTTTGATATGGTGGATTGTGGCAAATGGAAAAATGGATGCCATAAGTGTGCTCAAACAAAGTGTTATCCTCCTGCAATATACGATAATTGTTCTCGAAATTATAAATTAAAGAAAGACCTATTTACTGCATTAGGAGATAGGCTTATTCTTGTACCAGTGTCAAATTGGCTTGCTAAATTGATTAAAGAGTCATACTTAAAAGAATGCCATATCTTTGTTGTACACAATGGGATTGATCTTAAAAACTTCTATTGGAAAAAAAATATCACGACAAAACCATATGTATTAGGTGTAGCTTCTCCATGGGACACGCGCAAGGGGTTAAAAGATTTTTACAAAGTTAGAAAAATCTTGTCTAGAGAAATAGATATAGTATTGGTCGGTTTGTCAACAAAGCAAATTAAGGATCTCCCTGATGGAATACAAGGTATTACACGAACTGAGTCAGTTGCAGATTTAGCGCGAGTTTATAGTGGTGCTTTAGCTTTTATAAATACAACATACGAAGATAATTACCCAACAGTGAATTTGGAATCTATAGCATGTGGAACTCCAGTCGTAACTTATCAAACGGGAGGTAGTCCTGAATCTGTAAGTGAACAATGTGGTATCGTTGTTCCTAAAGGGGATGTTCTTGGTTTGAAGAAAGCAGTTGATTATATTTATGAACATCAAGATCTATACAGTAGAAAGAATTTGATGGCATTTGCTAATGAGCACTTTAATCAAACGGAGTGCTTTAAATCATATTTAAATCTATACAAATCAGCTTTTTAATGATACCTTATATTATTATGCTTATTATAATCCTCTTCTGTGTATTTAAAGAGGATAGGGCTAAGTCTCTGAAAGACAAGAAACATTACTTGTTGTGTTGTCTAACGCCAGTCTTTTGTTTAATAGCCTTCAAATCAAATATGGTCGGTACAGATACATTTGGCTATATGAGGTCGTATGAAACATTGGCCCATTTTAGAACTTTTGATTCTCTGGATGAGTTCGGATATGAGAATGTGGAGATAGGATATAAGTATTTCATCCTATTTTTATCAAAGATTTTCCCCAATGCTCAATTTTTACTTATTGCAGTAGGACTTGCAGTGTGCATTTCGATGTATTCATTTATTCGAAGAACAGCAACTAATTGGAGTTTCGCATTATTTTTATTTGTTGCATTAGGATATTTTCAGTTCGTAATGACTGGCATACGTCAAACATTAGCAATGTCAATACTATTGTTTGGATATAAATATATTAATGAAAGAAAAATAATAAAGTTTCTTGTTTGTATTGTGTTTGCTTCCTTGTTTCATAAATCGGCCTTAATATTTATACCTATTTACTTTATTGCAAATATGGAAATTACAAGAAAGAAAATAGGTTTTATGTTTGTTGGTATTTTTGCGCTTCTATTTGTTGCGGATAAATTATTATTAAGCGTGGCTGATGTAATGGATTATAAGTATGGTATAGAAGAAACAGGAAATGGCTATATCTTTTTTGCTATAGTTTTATTCATTACAATTCTTTCTCTTTCAAGAAGAAAGCAATTGATGGCAACCAGAGATACCAATTCCTCTATGTTAAGTGTAAACTTTGTATCATTAGCTCTTTGGGGGGTACGTTTGATAAGCCGAACAGTAGAGCGTGTGTCTTTATACTTTATGCCATATACTTATATTGCTTTAGAGGAATATATTGCAACCAGCCCCAAAAATGTCAGAAAACAGTATATGATATTGGCAATAATTCTATCTTCTATTCTTTTTATTAAAAGAATCTCTGAACAAGAAGACTTGTGTAATTTTACGTTTTTCTTTGAATAATGATTAATATAGTATTTGTATCTAATTTTTTCAATCATCATGAAAAGTTCTTTTGTGATGAGTTGGATAAAAACGATGACGTTGTTTTTTCGTTTATTCAAACAGAAATGATGAATGAAGAAAGAATACGTCTAGGTTGGGGAATTGATACTTCAAAAGTTCACTATGTAATGAATTCTTATGAAAGTTGTGATAATTATAAGAAAGCATTGCATAAATGTGAGAATGCAGATGTACTAATCCTTGGCAGTGCTCCTTACGATTTCGTCGCCGAACGAGTAAAAAAGAATAAGCTTACCTTTTATTATGCAGAACGTTTATTTCGTCAAGGATTGTGGCACATGCTGAATCCCAAAACGTTTTTAACAGTATTAAAGCGCTTTATAATACCTGGTCGTAAAAGCAACTTTTATTTACTTGCTGCTAGTGGTTATACAGCAGTAGACACAGCAAAGATTTTCGCATTTAACAACCATAGGTTCAAATGGGGACATTTTATTGAAGTTGGAGAAAACTTGAATAACGGATATAAAGAACCATTGAAACGCCAATCAAGTGTTTCCATGCTATGGGCTGGTAGGCTCATAGCATTGAAACACCCAGACATGCCTATTCGAATAGCAAAGACGTTGAAGAGTAGAAATATTGATTTTTCATTGAATATAATAGGCACGGGAGAATTAGAACAAGAATTACAAAAACTTATTCATGAATTCGGCTTAGAAGATTGTGTACACATGTTAGGCGCGATGTCTCCAAAAGAAGTTCGAAAATATATGCAGAATTCTGATATATATATGTTTACCTCTGATTTTAATGAAGGTTGGGGAGCTGTTTTAGGAGAGTCAATGGCTTCTGGATGTGCAGTTGTTACAAGTCATGGTATTGGTGCTACGCCATTCCTTATAACACATAATCAAAACGGATTAATTTACGAAACGGGAAATTACGATTCGTTTGAACGCAATGTGCTAAAATTAGTTGCTTCAAAAGAGTTACGCATGAGGCTTTCTCGAAATGCTCAAAAGACTATGTCCGATCTTTGGAATCCTAAAGTCGGAGCCGAACGCTTTTATCAACTTTGTTGTTCTTTGTTGGAAAAAGGTGAAGCGATTTACTATGACAAAGGGCCAATAAGTAAAGCAGAGGTTAAAAAAAATAACTGGTTTAAGGATGATACAATCTAGAAAGGATTATTTATACTATCTTGCATGTGACAAAGTAGCATTACGCAAGGATCGAAAACGTCCACGTTATAAGCATGATATTATTTGGACATTTGAGCGTTTATTAAGAAAATGTGAATACTATGAGAATTGTAAGCATGGCTTTTTTAGTAAAATCTATGCAAAATATCTCAAGTTGAAGTATGTAAATCTAAGTCATCAATTAGGTTTCTCAATAGGTTTTAACACCTGTGGGCCAGGATTATGTTTAGAGCACTATGGCAATATTGTTATTAACCAATATGCAAAGATAGGATGTAATTGTAGAATTATCGGGAGTGTGGTAGTTGGTGCAACGCAAGACGATAAGGTTCCTGTCATTGGAGACAATGTTTTTATTGGTTTTGGCGCAGCCATTATTGGTGATGTGCATATTGCTGATGGTGTGGCTATCGGGGCAAATGCAGTAGTTGTAAAAGATATTACGCATCCAAATGTAACAATAGGAGGTATACCGGCTAAAACTTTATCTGATAAAGGCTCTGAATTATATCTGATAAAAGCCACACAACTTGTTGATTATTAATGATAGCCAAATATTATTTAGACATACATCTCTTTTATTGTAAGGTATAAGAGAAATAATTGCAAATTGATATGAAAATAATAAAGAAGATACTGAGACCTGCATATCATTATTTTGTTCGGTTAGCAAAATGGAAAAGACGTATAGGGCTTCGCTCAACAGATTTTTCTATTATCAGTAATAATTGTACTGGCGGATACGTGTATCAATATTTTGGTATTAGTTACAAAACACCGACAGAAGGTTTGTATTTCACTACTGAGGATTATCTGAAACTAGTTGAGCGACCTGAGTATTATTTTAATCAAAAAGTAGAATTGATTGATGCAAAAAAATCAGTTCTCGCGCAGAAAGGTAAAAATATAACTTATCCTGTTGGAAGAATTGATGATGTAGAAATATACTTTATGCATTATCCAGATCCCAAGGAAGCTTTGTCCAAATGGCATAGACGTGCATCAAGAATTAATTTTGATAAAATGTTCTTTTTGTTGACAGAAACAGAATTAATGAAAATTGAACATATTAATAAGTTTGTTGAATTGCTAGATGACTCAATTTTCCCCCCCCCCCACGAAAGAGAAAGGGTATATGCTTGACTCTTCAAAATTATACTTTGCCATCCACTCTGTTCGTCTCAGGTGTGCCTAAAGATGAGAATAATGGTAATGCATCGTGGAGACCTTAAATAATTTTAAAATGTATAAACTGGAAAAAGGTATTAAATGATTTATGAGTAAACCGACTATAAGTGTCATAGTTGCTATCTATAATGTAGAAAAATATATTTCAAAATGTATAGAAAGTATACTATCTCAAACATATAAAAACATAGAATTAATACTTGTGGATGATGGGAGTCCAGATGAATCGTTGGGTATATGTAGAAGATATGCAATGATGGATAATCGTATTAAAATTATCACGAAAGCAAATGGAGGACAAGCATCAGCACGCAACGCAGCTTTGGATATAGCCAAAGGTGAATACATTGGATTTGTAGATGGAGATGACTGGATTGAGCCCAATATGTATGAAGTATTGATCTCAGCCATGATTGAGAACAATGCGGATATTATACAATGTAGTTGGTATAAAGTAGATGCTTCTTCAAATCAAAAGACGGTTACTGACGGATGTCTTGAAAAAGAGTTTTATACTTCAGATGAAGGATTAGATGAGTTGTGTACTTCTACAAACAAACACTTAAATACAAGTGTATGTAGTAAACTCTTTAGAGGTGATATTGCAAAGCAATTTCGCTTTACTCCTGTAAGAGCGTACGAGGATGATGAATATATTTTCAAAACGGTTTCAGTCGCTAAGTCGATAATTTGTATTGATACACCTCTGTATAATTACTTAAACAGAGCGAACAGTACAATGACTTCGGCTTTTAATATCAATAAAATAGATTTAGTTACTATTCAAAAAAACATATGTGAACTATTAAAAGTGCGCTACCCCCAACGCTTTTATGCTATGCAAAAAGCCCTTTGCTCAAAACAATTTTACATTCTAAATTGTTTGTTGCAATCCAAATCAATCCCAAATGCAAAAGAAGAAGCAGAAAAGATTAAGAATGAAATATTATCTTCTTATGGTGAATATATGAATAATCACGAAATGGGAAATAATAGGTTAATGCTACTCGTAGTTAAATATATGCCTAAAATGATATGGCAATTAATTTTAAAAGTAAAATTTTATTAAACATGAAACAACCTTTAGTAAGCATTTTAGCTCCATGTTATAATGGAGCTCGTTTTCTACATAAATTCTTTGAATCTTTATTAGAACAACAGTATAAAAAAATAGAATTAGTTTTCATAAATGATGGTTCCATAGATGATTCTGAAAAGATTGTTTATTCATACAAGGCAAAGATGGAGGCTTGTGGAATGTCATTAATTTATGAATATAGAGAAAATGCAGGTATTGGAGCAGCGATTGATCGTGGCTTGAAACTTATGCATGGTGAATATTTTACTTGGATAGGAATAGATGATTATTATCATCCATTGTTTCTTCAGAAGTTAGTTTCCTTTATGGAGGAAAATAAGAAGTATTCTGTTGTTAGAGATGACGGATATATTGTAGATGAGAATGATAACACTGTCATCTTAGGGAAAATGGCAGATGCAAACTATGACAAATACAATGAACACTTGTTTGATAATGCTATTTTGGAAAGAAACTTTCAATTTGGATATAGTTTGGTGAGAACTACTGATTTTCTCAAAATAAATCCCAAGAGAACCATTTATCCATCAAGGGAAGGACAGAATTGGCAAATTTTATTGCCTCTTTTTTATAATGGATTAAGTGCGTTCTATTCTGAACCATTGTACTATGTATTGAATAATTCGCATAGTGTTTCACGTGATCCTCGTAAAGGAGGGTTGAAAAAGTTACTTGCACAAAAGGAGGAATACAAAAAAATCCTTACTGAAACGTTGTTTTCATTTCAGTTTCATGAAAGAGAAAAGTATTTACTCATCGTTAATGATAAATATGCGAGAATGGAGATGCGTTTAGGATATGAATTCAATGATGGGAATTTGTTAAAGAGAAAATATCAGGAACTTAAAAAACTAGGTACTGTAAAAAACATCGACCATATTTTATATCTGCGTTTTCATTTTCCAATATTTAACAAGATTCTTGTTTGTCTAAAAACATTTTTTGCAAAAAGATAATAAATATGAAATTAGGTATATTGACCCAACCCTTGTCTTTCAATTATGGCTGTAATCTTCAAGCGTTTGCTCTTCAAAGAGTATTGGAGAATATGGGACACCAAGTCATAATCTTAGATAGATGGCCAAAAGAAAAACAAACAACATTTTTAGAGACAGTTAAATTTGATATCGAGAATGCCTTAAAAGATATAATTAAATTTTTATTAAACAAACCCATTTATCATCCAATAAAAGAAACTAATAAGGCTTATTTTGGAGAAAAAATCTTGGCATTTCAAAATCGGTATTTGAAAAAAAGTTCCGTATTAAAATCAACAGACGATATGGCTGTCTGCGTTAAATCATTGACACTTGATGGAATCATTGTGGGAAGCGATCAAGTATGGAGACCTGCCTACAATGTAGACGGCATGCTTGAAAATATGTTTTTAGATTTTGTAGAAGACTCTTCGTTGCTAAAAATAGCATATGCAGCATCATTTGGTGTTTCAGAGTGGGAATATACCATAGAACAGACCAAGCGTTGTGCCAATTTGATTAAGAAGTTTGATGCGGTTTCTGTAAGAGAAGATAGTGGTGTTCTTTTGTGTGAGAAATATTTAAATAGAGATGCCTCTCATGTATTAGATCCTACTTTGTTGTTGGATAAATCTGTTTATGAACAGATTTGTTTAAATAATCACAAAGAAATAACAGGCTCTCTCTTTTGTTATATATTGGATAATTCTCCATTTATTAAAGATATGATTAAGAAGATTGAGAGCAAAATAGGTCTACAGTCTTATATGTGCTTACCGCCTTTTCCAGAAGGGTGTTATAATGTGTTTAATAAAAAAGAAAGCATTTTTCCTTCTATTGAGTATTGGTTATCCTGTTTCTCAAATGCAAGTTTAGTTTTAGTAGATAGCTTTCATGGAGCTGTTTTTTCTATCATCTTTAATAAGGAATTTTGGGTAGTTGGCAACAAAAGGAGGGGAATGGCAAGATTTACCAGTCTCCTTAAAACTTTTGGACTTGAAAATCGTATGCTTGACATAAATGAAGTTTTTAAAGTGGATTTAACAGAAAAAATCGATTGGAAAAGGGTAAACTCTATTATGGAAAGTGAGAAGGAAAAATCTATAGTTTTTTTGTATAAGACATTTAAAGAGTATAATCCCCCCAAATGACGAACGGTACTTTAAAAAGTAAAATCCTTTCAGGCTTATTTTGGCAATATTTCCAACGCATAGGCAATCAATTAGTTGGTTTTATTGTTTCTATAATATTAGCCAGGCTTCTGTTGCCTGAGGATTTTGGAGCAATTGCACTAATAGGCGTATTTATCACGATTTCCAATATATTTGTAGATAGTGGATTTGGAAATGCTTTGATACAAAGAAAAGACATAGATGATGTTGATACGTCTTCTGTTTTCTATACCAATATTGTTATCTCAGTTTTCATTTATGTAATAATATATATCATTTCGCCATTCGTAGCACAATTCTATGAGATGCCCATCCTATGTGCATTGCTGCGCACTCAGGCACTGCAGGTTATACTAATGGCATTTTATTGTGTACAAAACGCAATGCTTGTACGCAATATGAAATTTAAAATAAATTTCTATGTTAATCTTACAGCCGTAATTATTTCCTCTATAATAGGAATTACTTGTGCTTATAGTGGATGTGGTGTATGGAGTTTGGTCGCTTCACAATTGACAATGCAAATTATAAATGTAGTAGGATATTGGATAATGGTTGGGTGGCGTCCTAAACTAATATTCTCATTTACTCGTATTAGAAGTTTATTAGGATATGGTTCTCGCATATTGGCAGGCTCATTATTACATGTCATATATAATAATGTGTACAACCTTATAATTGGAAAGCGCTATTCTTCAACCCAATTAGGTTATTACAATCGTGGACAACTAATACCTACTATTTTAGTAGAAAATGCGGCTAATACTATAAATGGTGTTATGTTTCCAGCCATGTCTAGTATACAGGATGATAGAGAAAGGTTACTTGTTTTAGTGAGGAAAATGGTTTCTATTGTAGCGTTTATAGTCTTTTTATTAATATCTTTACTATTGCCTTTATCGCATGATATAGTTATAGTTTTGCTAACAGAAAAATGGCTACCATGCGTTCCATTTATGCAAATTGTTTGTGTAACAGTATGCTTCACGCCTTTTATTCTGATAAACTCTGCCATATTGACCAGTTTAGGAGAGAGTGATAAGTACCTTAAAACAACATTTATCTCTAAGTTATTATCAATTATATTGATATTACTTTCTTCTTTTGTTGGAATATATTTTATGGTAGCTATGGGGTGCGTAGCAGCAATCATTTCAGTATGGATTACTGGTTTTTGGAACAATAAATTGATAGGCTATTCATGGGTATATTTCTTACATGATATATTGCCTTCTATGATTCTTGCTATCATTGTGTCATCTTTATTATTCGGACTAAATTATTGTAGACTACCTCTATTATTGTATATAATAGTAGGAGGTCTAACTGGGCTTGGCGTTTATTGTGCCACGGCTTATTTCTTAAAGTTTAAACAGATTAGATTAATTATAGAAACACTTAAAAAGAAATGAAAATAAATCCATTAGTTAGTATAGTTATTCCAGTATATAATGGAAGTAACTTTTTGTCACAAGCTATAGAAGCAGCTTTATCCCAAACATATAAGAATATAGAAATACTTGTAGTAAATGATGGTTCAAAAGACGATGGTGCAACGGAAAAGGTAGCATTATCGTATGGTGACAGAATAAAATATCTTTCGAAGCCAAATGGAGGTGTTTCTTCTGCTTTGAATTATGGCATAGAACATATGTCTGGCGATTATTTTTCTTGGCTTAGCCACGACGACTTATATGAACCAGATAAAATAGAACAGGAAGTGGTAGCATTAGCCTCTCAAGAAAATCCAAACAATACCATCATTTGTTGTGCAGATAGTTTGATAGATGTTGATGGCAAGCCCATCTATCACCCAACCAAACAGCTAACTGGCTTATATTCAGGATCAAGACTCTTTGATATATTTTTTTCTCAACACTTGATAATAAATGGTTGCACTTTATTGATACCAAGAGAGGCTTTTAAGCATTTTGGAGGCTTTAGTAGTTTCAAATATATACAAGATACCGAGTGTTGGATAAAATTCATGTTGGGTGATATGAATTTTTTCTTTATAAAAGATAAACTTGTCAAGATGCGTGTACATGCAGGACAAGTCACTCAACGTATGCCTGAGTTATTTTACACGGAGATGCGACAATTTAGTAATGATATAATAGATAATTATCTGATTAATGGAAAATTATCTCATTCAAATATCAAGGCATTTTTGATATATCATTATAAGAAACATAATAAAGATATCTACACAAAAATAGAGAAGTGTGTGGGAAATATTATGCCAATAAAGAAATATATGTATCAACTATATGGTTATGGATTCTCGATTTTAGGTTATATATATTCAAAAACCATTAAACGATGAGAAAAATGAAACAATTGAAAATGTTGTTAGTAGCAAATGAAGCAAAGGAACATATTCTAAAATTTCATCAACCGACAATTAAGATGATGATTAACGAAGGATGGGTTGTTGATGTTGCGTGTGGTGGCGATGAAAAAATAGAGTGCTGTAATACACAGTATAAATTACCGATAAGCCGTTCTCCTTTACATACAAAATGGAATAAGGGATACAGAATGCTTAAAAAAATCATAGATGAAAATCATTATGATATCGTTTATTGTCATACTTCCGTCGGAGCGCTTCTTGCACAAATTGCATGTAAAGACGCTCGACAAAAAGGCACCAAGCTTATAAAATTTGCTCATGGAACCTATTTCTATAAAAATGCACCATTATTAAATTGGCTGTATTATCCTTTATATAAGTATCTTTCTTTTATTACTGATGTAATGATAACAATTACTCAAGAAGATTATCAGTTTACATCTAAGCATTTCTCACATGCAAAAACATATTTGGTTGATGGAATAGGAATTGATACGTCGAGATTTACAAAAGAAATATCAGATAATAGCAGGGAGATATATAGAAGGGATATGAACATTCCTCAAGACGCAACAGTGTTAATATATTGTGCAGAACTGATAAAGAACAAGAACCAAAAACTATTGTTGGATTCTTTAAAAGAAGTTATGAAGACACGTTCTAATGTTTATTTGGTGTTAGTCGGGATTGATCATATTGATGGCAAATATAAGGAATATTCAAAACGATTATCTGTAGAGGATCATGTGCGTTTTTTGGGATGGCGTAATGACATTGCGCAGTTATATAATATGGCTGATATATGTGTAGCTTCTAGTATTCGTGAAGGGTTTGGATTGAATATTGTAGAGGCGATGTTATGCAAACGCCCTGTTATTGCTACCAATAATAGTGGTCATGCTTCTATTATCAATGATGGTTATAATGGATTCCTCGTAAAATTAGGAGCTTCTAATATATTCGCTGATAGAATAATAAGGTTAACAGACGATGTTAAACTTAGAGGGCAATTTGTTGATAATGCTTATAAAGATATAAATAAATACAGTTCTTTTGAAATTCTCAAAAAACTAAAAGAAATCTTTTACAAAACCATAAAGTAAGTACATGTCATTCAAGAAGAATATATTATTAATAAATGCTGAAGGAGTACAAGCCATTTGTATGGCTCGCTCATTGCGTAAGTTGGGACATAATGTTGTTGGCTTTTGCAATCATAAAATGACGAGTGGTTATACAACGAGATGGCTAAGTGAAAAGTATGTATCACCAGATATAACATTACATCAAAAAGACTTTGAAGAGTTCTTGTTTTGTTATATCCAAAATCACAAAGTGGATGCAATAATACCTTTAGCAGATGATGGTGCTGAGTTCTTAAGCAAGAACAAGAAGCGTATCGAGGCAATGGGCATTATTTGCGCCATCCCATCTTTCGATGTCTTCAACATCGCTAATGACAAGCAAAAACTCATGGAGTTGTGTGAGAAGTATAACTTATCGCATCCAAAGACACGTGAACTTAATCCTCAGGATTTAAAGCCTACTGCCGATTATGTTGGTTTCCCGGCAATGATAAAGCCAAACCTCTCGCAAGGAGCAAAAGGTATTGTGAGAGTGGATAACATGATGGAACTGGAACAAAAGTTTCCTGATATACACAAGCAATTTGGAGCTTGTACATTGCAACAATATGTCGATCAACCAGACTACTACTATAATGTAATGATGTATCGCGACAAGCGAGGACGCATTGTCGGACAGACCATCATAAAGATAAGAAGATACTTCCCATTGAAGGGTGGAACAAGTTGCTATAGTGAAACTGTGGAACATCCTTTCCTTTTGAAAGAATGTGAGGAAGTGCTTAATAAGCTTGGTTGGATTGGTTTTGCTGACTTTGATGTATTGGAGGATAAGCATAGCGGAGAGTTGAAGATTATTGAGATAAACCCCCGTGTGCCTTCAAGTTTCCAAGCAGCATTTGCTGCAGGTATGGACTTTGGACGGATATTTATGGCTGATATATTTAATGAGTCTATGCCTGAATTTGACTATCAGACTGGTAAACAAGTGAGATGGATGGGGTTGGATGTTATGTGGTTCTTGTTCTCTCCTGATAGATTCAAGTTCAAACCTTCGTGGTTTAAATTCTTTGGAAAGGATGTCAGCTATCATGACGGTGCATGGAATGACCCATTGCCCATGTTGGCTGGAATGTTTGCTGGCGTAGTGAAATATTTGAACCCAGAATTTAGAAAATCTAAACTGAAGGGATAAAAACATAATATAAAAAATGTCACAATTTAACACATTGACTAAGTCAGAGTCGTATCTTCTTGAATTACTTGCTTCTTCTATTAATGATTGTCATTTTGATAAGTTTCGAGATAATGAATTGACAGATGAAGAATGGGGTGATTTAATAAAAACAGCGAGTTGGCAAGGTGTTGCTGCTATTATATGTAGTCAAATAGAAAGACTTCCTCAAAGCCAATTGCCTTCACGAACGCAAACAATTAATCTCATTGGGCTCAAAATATCACAACAAAAACGTTATAATAAACAAAAAAATATAGCTTCAGCCTTTGCTAATGCTTTGAGAAGCGAAGGTGTCAAGATGTATATTTTAAAGGGTTTTGCATATAGTTCATATTATGAGGATCCCTCACTGAGAACATGTGGAGATTGTGACTGTTTCTTAGTAGATGTTTATAACAACTTGGCTTTTGCAAAGGGAAATACAATTGCACAATTATTTCAAGCCAATATAGATTATGAACACTATAAACACTCCCATATTCAAATACATGGACTCATGATTGAGAATCATGAATTTTTAACAGATTTCAGATCTACAAGACAGGGGAAAATAACAGAACGATTACTTAGAGATCTTCTTATTAAAGAGGAAGGCGCAAAGTTATTTGATACTGATATGATGAAACCCAATGATTATTTCAATTTACTTTTTTTAGTTAGACATGCTCATGGCGATTTTATTGATGGTGGTATAACTTTAAGAATGTTATATGATCTTGCTGTTATGCTGAAGAAAATAGAATGCAAAATAAATTGGAGTGACTTTTATCAGGATTTAAGTATATGTAAGCTCTCTGACTTCTTCAATCTTATTGTTGGTATATGTGTCAAGTACTTTGGATTAAGTTTAAGTACAGTTCCGGATACTTACAAAGAAACCGCTTTAATTGATGAAGTTTTTTATGATACGATTAGAGGTGGGTTACATATAAAAGGAAAGGAAACTCTTCCGCAAAAGACATTACGAATACTAAAACGTTTTAAAAGGATGTGGCATTATAGGAATCTTGCTACAGAAAAATATCCAGTCATGATTTGGAATTCCTTTGCCTTTAGTTCATATATACATCGAAAAGTATCAATATAATAGATTTGCTATAGATTAATAATATCAAAAAACAATTATGATTTATAAAACTATAAAACGTATTTTTGACTTTGTATGTGCCTTACTTGGCATTGTAGGCACTTCACCAATATGGATACTTTCCATTATTCTTACAGAATTAAGTGACCCAGGACCTTTGTTTTACTTTGCCAACCGTGTGGGCAAGGACAACAAAAAGTTTAAGATGTGGAAGTTTCGCTCTATGCGTGTGGCAAGAGGGGCTAATGAGGCTTCGCTGCGTCCTGACCAAGACCGTATATTCTGGTGGGGTAAGATTATGCGAAGACTGAAGATTGATGAGTTACCTCAGTTGATGAACATTCTGAATGGCACTATGTCGATTGTAGGTCCGCGTCCTGCTGCTGTTGATCAAGTTGACATTACACGTGGAGGTGCTAATGCTATTGCAGCTACTGTGCCTTGTGGTTTGACTTCGCAATCAAGTTTGTGGGATTATATCTATGGTGACCAATTTCCAGATGAGGAAGAATATAATGAGAAAGTATTGCCAATTCGCTTGAAACTTGACGTATATTACGTAAAACACGCCTCGTTCTTTGTTGATATCAAACTGATTATCTGGACTGTCATTGCTATCCTATATACTGCTTGTGGTAAGTATCCGCAGTGGATGCATGATAAGTTAGTGGGGTATGCGGAACTATAGCTTTTATGCAAGAAGGAATGGTGAATATTATCTTTGATACAAATGCCGCAAGGGATTTTGTTACAGGTGTAAAGTTAGAAGAACTTGCTGCATTTGCAAAAAATATGTCTGAACTTTATACGACAAAAGGGTTGAGATTGATGATTTCTCCAATCGTCATTATGGAGTTACTTTGTCATTTAAGTGATACTAAAGACAAAGATTTTAGTGTCAGTTTTAAAGCTATTAAGGCTATGATGCTGACACAAGAATACCAGTTAAATGGAAATCTCAGAAGTATGATGTCTCCTGGTGAATTACTCGTTGCAAATGAAATTTATCATATGCATTGTGAGCAGAGAGAACAGATGTACATGAGCATTATGGCGATTGCAGAGGAAATATCTCATCGAAATATTGACAACTTGCCTGATTTACATACAATTGACGGTAATTTTATTAAGGATTATGTTGATGATATAGAGAAGTCATTTGCTCAACAATTCAGAGAAGTGTGTAAAAGTGTTGAGTTTTTGGCAAAGTATATGGGAGATAGTTTTGAAACAAACCTCAATACTTTAAAGACAGAGTGTTTACTTGCAACTTATTTTACAAGAACAACGTATAATCTACTTATGAACGAAGGGAAAGTTCCAGATTATAGATTTTTTTTATACCCCTATGCACCTCAAACATTAGGTAATGTGAAGCAAGGTATAAAGTTTGTTCACCAGATGGAAGAGAACAATAAAGAGGTTATTCGGCGTTACCCTGCTTTTATATCATTAGCAAAAGAGGTTATTAAGAGGATTCATCTGAACAAAAATATGTCTGATGACAAACTGCATAATTATATATGGGATATAAATCTAATGTTCCATATAAATGACCATACAATATGTCGCGAACCACTCATTTTTATTACAAGTGACAAGGCTATGCTTTTAGTTTCTGGTGTATTTCATGATACAGAGAATGTATTGAAATATGATGAATTCAAGCATAAGTTCAAACTCTAAAAAACTCACATAGATAAAAATATACGATTAAAAATGAAATACTTATTAGTAGTAGCCCACCCCGATGACGAGGTTCTTGGGGCTGGTGCATCAATGTGGAAATGGTCGCATAAAGGCGACGAAGTAGACGTAGCCATTATGTGTACAGAGGCAAAAGCAAGAGCTTTCCGTCCTTCGGATGCTGAGTTGGAAGGTGATACAGATGCTGCCACCAACTATGTTGGAGTAAGCAAGAAGTATGAGGCGACATTCCCCAACATCGAGATGAACACTGTACCGCATTTGAAATTGGTGCAGTTTATTGAGAGTGCTATTCGTGAAAGTGAGCCTGATATTGTTATTACTCATCATCCTGCTGACACTAATAATGACCACTTGCAAACCTCAATGGCCTGTCAGGAGGCTATACGTTTGTTTCAGCGTCAGCCAACTGTGAAGCCTGTGAAAGAGTTCTGGTATATGGAAGTACCATCATGCTCTGAGTGGGCTATCAACGATGCCATGAACCTGTTCCGTCCGAACTGTTATGTTGAGGTCGGTCAGAACGGAATACAGGCAAAGTGTAAGGCTCTCTCTATGTATCGTGGTGTAATGCGTCCTTATCCTCATCCTCGAAGTGTAGAGTATATCACAGGCTTGGCTGCTATGCGTGGTAGTCAATGGGGATGTAACTATGCAGAAGCATTCCAAGTCGTGTTGCGCAGATATTAAAACAAAATGAAAATATTAAAGGCTATATGGGCATTCTGCTTCTACCTCTTTGTTCCAAGAAGGGCGAAGCGGATGCCCAACAATTGAATATAACGGTATGGAAATAAATAAAGAATTGCTTGACAGTTTGTTTGAACAAGCAAAATGGAATCCTCGTTTGCGTCAAAATTTGGATTTGCGAACATCTGCCAATGATAATTCGCAACGCATGCTGAATGCCCTGTTGCCAGGAACCGTTGTACCAATCCACAGGCATCCACAAAGTACGGAGAATGTTTTTCTCCTGTGCGGTAAGATTGTGGAGGTTATATGTGATGAAAACGGAAACGAGAAAGAGCGTATTCATCTAGACCCTACAGTTGGTAATAATGGTTGTGTTGTACCACAAGGTGCATGGCATACTGTAGAAGTACTGGAGCCATCGGTTATATACGAGGCAAAAGACGGAAAATATGGTGAGGATGGAAGTGAGACGTTTGATGCATTCAAAGCAAAGGAAGCGGGAAAAAAGGAACAGGCTTCAACCACATTCTCCAACAGTCTTGGCGATTTGAAAAAGAACATCGAGTATTTGATTGGCATGGAACGCCAGTCGGGAAGCATGGATGTCATAACACCGCTCTATGTGTCGCGTATGCTGAATGTACCACTTAAAGAGGTGGAGAAGGTGATGAAAGACATAGTACTTTAATTGAAAAGGGAGTATATGGAAGTTATACGATTATTACAAATGTCTGATATACATTGGACAAGACAACTTGACTCTACAGACGATTATACCGACATCCGCGAAATGATGCTGGAAGACTTGGGATATTACTGTCAAGCGACAGGAAACAAGTTCGACAAAATCCTAATATGTGGAGACATCGCTTTTAGTGGTTCAAGAGTTGAGTACGAACGTGCCAATACCTTTATAGCGGATCTTTGTAAAAAGGTGAACTGTAAAGATGATGAAGTGTATACTGTACCAGGAAATCATGATAAAAATGTCAATGCATCATCAAAAATGGTAAGGGAATTTCTCCATTTAGCGTTTAGCCACCATGATAAAGATATCGATAAATGGTGGGAAGACATATTGGGTGAAGATTTCCCATTTATAAAGAAACTGTTTCTTCCATTCGCTGAATACAATAGGTTCAGCAATGAAGACCATGATAATCCAGAACCTTTTATGGTTTCTGCGTTGGATAACAGGACATCAGAATATGATAAGTCTCCTATGTTCTGGCGTACAGAGTTCGATGAAAGTTTGAATGGTCACAAGATAAATTTATATGGCGTGAACTCAGCCCTTATAAGCGACCTTGGTGATTACGATACTGACGAGAAAAGGAAAGACGGGCATCTATTATACCTACCCAAACAGGCATATCATAGTGCCAAGATTACAGATGGTGTTATCAACATATTAATGTGTCACCATCCATTGAAATTTCTTCGTGACAGTGATGAAATAGCCAAGGATTTAGATAAGAGATATGCACTACAATTGTATGGCCATGTACATATTGCAGACAGCAATATGGAGAACAATGCAGTTCATATTTTTTCTGGTTCTTTGAACCCTGGCGATATAAACGATAAAAGATATCTTCCTGTCTATAACATTATAGAATTAAGGATCAACACCGTAAACAAGGAGCAAGATGTGTTGACAGTCAGGTTATGTGTTCGCAAGTATAATGGTGAAAACTTTAATGAAGACAAAGAACAGTCAAAAGAATATCGTGTGATTTTGAAAAAGCATGATACATGGGTAAAAGAAAGGCAACAAGAGGAAACAAAACAATCGTCCTTACCAGATGGACTTACTAAGCGTGATGTGCGCCACCGCTTTAAAGATAGTCCACGAGCAAAAGATATCATCAAGAGTATGTACCCAGAAATTAATTGCAATGTATCTGCATATATGAGAAATCAAGTGTTCTTGGAAAAAGTGAGAACGGACAACAGATGGTTGGATTTATACAATAAATTGAGCAATGAATGATATTTTGAATAACATCTTGATGCAAAGTGGGCTAATCATTCCGCTTGGAGAAGTAGAGGTAGAAATGCTTTCCAAAGCTTGTTCTAACTTCGTTAATGAGGAATCTTTTTCATTCTCTGTCTTTGAGGATTTAGTTTATTGCTATCTGAATAAACAAGGTAGCAAGAAGTTAAAAGCCTCTATAGAGAACTTCATGTTGATGAATGAAGGTATACAAAAAACATATCCACTATGTGTAAGCCATGCTCTTGTTTTCTATTGCATTTACATCTCAATTGAAGAATGTGGAAGCCAGAAGACACAGGCAATCCGCTCTCTCTCTTTACAAAATGCCATTTTGCAAATTCATGGAAAATGGGACACGCTAAAATTTTCTGACCTATTATGCTCACTCTATTTTAAGAGTACAGAGTATCTGGGGATTTTGTACATAGGAGAAAAAATGTATCCAAGAGATTTTGCACGCTCTATGTTCAAGGATGAATATCGTGTGAATGAAGATATAGATGAAGAAATGGCAAAATATATCCAGTCTTTGGTTCTACTTTCATGGGACGCAGAAATGCAACGATTTATAGACGAACTTGATGAAAAGAATCCTTTCATGCGTGTTGTTTATGTCTTGGAGCGTTATTTCTTAAACAAGCCACAGTTGCCTAATAAAGACGATTTCAAAAAAATCTTACATATGACTTTTATTGGTAAAGATGGCAAAAAACAGAAAATCGGCACAATATTAAACATGATAGCAGATAGTGAAGTGGTCTTAGTCGATGATATAAAATCTTCATCATCGCTAATTCTGATAGAAACAGACCGGATTATTTCTCATGATGATGGACCCCAAATATTGCCCTATGATTTTAGGCTAAGCCCAAAAGAATTTTTTGTTTATCTGTATCATGAACTGTTATTAGAAGACTTATTGAAAAATCAAAATGGAAGATAAAAAAGATATTTTAGAGGCGATTTCTGGGACTACTATAAATCAAGTAGTCGAAGCTGGAGTTATTGAGAATTCAGTCCTAACATCTCGATACTATTGTGATGCACTAAATGATGAAAGTATCAATAATGTTCTTGGAGGTACAGAATCTCGGTTGATAACACTGGTCGGTTTTTCAGAAGTCGGTAAATCAACCTTCGTAGCTTCCTTATATCATAAATTCATGGCTAATGGCGAAGTGAATGGAAGTAAGATTGTTGACTCTGATACATTTGTAGGTTTTGAGAAAAGAGCATACGTAAGAAATGAGGCTTTTAAGACCATCAAACGCAATGCCAGAACTACGATGACAGAAGGCCAATTTCTGACATTAACGTTAAGCAAAAATGGAAAGAAGAAGAAACTGATTGTTTCGGATAATGCTGGTGAGAAATACAAGAATACCTATGTAGACAACCAAGCAGAAGTAAACAAGGACAAAGGGCTTGTAAACACAAGGCACATCATTTTCTTCATAGACTGCAGTGTATTGAACGATGATGATGAATACATGGATTTTTATGATAAGTTCCAGCTATTGCTTAGTAGAATGTCAACAGCAGGTGTCTTTGATGTACAAAAGACCTACGATATCATATATAATAAGGTTGACACAAATGATACTGAAGAGAAGAAAGAAACATATAAAACCAATCGTATCAACTTTGAAAATAAATTAGTCACCGAGTTTAATATAAAAGTCTCAAATACATTTGAAACAATATCAAACGACATGAAAGACGACGGAATGGCGAGGACGTTTGATTATATTGTTGGTCTATTGGAAGAGGCATCAAGTATTAATCGGCATAGTGATGTAAACTGGGTACAAACTTTATTGAAAGAGAAATAATATGAGTACAACATGTATGATTGCTGGTCTTCCTGGTTCTGGAAAATCGACCTATATAGGAGCATTATGGTATTGCCTAAGACATTCCGTGAAAGACAGAAGACCGAAACTTATAGCGGACAACAACAACCTTCCTGACGATATCAGTGTACTGAACAGGCTTGGTGATGCATATAAGGCTATGAAGCTAATAAATCGCACAAACTCAAACGAGAATGAGAGCGTGCAAATAAATCTGATAGACGTAGAAACAGAAAAATCCATTCAGGTTGAGGTGCCAGATTTCTTGGGAGAAACATTCCGTGACCTTGTAGAGCTAAAAGAGTCAGAACTACTGAATGAATGGGTTGACAAAGCCGATAGTTTAGTGTACTTCATAAGTGACGTTTCCGTAGGAGAATTTGAAGATGATGAGGGGCCTGAAGATGATGAAGCAGTGGCACCAGCCAAGGATATACCTCCATTCAATATAACAAGTATATCATCAGCCGCCATGAATATCATGGTCTTGAAAAATTTGTTAGCCAAAAAGAAATTCAAGAAGATAGTCATTGTATTGTCCTTATGGGATAAAATGACAGATAATGGTACAAAGCCAAAGAATCCAGAAGACTACCTTGAAGAGAATTCTCCTGCTTTATACCATTTTATAGTGAGCAACATACAGAACGTTTCTATTATAGGTCTTAGCGCACAGGGACGTGAATACCCTAAAGACGACGAAGAGCAGTACGCTGCAATAAAGAAGGAAGTAAGGCAACAAACAAATAATGGTAGAAGATCGTTCGTAGAAGACGGGAACGAGATTATCTATGATTTATCCATACCATTATATTTACTTTTGAAAGAATGATAATAGAGCAAGCTCTGCACGGATATAATAAGGGGCATGGACTTTTAGCAAGTTCTTTCCCCATGAAGCCCACTGAGGATTCCTCCCTAATGGCATATCTTAGTGATTGGACAGGTTTTCGTGACGAATCAGAAGAAGATTCATACATGACATTCTATCCATTGGAGCAAGGCAGAAAATATGCTTTTGCCAAAACCTGGTATGCCTCGGAAATGGAACGCCCTGGGTGTGTTTGGACACATACACTCATAGTGGACTTAGACGACATGGATAGAAATTTTGATTTCCGGGTTTTAAAGGATTATTTTCATAGGCCACAAATAGACGACTATGAAGAATACTCAAAAAAGATAGAAATCAATGAATTTTCCAAACGAAGTTCACATGATGTTTTTGCAAATTTTGACGGAATCTCCATTTTGTTTCTGTTGCTGTTTGTGCTTAGTAAAAGCAACAAACTTGTCGTTTACATGGAGCGAGAGCAGAAATTATACGTTGATTTGTGCTTTTATATACTTCAATATCTTCCAATAGAAATACTGAGAACTGTAGCATTTAGTACAGGTTCAAGTTCATACAGAAAAATTCGAGATAAGGATTTCACTATACAATTTACAAATAATCCAACCAGCCTGTCTTTGGAAAATGCTTCTTGGAAGGAAAAATTAAATGTTGACAGTTTTGATGAGGGACTAAGATATATATATGAGGAATCACAAAAGGACAATGACCAATTGCCAAGCTTGATAAAATTGTTTAGCGTGGACATTTCAGACCAAAAAGAAAAATATTATGCATTTGCCATGCTGATGAAAAGTATGGACTTGGCTATAGAAGGGATTGAAAAAAATGAATATACGGAAGTGCTCCATTTATTAGAAGACTACTTTCCGACAAAGAAAGAGGGTGACCTATTAAAATACAATTTTATGTCACAAAAAATATCCAATCTGTTTGGTGAAGAAAAAGACATATTGTATCAAATAGCAGCATTTGACAGTGGTGATTTCTTGAATCAGAGTTACGTAAAGTATGGCAGCCGAATTGTATCATTGGAAAACGAGAACCATTCTGATTTTATTGTCCTGATTGACAGGATTGCTAAACTAAAGGAATACAACAGCTTTGCAGTGGAAGCATTGGATTATTCAATAGATACATTGGATGAACAAGAATTGTTCGACTTTATATCAAATAATTGGGAACATTTATATGGTTTATTGGGTAATAATGAGGGATTTTTGAATTCTGGAATGTGGTTGAAGTTGCCCACGAATCATTTTCAAGCCATGTTATCGATATACAGTGACAAGGGTTTTGGAGAATTTGACTTGTGGAAAACGCTGTTGGATAAGATGTTGATATCAGGAACACCAGCAAATAAAGATATCGCAAGTAAAATTATTGATAATGTAGAGAATGCTGTAGAACTGATATTAAATGCCGCCAATTCTGACAATTATGTATCCATAGCTCCTTCACTGATACAAGTAGTTATGTTAAAGTCAGATGACATATTGGAATGGCTCGAAAGGCAAAATACACTTAATAGGCGTGTTGAAACTTTTATCATAGAAAACATAAATCCAGCAAGTGTGGAGGTAAAATGGCATCTTTCTACGATATGGAATGCTCTAAGAAATATTGATGACAATAAGAAAGACATAAAATACTATGTTTTTTTGTATCAACTTGCACACAACTGGAGAGATAAAATGGCAGTATTGCTTTTGAAACAAAGTTTTACACATATATATGAAGAATTAAGTAATAACTCTCTTGACAGCAGATTATGGTCAGAAATAGAAGGATGCACAAAAAAGTTTAGCAAAATTGAAAAGTGGGACAAGTGCAAAATTCTAAGTTATGGCCTTGTGGATTATTTAAAACAATGTGATTTCTCGGTTGAGGAATTGCATCAGTTTTCCGCAAAAGCCAAAATAAATGAGCGTTTAATTCATATTTGGAAGAAAATATAATTACTCCAATATATAACAATTTATGAAAGCAACAATCAAGACTTTTCCATGTAAAGAAGGCGACTGTGTCTTTATGAAATTGGAAGATACAGTCGCACATACATCTTATCATATTATGGTAGACTGTGGGGGCTTAACAAGTGACATTGTTGACTACATTGTCAATGCGTTCAACAAAAGAATTGACTTGTTGGTTGCCACGCATATTGATAGTGACCATATTGATGGTATTACGGCGATGCTTTTTGATAGTAGGCTTAAAGATTTGCAAATCAACAAGATAATATATAACTGCTACCAAAATATGTCTAATGGAGTAAGAACTAATACGCCAAATGATATAGCAGAGAAAATGGATATGATTTCCAATATAGTTGGTGATGATAGTGATACGCATATTAGCGTTAAGACTTCTGTAAGTTTAGGTGTTGCCATAGCGAAAAATGATCATTTGAAGAACGTTTGGAACAAGGAACCTATAACAGAAGATACAGAACCTCTGAATTTAGGCGACAAATGGGGAGTTATCAAATTTCTTGCACCAACTCAGAGTGCATTAGATGATTTGTATTCTACGTTCAGAAAAGAATATGCCTCTGTAACTGGTTGTAGAATACCAGAAAGTCCATACGAAGATTGGGAATGCATGATAGAACTGTTGGTAAAGTTGGATAGCCTGCGTAATCGTTGCTTTTATGGAAAGAAAATCAGTTCACTATTGCTTGACGAAGGTGGCTTCTTAGACGCAAGAAAAACTGAGATAAATGACAGCAGTTTAACAACTGCGAACAAAGCTTCTATAGCATTTGTATGGGAATGCAATGGACATCGCGTGCTATTCTTAGGAGATGCTCGATGCCCAATAGTTGTAAAAAATATACAAAGACTATATGGAGAGGAAAAACAAGTCTTTGATGCTGTCAAAATAGCTCATCACGGAAGCAAGTTCAATACGAACACTGATTTTAGTGAGAAAGTTGATGCTTATACTTATTTCTTAACGGGTGGTAGCGAAACCGTGGGGCATGATAAGGAATGTCTCTCTAAATTATTGTTTAGAATGGAACACGATAAATTTCATCGCCAGTTGCGTTATAATGTAGAAACTCATACAATACAAGAGTTAAAAAGCGACCAAATTAAAGAATTGAGGGATAAGTATAACTTTGAAATAGTTTCTGATATAAATACTCCTGCGTATGAGTTTGAATATTGACATCGACAAATATGGCAATATGTCGGTTGTCCCCATCAAATGTGGTGGAAAGATGGGAACAGCATTTTTTGTGAACAGCAATCAGCTGTTGACAGCTAACCATATTCTAAGTTCATATATAGACAATTCAGAACAATATAAGATTATGGTTTGCATTATGGATGAATGGGTAGAGTGTTCTGTCGCCTATAACTTTCAACCGCTTGATGTTGTATTGCTACATTGCTCAAAACCCAATATAGGAGACAATAAGTTACAGTTACTATTGTCAGACTGCCTAGAAGGTGAGAAATTAAAAATAGTGGGATTTCCACAAGAAATAGGTAATGGCGTAGATTACTTTGGGGTTGATATCCGCAATTCAAGGCATTTAAAGAAGGATGGCAAAGATGATACAAGCAGAGGCTTTAATGTTGTTGCTATTCGAACAGATGAATTAAATTTTTCTTCATACGGAGGTTTTTCCGGCTCGCCAGTATTGAATGTAAATGGAGATGTTGTAGGTATTGCAACAGACCAATATTTTAATACTTTAGGCTACACATCCATAAAAATAATCAATGACTTATGTCCTTTTCAAGGACTTGGCATAGATGTAGCAGCCGAAGATTGTGATATGTCGCCATTTGGTTTGGGTACATCCTGGCATTACTCTAACAAAAAGATAAAGGAAGCTGGTAGCAGGTATTCACCAAATACTCATATAAGTAATGAGAGCGTAGAAGAAACCTTGAAAAGTTTCTGTTGCATAGGTGTTGAAGAAAAGCGAAAGGAAATTTATAATCTTTGCAGCAATGTATATAATGAAGCTACAAGAGAATTGTACGATTATCTTTCTCAAAAGAATGCAGATGGTACTGACAAGGCATTCCAGCAATTCCTGAATGACAGAATAGTCAATTACAGATTATGTGACGAACTTGATTTTTTGTTGTATGCGGAGAAAGAAAGGTCGGATGAACGCATATTGATAAATCCATTGCGAAAGGACATAGAGAAATCTTATGAACTTTGCCAAGATGTATTAGACTGCGAAATATATGAACAGTCTAAGTGTTTGTATGTTACAGGAATAGCAGGAAACGGAAAGACGCACTCTTTGTGCCGGCTTATAGAACAATGTCATGCACAATGCGCTTTCTATCTGTTTTATGGTACGGACTTTAGCGATAGAGGACCATTAGAGACAATCTTGAGTACTTTACATTGGCATGAGGATGATTTGCACAAGTTAAACGATTATGCCAAGATAAAAGATAGATATGCAGTATTTGTTGTAGATGCGCTAAATGAAGGTTCGAATACTGACTACTGGCGGAATAATCTTTCCATTTTCAAAGAAGAACTTGATAAATACGAAAGAATTAAGCTGCTTGTCTCTTTTAGAACGATGGCATGCACAGATGTTCTACAAAAACAGTTGGAAAAAGATGGGCAATGGAAAAAAATCGAAATCTCAGGGTTTGAAAATACGAAAGAGGCTATAAAGAAACATTTTGAGATTAATGAAATTCAAGGGAATGTAGATAATCTTCTCGTCAATAGAGATTTTCAAAATCCGTTGTTCTTGAAAATATTCTGTGAAGCGTTTACTCATACTACTCTAGATGACATGCGTGAATACTCACGTGTAGAGATATACAACAAGTATTTGCAAAATCGTAATTATAAGATTAGTCAGCTTGTTGACGAAGATTCTACAAGGCAAATAACGAGTAGATTTGTCATCGAATTAGCAAAAATATCCGTCAATGAAAGTCATTGCATGGACATCATTCGCAACAGAGCTAGAAAAATAGCTGATAGCATCTGTAAATACAGGACATGGAGTAAAAATCTGATGAATATTCTGCTGAAAGAAAATATCTTGAAAGAATACCGATTGTCAAATGGAAAAGATTTTATAGGCTTTGAATTTGACAGCATGGGTGATGTTCTGAAAGCAGACTTCATACATTATAAAGGTGATACTTTTGTAGTTGATTATGTATTGCGAACAAGAAAATTTATACTGGAACAGAATAGATCCATCTTTGATTACAGTTTTATTCCTAATGTGTTTACTTGTCTGTTCGCAGAATGGAAACCAAATGAAAAGAGTAAATGGGAACGGCTGTTAGCCTATAAGGACTTGCGCCAATGCTTTATGCAGGGACTAAGTCTCAGACATGATGATGAAGAATATTCAATGATGATAGGCTCTTTGGCAAAAGATATTATCGCGAAAGATACAAGTTATATAAGCCCTTACGAGTTATTAGAAAATTTCAGAACGTATAAGTATGGTGTGTTGCAGATTGTTTTGAAGCAGTTGGACAATATGACAATACATGAACGAGATGAAAAATGGACAATAAAGATTAATGAGTTGCAACGTCATTATGGGATAACCATAAGACTAAAAGGGCTGCTAAATACAGAGAAAGACGATTACGATAAACTGTCAGAATTAATATGCTGGTTCCTTACTTCATCGTTCCAAACGCTAAGAGCAGTACTGATAATGTATCTGCGTGATATTTTCAAGACAGACTTAAAAATTTTGACAAACACCACCAAACAGTTTGCAAGAGTTAATGACCCTTACATTCTCCAAGGTCTGTTCGCAGCAGTGTATGCGACTTTAGTCCTTACAAGAAATACTAAGAAGAGCAAAGAGATTGCGGAGTATATATGTTGTACATACTATAATAGTAAGGAAAGTGCGCCAACCGACCTCGTTGTTCGTAATTGGACAATGCGGATTGTAGAGTATGCCTCATATTTGGATAAATCATACAATGGTTGGTCCGAATTAAAGAATTTGATGCCATTCAATTCTGTTTCTAATCCGTTTAAGGAAGAAAAATATGATGAAGCAAGTTGTGATGGTTATTTTGGCACTACCAATGGCGCTAAGATGCTATATGACTCACTTTTTACATCGGACTTCAATCGTTATATAATAGGAACAAATGGGCATAGTTATAGTGATGTTTTTGTAAATGGAGAGAGAAATATTGACGAAACAGCAGAATTGGGATACAAGTATGATGTAAATCTTGACGACATAGCGAAAGCAATAGCCATACTAATAAAAGAGAAATACAAATATTCAGATGCACTTGGAAACTATGATAAAGATATTTATAGTAGAAATCGATTTGATCAAAGCCAAGAACGAATAGGTAAGAAATACCAGTGGATTGGTTATTATGAAGTGTTGAGCTACTTGTGTGACCATTACAAAATACTATTAGACAAATGGTCTGCAGAGAAAAAGTTTGCTGCATATTCTTTTCCATGGCTAACTGGAGCCATTCCATATATGGATCCAACAATTGAAGCAGAAGAAAGCCTTTCTGTTGTCAGTCACGACGTATTTGAAAAAATTGATAATGATTTCAAGTTGATCAAAGATGAGACAGAGTGGCTTGAAGATGACAGCCTATTGCCGTCAATACATCATGTCGTCAAGGATAAAGATGGGAATGACTGGGTCATATTGAAAGCTTTTGATACTCAGACTGAATTGGTAAACAACACTCAATGTTGCGCCTCTGTATGGTATGATACGGTATTTGTTGCCAATTCAAACATAACTGAATTTGAAGCATGGGCTCAAAGAGATGGTAATCTTAGGCAATATTTCTACAGCTCTGGGGATTACAACTACTTGTGGAATGACTATCCATGGTCTTCCAATTATAGGGAACGCCAGCATTATATGAACTATAAGGATGAGTGGATTTTGTCTTTTGATGTCATAAAAACATATTCTACTCAGTTGCAAGAGGAGTTTATTGGTTGCTATGCTCCAATGGAACATTTGCGAGAAGCACATTCACCAAGTGAGACAATTATGCAAGAGTTGGCATTGCATAATGCAGAACGTGGAATCGTAAGGGATGAAAACGGCAGTATTATTGCAATGAACATTAATTCTACTGGTTCAAGAATGTCGGGACTTGCCATAAGAAAAGAAAAATTGGATGAATTCTTGAAAAAGAATGATATTACTATGTTCTGTTTCAATTCTTGTGTAAAAGATGTTCGCGCGAATCTTTCCATACTTGGTGAACACAGCTTTTCTGCATTGTACAAATATGATACAGTGCAAGTGTCTGCATTGATACATTTTTGCAAGAAACAATAAATGCTCACAGGCTTTTGTATGGTGAACTTTTTTGAAAGGACTAAGACATTGGAGGAAATAAGGAATTTAGAAAGCGTGAAATGAGGGAAAAATAGTCCCCGAAGTCGAGAAAACAAAGAAATTGAACATATAGCTATATTTATTTCATGATGCACATACAAATCGAATACCTAAAAGACGGTTGCACCTACATCGTGCAGCCCATATTTTCTCAATCATTCATAAATCCAAATGACGGAGAAGTATGGGCGAAGTACCTGAAAAAGAAAATAGAGGGGCTGATAAATGAAGACGTAAGCCAATTGCAGGAGTTCAAGGAACTGCGAAAGGAAATCATGCAGCGAAGAGCTGAGGAGAAAGCGCAGCGACAGCGTTATGAGGAACGAGAAGAGCGGAGGAAAGAGACCGAGAAACGACGCAAGTGTATGGAACGTCCGAAGATAGACTATGTGCCCAAGGGATTGTATATAGACCTGGAGGAAGCATACGCCAAGTACTTCCAACAAGTGGTGACATTCTTCCCTGATGACAAAGACGACTTCATGTATATGCTACGACTATTGGAGCGTTGGGAGAAGAAATCGATACCAGCAGTGTTGGTAAAAGGACGACCAGACGCAGCGTATGCCATTGCCATGGGATTGTGCGAACATCTGCCTTTGCTGATATTCAGAGAGGACATTAGAGACTATCTAAATGAATACAAGCTACGTATCGGCAAACTGATATATGCGAGCTTTGCTGCATTGGTGGATAGTGTGGCAGCATGGAACAACGAGGAGAAGCGAGAAGATGTCTTCACCTATATCTTTACGCATCTGTCACGGTTTGATGATTTCAAACGAGTGCAGAACAATATACAGATGTTGGCACCAAGCAAGAAATTCACGGGAGAACCTGTGAAGATCGAGCGAGAGATGAATGACGAAGAAGAACGCGCAGCAAGAGAGGCAGAGCGTAGGCGACTGGAGAAAGAGAGACAGATACTGGAGGCAGAGAAAGAAGCCAAGTCGTTGATACCACTGAACAAGGACTACGAACAGCGTATCTTCAACAGAAGAAATGTGGATTGGGACTGTTATAGCATCTGGCAGCTGATGTTGGAAGAGAACAAGAATATCGAGAAGTTGCTTGCCGTTGGAGAATACAAGGCGGCAGCATTGATGTTCCTACAACTGACGAAGTCCATGTGCATACACTTTGTGATAGACAGACACTGGGAGTATTTCGATGACATGTATAGTCCAGAATATGCCATAAGAGACTTGACAGAGGAGTTTGAGAAGTTGGCGAAGGAAGGGAAACTGCCAGAGGATGTGAATGCTTATTTGCATGAGGCGTGGAAAGAGATTGAGGGAATGGAGAGTTGTACGGATTATGGGGTGCCGAGAGGGGCTTTGCCATTTTAGTGGGCAGTGGGTGTTGGTTGACAAAAAACTGCTACTGGGTGGGCTTTAGACAAAAGCTGCTGCAAGGTGGAATTTAGACAAAAACCGAGATAAACCCCGTATCTGTTTTCCGAGTCTTCGACTTGCTTTTCATTCATATAAAGCCTTACGAGAACGAGTTCTCGACTGCTTTATATGAATGTAAAGCTGTGACACGATGTGCCACTCGGAAAACAAATACGGCGATAAACTGAAGAAAAACCGTTGGAGCTTACAAATCACTCTATAAGTTCCAAATAGCATCACTCTGAATATCGGATGAATCAAATATATCTATGATAAAAGTTATGAATAGTGTTGAAATAGAAAAGAAGATAAGGGAATTGGTGGGACACTATCTGATAAAGGACTATCATGTAACCGTAAAGCGTGGAGACGTAATACTATGGTTGCCGGATATATGTAAGGATAGCCCATTCAATAAATTGGTGGACGAGGTATATGGGGCGTTGGATGGCAGCATCCGAATAAGCATAATATACCCGAACAACGGCAAGAAAGTCAGTGAATTTATCAAGGAAAACATTGATGAGATAAAGCGCATGAAATTGATTTGATGCGTAGATAATAATTTGTGGAACTGCCATTTGAGATTATTTCGATTATCTAATTAGGGTCTGCTGAATTAATTCACAGCCACAGGTTGAGGGGAGCAGACGTACCCCC
>ERZ1035025.262-NODE-262-length-38202-cov-18.391643_pt1 | contig 38202 bp, 32 predicted proteins | sample MGYA00520619_ERZ1035025 | MGnify/ENA primary metagenome ERZ1035025 (study PRJEB33766, sample SAMN09781742) | gut metagenome | biome: gut microbiome | host: Homo sapiens | place: Madagascar | study: EMG produced TPA metagenomics assembly of the PRJNA485056 data...
GCTGCTTTTCCAGACCATTATTTATTTTTTATCATATACAGAAAGACTTCAGTTGGCCGCTCTCACAAAATCAAAATCTATTTAAATTTCGGTTTATCATAAGTAAACGTAGCACCAGAAGCATAAACAGACCTAAACTGGCTATACATAATATACCCGATCTGTTTCGCATAAGCAGGATCTGTTGCATATTCATGCCAGAGGTTTGAACTGTTTGGATTATAACGGAATTTATACAATGTGTTCTGATTATGTGTCTGATTATGAATGTATTGTTCACTTACATACTGGGCAGCACCATAAATAGCTTTGTCTACGCTTGTCCATTTCTGGTAGTAAGCGTAACTGAATCCGCAAAGCTGAGGAGCGCTGTCATAGGCTTTGATACCGTATAAGTTATAAACTTTCTGTTTGGAAATCTTTGAAGTAATGTATTTTCCGCTGACAGTTTTAAATCCAGTAACCTTTCCTGAACTGTCTTTTACGACAGATTTTCCAGAAATAACGGAAGTTACGGATTTTCCCTGAGATAAAACACTCTGTCCATATCCTGTTTCAAGGATTGTCTGGCACAGCAGATATACAGGGTCAATGTTATATTTCTTTGCAGCTGCGATCAGAACATTTCCTTTGTTCTTTAATACGCTGCCGGATTTTAATTTGCTGTTTAATAAATTGTTATAAGCAGTAGCATTTACCGGACGATATGTATTCAAACGCAGGAATTGATAGTTATGTGTCGTATCTTTTGCTGGGTTGACATAAGTTGTATAAGTAGCTGTAGAGATACTCTTGCCTCCATAAGTTGGATGCTGTTTCTTTTCAGCTGATACATATGCAGATAATGTCTTAGCATAGTTTGTATATACGGTTGTAGTTTTCGATGTTGAACCAGTCGCAGCAGGTTTTGACTGAGTTGTAGTTGCAGCAGAACTGCTTGTCAGATAGTTCATGGAAACTCTTCTGGAAGATGAAGTATATCGATAAGTCATTCCAAGTCCCTGAACGGTTTCTTTGGCAGGCATCAATATGATCGTGCTTCCGGTAGAGTAATATTTTACCTTGGTAGGTGCAACGCTGAATGTCTTTTTGGCACCATTTAAATAGTATGTACGTTTTCCAGAATAGGCAGTCAGTGTTTTCCTACCATATTTTAATACGATCTTTCCAGTTTTTGCTGAATAGCTGCGTTTTACTTTAGGTCCCTGTTTTACGAGATAGTAATAATAAGGTACCATATTTGTATTGCTGATCTGGATTCCAGCGTATTTGCCGGAAAGTTTATTGTTTTTATAATCAAATGTTAATTGTGCTCCGGTATAGTAGCGGGTTTTGCCACCGTAACCGATCTTCAGTGTTGCTGCATTCGCATTGTGTACTGGAACAGCAGTTGCTGTACAGCCGACTGTTAAGGCAGCAGCAAGAAGTTTCTTGTAATGCATCATAATATCCTCCTTTTATATACTTACTAAGAATACCATAAATTTCATGAAAGCTCAATGAAAATGTAATAAAATTGTAACAAAAACCAAATGATACAGATTGACAAAAGAAAAGAACTTTGCTATTATTAAACAAGCACTTTAGCATGGTAGCGTGCTGATTGAATAAAATGTATGAAGGAGCGATAAAGTTATGAAAAAGTTTTTAGTCGGGTTATTAACAGTCGCACTTGCAGCCTCAATGCTCGTAGGATGCGGAAAGAAAGAAGAGAAAACAAAGACAGATAACTCATTGAAAGATGTGCAGTCTAAGAAGGAATTAGTCCTTGGGCTTGATTCATCTTTTCCACCAATGGGATTTACAGATAAGAAAGATAATATCATAGGATTTGATATCGATCTTGCGAAAGAAGTAACAAAGAGAATGGGTGTAAAATTAAAATTACAGCCAATCAACTGGAATTCCAAAGAACAGGAACTTAATACAGAGAAAGTTGATTGTTTATGGAATGGTGTTACATACAGCAAAGACAGAGCAAAGGAAATGTTATGTTCAGAATCTTACATGGATAACCATCAGGTACTGATCGTTCCAGCAAACAGCAAGATCAAATCTTTAAAAGATATTACAAAAGACACAGAAGTTGGAATCCAGTCAGGATCTACAGCAGCTGATGCAGCAGACAGCGTAAAAGAATTAAAGAATTCAAAAATCAAACTGCTGCCAGACAATGTTCAGATTTTAAATGATTTAGGACATGGATTAGATGCAGCCGTTATGGATGAAGTAGTTGCAAAATATTACACAAAGAAAGATAATGGTAAATACAAAGTATTAAAAGACAGTGTTGCAAAAGAAAAATACATTATCGGATTTAGAAAAGATGACAAAGCACGTTGTAACGAAGTTGTAAAACAGTTAAAAGCCATGGCCAAAGATGGAACATTAAAGAAGATCAGCACAAAATGGTTTGATGAAGACATCACAACGATTAAATAATTAAAAATTTTTAGGAAGAAAGGGCTTTCGTGCTAAAGCCCTTTTTCCGTTTGTAAAGGTATTATAAAGGAAATAACCCGTCCCTTATAAATATAGATAAAAATAAGTAACATAGGAGTAGAAAATTATGGATGGAACACAAAGTTTTCCAGAGATTGTAAAGTTATTAATTGAAAATGGTCTGCAATATACATTGACCTTATTTTTCCTGACTTTGATTTTTGGACTGATTCTTGGTATGATAATTGCTAAAGGAAGAATGTCAAAGATTCTGATCATTCAGATGCCGATTCGATTTTTCCTTTTGATCATGAGAGGAACACCACTGATCCTGCAGTTATATGGATTCTATTTTGGATTATATTATGCAGCTGGATTAAGTTTAGATCGTATGACAGCGGCGGTTATCGGCTTCTCATTAAACTACGCAGCGTATTTTGCGGAGATTTATCGAAGTGGTATTCAGGCAATTCCAAAAGGTCAGTATGAAGCAGCGAAAGTATTAGGATTTAACAGAACACAGACATTCTTTAAGATCATTTTACCGCAGGTTGTAAAGATCATCACACCATCACTTGGAAGTGAGTGTATGACACTGGTTAAGGATACATCCTTAGCTCATGTTATCGGTGTTATGGAGATTTATGTTGTGGCAACAAACCAGATGGCACGAAGCCGTGGAATGATCTACCTTGTTGTAGCAGGTATTTTCTACCTGATCATGAATGCTATTGTATCGAAAGTATTCTCAATCATTGAGAAGAGAATGAACTATTATCGTTAAGGAGGAAAGAAGATGAGTATTTTATCCGTTAAAAACTTAGAAAAGAAATTCGGAAATCTTACCGTATTGAAAGATATTTCCTTCGACATCAATGACGGCGAGATCATTTCGATCATTGGATCATCAGGATCAGGAAAATCAACATTACTGCGTTGTATGAATCAGTTAGAGACGATTACATCTGGAACGATCACAGTTGATGGAAAGACAATGGTTGAGACGAAAGATGGAACACCAGTTTATGCAGGCAAAGATGTTTTGAAAGAGATTTTAATGGAGACAGGATTTGTATTTCAGAATTTTAACTTGTTTCCACATTACAGCGTTTTAAGAAATGTAATGGAAGCCCCTGTATGTGTTGCAGGAGTGCCTAAGAAACAGGCAGAAGAGAAGGCAATGGAGCTGTTAAAGAAATTAGGACTTGAGACAAAGGCACATGCTTATCCATGTGAATTATCAGGTGGGCAGTCACAGCGAGTATCTATCGCAAGAGCATTAGCCTTAGAGCCAAAGATTTTGTTCTTTGATGAGCCGACTTCTGCACTTGACCCAGAACTTACTGGAGAAGTCTTAAAAGTTATCAAATCACTGACAGATCTTCATATCACAATGGTGATCGTCACACATGAGATGGCTTTTGCAAAAGAAATTTCAGACAGGATCATTTTTATGGATAAGGGATTGATCATTGAAGATGCATCCCCAGATGAGGTATTTAGTTCTAGTAATGAAAGAACGAGAGAATTCCTTGGAAAATACCATGATGTAAACTAGAGACGATAGCATTTGCTAGAAGGGAGAAAAACGATGGTTAAAGATATGCCTAATAAGTTTTCAGAGGTAACCCCTGAGATTAAAGAACTGGCTAAGAAATGTAATAAGAAGATCGACGAAGAATTATTTGCAAAATATGACGTCAAAAGAGGTCTTCGTAAACGGAACGGTGAAGGTGTCCTTGCAGGATTAACTGATATTTCCATGATTAATGCTTATACAATGATCGACCGTGAAGTTGTACCGTGTGAAGGTAAATTATATTACAGAGGAATTGATATCGAAGATATCGTAAAGGGATTTATTGAAGAAGACCGTTTTGGATTTGAAGAGACAGCATATTTACTGTTGTTTGGAGAACTCCCTAATAAAGACGAATTAAAACAGTTTGAAGGAATGCTTGGAGAATACAGACAGCTTCCTACAAACTTTGTAAGAGATATCATCATGAAAGCACCAAGCCGTGACATGATGAATACATTAGCACGAAGTGTTTTGACACTTTATTCTTATGATGATTATGCAAGTGATATTTCCATGCCAAACGTACTGCGCCAGTGTATTCAGCTGATCGCATTGTTCCCGGTACTTTCTGTGTATGCATATCAGGCATATAACCATTATGAGAGAGGAGAAAGTTTATTCATCCATCTTCCAGATCCTGAACTTTCTACAGCAGAGAACATTCTGCATCTATTAAGACCAGACAGCCACTACACAAAACTGGAAGCAAAATTATTAGATATGGCATTAGTGCTTCATGCAGAGCATGGTGGAGGTAACAACTCTACTTTTACAACACACGTTGTATCATCTTCAGGAACTGATACATATTCAGCCATCGCAGCAGCACTTTGCTCCTTAAAAGGACCAAAACATGGTGGTGCAAACATCAAAGTTGTACAGATGTTCGATGATCTGAAAGCCAATGTTAAAGACTGGTCTAATGAAGAAGAGATTCGTGAATATTTATTAAAACTGCTGAATAAAGAAGCCTTTGATAAATCAGGTCTGATCTATGGTATGGGGCATGCGGTTTACTCACTGTCTGATCCACGATCAAAGATTCTTTCAAGATTTGTAAAACAGCTTTCAGAAGAAAAAGGCAGAGAAGAAGAATATCATCTATACGCAACTGTGGAACGTCTTGCAAAACAGGTAATCGGTGAGAAGAGAAAGATTTATAAAGGAGTCAGTGCAAACATCGACTTTTACAGTGGATTTATCTACAGTATGCTTGGATTACCACATCAGTTATATACACCATTATTTGCCATTGCGCGTATTATAGGATGGTCTGCACATCGAATGGAAGAGTTGACGAATGGTAATCGTATTATTCGTCCGGCTTATAAGGCTGTAGCACCTCGTAAGGAGTATACACCTATGGATGAGAGGTAAATTTTGAATATAAAATAGAACATGAAATATAAAGAAAGGGTGTGAAAAACGAATCCTATGGAATTGTGCATTTCACACCCTTTTTGTTATATATTAAAGACGATTCAAAGTTGTAAATTATTGACAAGATTTTCCTTGAAAGCGTATAATATTTTATGTCGAATTATGTCGAAATAAAATATAAAAGTTATGGAGACGGAGCATATGAAAAAAGAAGAAAATCATGGGAAGAAGCTGGGGTATGAGGAGAATGTCCGCAGGCAATTGAGTATTTTAAATGCGTTGGGGAAAGATTATCTGACGTTATGTTTATTAAATATCAAAACGGAAACAATAGCGGTATTGAATACGGAGATAGAGGAAATAAAGGATACGATCGAGCTTCCTTATTATGAAGTTTGTTCTCAGTCAATTGATAAGTATGTGAGAGAAGATCAGAAAGAGGATATTAAAAAGAAAATTAATCTTGAGATGATTCGGAAAGAGCTGGATCAAAATCAGGAATATAGTGTTTCCTATGAAGTCTCAATGAATGGAAAGATACAGTATTATCAGATGCGTTACATCAGCATGGAAGATCATGAACATGTACTGATGACATTTCGCATTTTGAAGACAAAAAAGGACGACGGAGAAGAAAAGCAAAGTAAAGCAGCGAGAGCACTGCGTAAAGAACGTTTATTTTTAGAAGTTTTATGCAGAGATTATACATCAGTGTATTATTTTGATCTTAAAAGTGATACATGCGAGATTTTAAAAATGGATGAGAATGCGAATGCAGTGAATATGTTTGGAACAAAATTACGTCAAAAACTAAGTTACACAACAGAAATAAAAAGATATTGTGATTGTTATGTCATAGAGAAAGATCAGGCAGAATTCAGCAAGGTTATGGCAAAAGAAAATATTTGGAAAGCATTAAAAGATGAAGAACGTTTTGTGTATCGATTTGAATGTAAACCAAATATGTCAGGACATCAGTATTTTGAAGTGCAGGCGCTAAGGACGATTGATAAGAAATTTGATGATACAGCAATTATTGCGTTTAGACATATTGACCATATAGTAGCAGAGGAAAATGAAAGAAAGCGGCAATTAAAAGAAGCTTTTGAGATAGAAGAACGTTCCAAAAGACTTGAAAAAGAAAAACAGGATGCGATCAATGCGAATGAGATGAAAAGCAGATTTTTATCTTCGATTTCTCATGATATCAGAACACCGATCAATGGAATTTTGGGAATGTTAAGGATTGCAGATACATATTCAAATGATTTGAAAAAACAAACAGAATGCAGGGAAAAGATTTGGATCGCATCAAATTATCTTGTGACATTGGTAAATAATGTGTTGAATATGAATCGTCTGGAGAATAAATCAATTGACCTTTCGGAACAGTCATTTAATATCATTGATCTTTTGATGGATATTACTGGTATGACAGAGATTCAGATGCAGGCACAGGGATTACATTCAATAGTAGATTGGAAACCAGAATATATCAAACATCGATACCTGATGGGAAGTGCGGAAGGATTGTATAGGATCCTGATGAATTTAAACAGTAATGCGATCAAATATAATAAAAAAGGCGGAACTATTTATTTTCGTTGTATGGAGAAACAAATAGAAGGCGATAAGATACGGTTTGAATTTATCACAGAAGACACAGGAATCGGAATGGATGAAGAATTTTTAAAGAATGCATTTGAACCATATATACAAAAGGATAACACGACACTAAATAGTATTAAAGGAGTAGGCTTAGGCTTATCGATTGTGAAACAGACAGTTGAATTGATGGATGGAAGTATAAAAGTAGAGAGTAAACTTAGTGAAGGTACAAAATATACGATCATGCTTCCATTTAAGATTGACAAATATCCAAAAGTTGAAAAGAAATCATTCGAGCATATTCCGCTAAAAGGTGTGAAGGCACTTCTTGTAGAGGATAATGATCTGAATATGGAGATTGCAAAATTCCATCTGGAACAAGAAGATGTAGAAGTATATACCGCCATCAATGGAGCTGAGGCAGTTGAGATGTTTGAAAGATCAAAGATAGGATTTTATGATATTATCCTGATGGATATCATGATGCCGATCATGGATGGATTACAGGCGACAAAACAGATCAGAGATATGAACCGTCCGGATGCATTAGCAATTCCAATTGTTGCTATGAGTGCGAATGCCTTTGAAGAAGATATTAAGAAAAGTCTTGAGTCTGGAATGAATACACATCTGATCAAACCGCTCGATGGAAAGAAAGTTACAGATACGATGAAAAAATATCTGGCGAATAAAATTATAAAATGATGATAATAAAAAAGGACCCATTTATGATATGTACCAAGAATTCTGGACACATATCATAAACGGCTCCTTTTTCTTATAAAGTCTAATTCTGACTTGAGACTTCTTTGTAGGTATTTAAATCTTTTGGCAATGTAACGGATACAGATTTACCAGGATTATGATAAATAAGATCCATTTTTAAAGTGATCTTTCCAACTTCATTATCATCGCTTTCGATTACCATTTTGATAGATTCTTTGATCGGAAGATCTTTATCGTTGAGTGTCTTTGTTCCAGACATAGAAGTAATTTTGATAGAATTACTTCCACCAGTGATCGCAGACATAGAAGAAGTAATATCTTTGACATATTTACTTAATCCATCACCGTTAATGCTATAGCTGATCACATTATTCTCATCTTTTTCACTAAGCTTGAGATCTTTATAATATTTGACTGGCAGAGAGGTCTGGCCAGTTGTAGATTGAAGCTGTTTTTGCAGACTTTCGATATCCATTTTCATTTTTTGTTTTGTACCAGCGGTATTCATGTAATAATAACCATCATTGTAGTACATTTTCATATCAATGGACTGTCCAAGCATATTAACGGTAGAAGACATGGACATTTTTAATTTGTTTTTGTCAACAGTCTGAAGTTTTGTGTCAAAATTCATTTTGAAACTGATGTTTGACTGAGTTCCTTCTTTTCCTGTTGCAATAGAATAAGAAGCATTTCCTGTAAAATCAGCATCTTTTAATTTAGAACTTTGTTTCAGACTGTCTGTAAGTACCTCCTTAGCAGTTCTTTTTTTGCCGCATGCGGTAATAGAAAGAAGCAAGGCACAGCAAAGAAGCAGCGTAGTTAATTTCTTGATTTTTGCATTCATAATAAATTCCTCCATATAAGAATTAATAGTTTATGATGATAGTGTATCATGAACATGCATCATAAAATCATCATTTTAACTGTAATCATCTATAGTTTACCATACAATTCGAATTTTGTGTTAAACTATAGATAATACAAAGAACGGAGGTATTTTCAATGAAAAAGACCGTATATCTGACATCAAAACAAGATGGGTTAAAATTACATGTTTTATTAATGGAACCAGACCAAGAACCAAAAGGGATCGTTCAGATCGTACATGGAATGGCAGAGCACAAGGAACGTTATGAGCCATTTATGGAAATGTTATGTAAGAACGGATATATTAGTGTGATACACGATCACAGAGGACATGGAAAGAGTGTGCGAAATGAGGAAGATCTGGGATATTTTTATGATGATAGTGGAAAAGCAATCATAGAGGATACACACCAGATCACACAATGGATGAAAGAACGATATAAAAAAGAGCTTCCATATCATTTATTCGGACACAGTATGGGATCGTTAGTTGTACGCTGCTATCTGAAAAAATACGACGATGAATTAGATTCGCTGATTGTATGTGGAAGTCCAAGTGAGAATAAAGCAGCGAAAGCGGCAGGGCTTCTTGCGAAAGCAGCGTGTAAAACAGGAGAACATAAAAAAGGAAAACTTTTTCAGAAGTTAGCATTCGGATTATATGGAAAAGCTTTGGAAGAAGGTGAGTCAGAAAATGGATGGATCAGCTATAACAAAGAAAATGTAAAAGCATATGATGAAAACCCACTGGACGGATTTGTTTTTAGTAACAATGGATTTTTAAATCTTTTCCTTCTGATGGATGAAACTTATAATAAAAAAGGGTGGCAGCTAAAACATCCTTCTCTGCCAATCCTGTTTATTGCCGGAGCAGATGATCCATGTATTGGTTCCAAAAAGCAGTATGCACAGGCAATGACTTCTCTTAAAAAATGCGGATATAATCATGTAAGAGGAATGCTATTTTTAAATCGAAGACATGAGATTCTGAATGAAGATGGTGTAGAGAAAGTCTATGAAGCGATTTTATATTTTTTGAAACAAGCGCAAGAAACAGATAAATAAAACAGATCAACGAATATAATAAAGCAAGGATTGAGATAATACATGTAAAAAGGAGAAATTTACATGCAGTTAGATCAAAGAAAAGCAGCGATCATAGGTTGTGGATTTGTGGGGAGTGCTTCTGCATTTTGTCTGATGCAGAGTGGATTATTTTCAGAAATCGTTCTGTTAGATGTGGATAAAGACAAAGCGGAAGGCGAAGCGATGGATATCACACATGGGACACCATTTGCAGGCAGGATGAAGATTTATGCAGGAGATTATGACGAGATCATGGATGCAGCGATCATTATCATAACAGCAGGAGCAAACCAGAAGGAAGGCGAGACAAGGCTTGATCTGGTTAATAAAAATAAGAAGATTTTTGAAGGAATCATTCCTCAGATATCGAATAGGAATTATGAAGGAATTCTTCTGATCGTTGCGAATCCTGTGGATATTCTGACTTATACAGCACTTAAATTAAGCGGATTTGAAGAAAACCGGGTAATTGGATCAGGAACCGTATTAGATTCAGCAAGATTTCGTTATCTGTTAGGAGAACATTTAAATGTTGACAGTCGAAGTGTTCAGGCATTTATTATCGGAGAACATGGAGACAGCGAGATTGCAGCATGGAGCAGTGTTAATGTTTCAGGAATTCCAGTCAATGATTTTTGTGAAATGAGAGGGCATTATGACCATGAAGATGCAATGAAAGCAATCGCAAATGATGTTAAAGAAAGTGCCTATCAGATCATAAAGAAGAAACGGGCAACTTATTATGGAATTGCAATGTCAGTCAAAAGAATCTGTGAAGTCATTTTAAAAGATGAAAAAGCAATATTGCCTGTCTCAACGATGATGCATGGTGCACATGATATAGAAGACGTTGTATTATCAATGCCAGCGATCGTTGGGAAAAATGGAATCGAAACGCAGGTTCCGATTGAGTTAAATGAAGAAGAGGAAGAACAATTACAAAAATCGGCAGAGATTTTGAAAAAAATGATAAAATAGATCAAAAATGATAATCAGGATATGAGTTCATTCATGGCAGAAGCTTGGAGTGGACTCATATTTTTTATAGAAAAGTTCTATAAATTAAAAAGTTATTGACAGAATATAATTTAATATATTTTATATATGCCTATTTATCACTTTAAAGTTGCATATTGTCAGAAAATTTGGTATAATCGTGTCATTATAACATAAAAGAAAGGGAATTTTTTACTATGAAGAAAGAGAATAACAAGAAAAGTGCAAGTGCCCTGATCGGTGCAGCATTTCTTATGGCAACATCGGCAATTGGACCTGGATTCCTCACACAGACTGGTAAATTCACAGACAGTCTTCATGGAAGTTTCGGATTTGTAATTTTAATCTCTGTTATTTTAGCAGCGATTGTACAGCTGAATGTATGGAGAGTTCTCTGCGTATCTGGAATGCGTGGACAGGACGTAGCCAATAAAGTACTTCCTGGACTTGGATATGTGATCGCATTCTTAGTCGTAGCAGGTGGATTAGTATTTAATATCGGTAACGTTGGTGGAGGAGCTTTAGGTTTTAATACACTTCTTGGGGTACCAACAACTGTTGGATATTTTATTGCAGGAGCAATCGCAATTTTCGTATTTTTAATGAAGAATGCAATGGATGCAATGGATAATCTTACCAAAGTTCTTGGTGGAATTATGATCCTTGTTATCTTTATCGTAATTCTTATCGTACAGCCTCCAATCGGCATGGCAGCTAAAGAAACAGTGATGCCAACTGCATCTATGGGTGATATCTTCCCAGCAATCCTTACATTACTTGGAGGAACTGTTGGTGGATATATTACATTTGCTGGTGCTCATCGCCTGATCGATGCTGGAATCACTGGAAAAGAAAACTTAAAAGAGATCAATAAGAGTTCTGTTATGGGAATGGGAATCGCAACAATTGTTCGTATCTTCTTATTCCTTGCAGTTTTAGGAGTCGTTGTAGCGACAGCAACATCACCAGCCCATACTTTAGATCCAGCAAACCCAACAGCAGATGCATTCTTACAGGGAGCAGGACAGATTGGATATCGTTTCTTCGGTCTTGTAATCTTATGTGCAGCGATCACATCTATCGTAGGATGTGCTTACACATCAGTATCCTTCCTTAAGACATTCAGCAAAACAATTGAGAAGAATGAGAAATGGTTTATCGTTGGATTTATTGCAGTCAGCACAATCTGTATGGCAATCGCTGGACAGCCAGCCGTATTACTGGTACTTGCAGGAGCATTAAACGGACTGATTTTACCGATCACATTAGGAGTCTGCCTGATCGCTTCCCAGAAGAAATCTATCATGGGAGAAGATTATCACCATCCAGTATTATTACTGATCCTTGGAATTGTGGTAGTCGTTGTTTCAGGATATCTTGGAATTACATCATTAAGCAGTTTAAGTGCATTATTTGCCTAGGCAGATAAGATCAAAACATAAAAACACAGACTGACCGAAGGGAGTATGTGAAGAAACATGGAAGAAGTAAAGATTAGCACTGCGGGAGATTCTGCCTTACTCATCGAGTTTGGGCAGGAGATCTCCCCAGAGATCAATGCAAGGATCACAGCGTTTGTACATCTTTTAAAAGCACAGCATATCGAAGGTGTGCAGGATTTGATTCCGGCATTTACCAGTCTTTTGATCAATTATGACCCAAGAGTGGTAAATTATAAAACATTAACAAAACGTCTGCAGAAGATGTTAAAGCTTGAAGTCAATGAAAAAGCATCTGCATCCAGAGTCTTTGAGATTCCAGTATGCTATGGAGGGGAATACGGACCAGATATTGAGAATATCGCAAAAAATGCTGGTTTAACGGAAGAAGAAGTCATTAAGATCCATTCTTCTGAAGACTATCTGATCTATATGCTAGGATTCTTACCAGGATTTTCATATCTTGGAGGACTGGATGAAAGAATCCATACACCAAGACTTGCCAATCCAAGAATCAGAATTCCAGCAGGAAGTGTTGGAATCGGTGGTTCCCAGACAGGAATCTATCCGCTTGATTCACCAGGAGGATGGCAGTTACTTGGTATGACACCAGTAAAAACCTATGATCCAGAACGAGAGAATCCAATTCTTTTTGAAGCTGGAGACTATATCCGTTTTGTGCCTGTATCAGAAGAAGAATATTTAAAGATCAAAGAACAGGTGGAAAATGGAACTTATGAATGTGTCATTCATACAAAGGAGGTGTAGATCATGGGAATTCGAGTATTAAAAGGCGGAATGCTGACAACGGTACAGGATCTTGGAAGAACAGGATACCAGAGCCAGGGATTCAGCGTATCCGGAGTTATGGACGTTCGATCCTTTAAGATCGCAAACCTCTTACTGGACAACCCGGAAAATGAAGCAGTTCTTGAATTTACTTTAATTGGACCAACGCTTGAATTTACATCTGAGACGATCATTTCGATCACAGGTGGAGATTTCAGCCCAAAGATCAATGGAAAACCAGCCAAGATGTATACAGCGATTTATATGCATCGTGGAGATATTCTGACATTTGGCGGGGCAAGAACAGGAACCAGAGGTTATATCGCATTTTCAAGTTATCTTGATATACCGGTTGTGATGGGAAGCCGTTCTACCAATATCAAGTGCCAGATTGGTGGATTTAAGGGCCGTAAACTGGAAGATGGAGATTATATTGGATTCAGGGCAAAACGAAGATATCTTCCATATTATTTATCAAGAAGCTTGGATTTAAATGAATTTGATCAGGAAAAAGTAACCTTAAGAGTTGTCATGGGTCCACAGGAGAAGATGTTTACCAAAGAAGGACGTGAGACATTCTTAAATTCAGAATATACAGTGACAAGTGAATTTGACCGTATGGGATGCCGTCTGGAAGGACCATTTATTGCGTACAAGACGACATCAGACATTATCTCTGATGGAATCGCATTTGGGTCTGTTCAGGTGCCAAGCCATGGAAAACCGATCATCTTATTAGCAGACCGCCAGACAACTGGTGGATACGCAAAGATCGCAACGGTCATCTCTGTGGATATTCCAAAACTTGTCCAGAGAAAGACAGAACAAAAAGTAAGATTTCAGGCAGTATCTGTAGAAGAAGCTCAGAAGCTGTTAGCAGATGAAATGAAAGAGCTTAACGATTTCAGAAGCCAGATTTATACACCTTGTAAGGAAGTATTAGACTGCCGGTTAGTTGCAAAACGAATCAGCACACTGTTTGAATAGAAAAGGAGACGTTACTGTGAATTTAGAAAAAATTGAAAAGTTAGTAAAGATCATCGAGAATTCTTCCATGCTGGATTTCAGCATTCAGGAAGGCGATGTAAAAATTAAAATGAGCAGAAGAGGAACTGCGGGAGCACCAGCAGCACCGATGGCAGTTTCCACACAGGGTGTTGACACAGGGGCAGACGGTCTTGATTCCGATGACGAAGCATATATCACATCCCCAATCGTAGGTACATTTTATTCCGCACCATCTCCAGAAGCGAAAGCATTCGTTAAAGTTGGTGACCGCGTCAAAGCAGGACAGACTGTGTGTATCCTTGAATCGATGAAATTAATGAACGAGATCGAAAGTGATTTTGACTGTGAGATCGAAGCTGTCTTAGTAAGCAATGAGCAGAAGATCGAATATGGACAGCCATTATTTAAAGTAAAAAAACTTGAAGACTAAAGGGGGCATTAGATGTTTCGAAGTATATTGATCGCGAACCGTGGAGAAATCGCAGTCAGGATTATCCGTGCCTGCCGTAATATGGGAATCAAGAGTATCGCGGTTTATTCAAAAGAAGATAAAGACAGTCTTCATGTACAGCTTGCAGACCGAAGAGTATGCATCGGAGAAGGACCAGCTAAAAACAGTTATTTAAATATGGAACGTATCATTTCTGCAGCGAAGAATACCGATGCAGATGCGATCCATCCAGGATTTGGATTCCTGTCTGAAAATGCCGATTTTGTTCGTTTATGTAAGGAAAATGATATTGCATTTATCGGACCAAGTGCAGAAGTCATCGACAGCATGGGAAATAAATCCAATGCAAGAAAAACAATGATGGAAGCAGGTGTTCCAGTCGTACCTGGAACAAAAGAACCTGTTTACGATGCAGTCACAGGGGAAAAATTAGCTGATGAGATCGGATATCCAGTTATGATCAAAGCATCCTCAGGTGGTGGTGGAAAAGGAATGCGAGTTTCAAAATCCAAAGAAGACTTTGAATTCAATTTCGATACTGCACAGAGAGAGTCAGCAAATGCATTTGGTGATGATACGATGTACATTGAAAAATTTGTTGAAAATCCACGCCATGTAGAGATTCAGATCATGGCAGATGAACATGGAAATGTTGTAGCATTAGGAGAACGTGACTGTTCTGTTCAGAGAAATCATCAGAAATTGATTGAAGAATCACCATCTCCAGCGATCACAGACGAGATCAGAAAATCTATGAATCATGATGCGATCCTTGCAGCGAAAGCCGTTAGCTATACAAATGCAGGAACCGTAGAGTTTATCCTTGATCCAAAAGGAACTTACTATTTCATGGAGATGAACACTCGTATTCAGGTAGAACACGGAGTGACAGAGATGGTCACAGGAACAGACCTGATCATCGAACAGATTCGTGTAGCAATGGGAATGGAATTAAGTTTTACACAGGAAGATGTTCATATCAACGGACATGCCATTGAATGCCGAATCAATGCAGAGATTCCAGAGAAGAACTTTATGCCAAGCCCGGGAGTAATCAAACACATGCATCTTCCAGCTGGAAATGGAGTCCGCGTAGATACAGCGATCTACACAGGATACCGTATCCCATCCGAATACGATTCTATGATCGCAAAAGTCATCGTACACGCACAAGACCGAGACGCAGCATTACAGAAAATGAGAACAGCCCTCGATGAAATGGTAATCTTAGGAATTCACACAAACCTTGATTTCCAGTATCAGCTGATGAACAACCGAGAATTCTGCGAAGGAAAGGCAGATACAGGATTTATCGAGAGATTATTAAGATTAGATTAAGAAAGATACTCGAAAGTGGAGTATACAAAAGAAAGTGAGGCATCGTTAATATGTATCAGGTAGATTTAAACAGCGACCTTGGAGAAAGCTTTGGAAGATACACCATCGGAAATGATGAAAAGATCATTCCACTGATCACATCTGCAAACGTAGCATGCGGATACCACGCATCCGATCCAGTTGTAATGACACAGACAATTCAGAGAGCTAAAGAAGCAGGAATCGGAATCGGAGCACATCCAGGACTTCCAGATCTGATGGGATTTGGACGAAGAAGCATGGCAATCTCCAACGAAGAAGCCAAAGCATACACACTGTATCAGATCAGTGCCTTAGGAGGAATGTGCAAAGCAGCCGGAGTGAAATTACAGCATGTAAAACCACACGGAGCTTTATATAACATGGCAGCGAAAGACTATGAGCTGTCCAAGGCAATCTGCGAAGCAATTTATGAATATGACAAAGATCTGATCGTCATGGGATTATCCGGAAGCGAAATGATCAAAGCCGCTCATGATTGCGGATTAAAAGCAGCCAGCGAAGTATTTGCTGACCGTGCATACGAAGAAGACGGAACACTGGTAAACAGGAGAAAACCAGGAGCTATGATCGAAGATGAAGACGAAGCGATCAAACGAGTTGTCCGTATGGTAAAAGAAGGAAAAGTTACTTCAATTACTGGAAAAGATATTGATATTAAGGCAGACTCCATTTGTGTGCATGGAGATGGAGAGAAAGCGTTATTGTTTGTGGAGAAGATTCGTAAGGCATTAGCTGAAGAAGATATTCAAATCTGTAAATTTTAATGGCCAATTGTAGACTATGAGTATATGATAAAACATAAATAAGAAACCGAAATCACAGCGGTGAAATTTTGCTCACATTTTGAACGAGTCGCTGATCCGCCCAATTTCCTACGAGAACTCGCTTTGAAGTTTGTAGAAAACGATAGACTTCTAAGCTCAGACAATCGTCCAATTGGGCTGCGAACTCATTCAAAATATGGCAAAATTCCAATGCTGTTGATTTCGGTTTCTTATTTATGTTTTATCATATACACCAAGTGTCCAAGTGGCAAAATAAAATGTATCAAAGACTAAATTATTATGTAAATGTTTACATATATTTTTCATTGTGCTAGAATATGTTAGCTAGAACTAACAAACAGAAAAAAGAGGAAATTATATTGAAGCATTATAAAGTGAATCAAAATATAGAATATCATGAAATTATTGAATGCATCACCTGTGCACTAGATGCAAGAGATACATATACAGCAGGACATTCCAAGAGAGTCAGTGAGATGACACTTCGTGTGTGTTATGTCCTGAGATTAAAGAAAAAAGAAGTCCAGAAGATTCATATTGCTGCGCATCTACACGATATTGGCAAAATCGGAGTGCCAGATGCAGTACTCCTAAAAGAAGGCCGCCTGAATGAGGAAGAATGGCAGCAAATGAAACGGCATCCAGAGATCGGAGCGGAGATTTTAAGCAAATCACAACATTTAGGGGAATTAAAAGATATTGTATTACACCACCATGAACGATACGATGGAGGCGGCTATCCAGCTGGAATTAAAGGAAAACAGATTCCTTTAGGATCCAGGATCATAGCCATTTGTGATTCTATTGATGCAATGTCATCCAATCGTTGTTATCGAAAGGCACATGATATGGATTTTTGCTATCAGGAGATTGAAAAAAACCTTGGGAAGATGTATGATCCGGAGATTGGGAAAGCTGTGCTTGAACATTGGGATTATGTTGTGGGGAGTAAAAATTAATTTATAAAACAAACAGTAAAGGACAGTAAAACAACATATAAACAGTAAAAATATAAGATGCAAAATCTTTTTACAGTAAATCGAAATACAAAGCCGTAATTCCTTGCTATTCACACACTGCAATGATAAAATCTAAGAAACAGCGATATGAAAAGGAGTTGAAACAGCGATGTCAAAAGTATTCAATACAACAGCAGTATGTATACCAGAAGAACATTATATGGTTGATATATCTGGGCGCTTAAAAGAGATAAAAGCACTTGTAGATGCTGGAAAATATTTTACGATCAATCGTGCACGACAATACGGAAAAACAACAACACTTCGTGCGTTGTATCGTTATCTGCAAAAAGAATATTATGTTGTGCTTCTGGATTTTCAGACTTTTGACAATGATAAGTTCGAAAATGGAAATGTCTTTTCAGCAGCATTTATTAATTCCTTTTTACGTTCGTTAAAAAGGAATACTCTTTCAAAGGAACTGAAAGATGAGATAAAAAATATTTTAAATAATACGGATTATACAAATAAATATTTCTCACTAAAAGAGCTGTTTGAACAGTTAAGTGATCTCTGTGCCACAGCAGATAAAAAGATTGTGCTGATGATTGATGAAGTTGATAGTGCATCAAATAATCAGGTATTTTTAGATTTCCTTGCACAGCTTCGTGCTCAGTATATCGAAAGGGATATACAGCCAACATTTCGATCCGTTATTTTAGCAGGCGTATATGATATAAAGAATTTAAGACGGAAGATTCGTCCAGACGAGGTCCATAAATATAACAGTCCATGGAATATCGCAGCAGATTTTAAAGTGGATATGAGTTTTTCAAAAGAAGAAATTGCAGGAATGCTCTATGAATATGAAGAAGATTATCACACAGGAATGGATGTGGAATTACTTTCTGGACTGATCAGAGAGTATACATCAGGATATCCATTTCTTGTATCAAGAATATGCCAGCTTCTGGATGAAGAAATCAGCGGAAAGATGGAGTATGGCGGTAAGAAAAATGCGTGGACAAAGAAGGGATTTTTGGAAGCTGTAAGAATTTTGCTTTCAGAAAAAAATATGTTGTTTGAATCTCTGCGTGAAAAGCTGGAAAGTTACCCGGAACTGAATAGTATGCTTTATTCGCTTTTATTTACAGGAAAAGCAATTGTATATAACTATTATGAGACATCAATCAACATTGCTACTATGTTTGGTTTTGTAAAAAATGAAAATGGAGTACTTGTAGTTTCCAATCGAATTTTTGAAACATGGCTGTATAATTTGTATTTGTCATCTGCAGAGATGCAGAACAAAGAGATTTATGCTGCCTCATTGATGGATAAGAACCAGTTTATCACAAATGGTTATTTGAATATGCGATTAGTCCTTGAAAAATTTGTACAGCATTTTGATGATCTATATGGCGACAGTGATGAAACATTTCTTGAAGATGAAGGTAGAAAGTACTTTTTGCTTTATTTAAGACCGATTGTCAACGGAACAGGTAATTATTATATAGAGACTCAGACCAGAGAGCAGAAACGAACAGATATTATTGTAGACTATTTGGGCGAACAGTATATCATTGAGATGAAAATCTGGCATGGAAAGGAATATAATAATCGTGGGGAAAAACAGTTGATAGAATATCTTGATGATTATCATGTGAAGAAAGGATATATGATCAGTTTTAATTTTAATAAAAAGAAGGAAACAGGCGTTAAAGAAATTACAATTGACGGGAAAACGATAATAGAAGCAATTGTATAGGGGGAAAGAAATGACAATCATTTTTTCTTTTTTATAATCCGAAATAAAATGATATTGACATTTAAAAAATAAGATATTATAATACTTATTGTTCGAACAACAAAAGAATAGTTATTCATTATTAGGATTGTTACTCTCTGGAGGCATTACCTGAATTCATTTCAAGTATTGTTTTCAGGGAGTTTTTTATTTCACGGGAAAGGAGAGAATCAATATGTTTGGTTTATTTAAAAAGAAAAAAGCAGATAACAACATTTATGCACCAGTTGACGGAAATAGTATTGCATTAGAAAGTGTACCAGATAAAGTATTTGCAAGTAAAATGTTAGGTGATGGAATTGCATTTACATTTGAGGGAAACAAAATCTGTGCACCTTGCCATGGAACAATTACAACAATTGCAGATACAAAACACGCTTTTGGTATCAAGATGGAAAATGGAATGGAAGTTCTTGTACATGTTGGATTAGATACCGTTAATTTAAAAGGTCAGGGATTCAAGAAATTAAAAGACGTAAATGACAAAGTAGATCCTGGAGATGTAATTTTAGAGTTGGACCTTGATATTATGAAAGAACATGAAATCAATCTGACAACTCCATTGATCATTGCAAATGATAATGGATGTGAATATAAGATTACAGAACCTAAGGAAAAAATAAAAGCTGGATGTGATCAGGTAATTGTAGTTTCTTAGAAAGGGGCCTTTTAATTTGAAGGTAATTAAAAAGATCAACAATAATGTTGCAGTTGGTCTTGATAATAACAACAATGAGTTGATCGCTTTTGGAAAGGGTATTGGATTTCAAAAAGTTCCATATGAATTAACAGACATCAGCAAAATTGAAAGAACATATTATGGAGTGAACCATTCATATATTGGACTGGTAAATGAAATTCCAGAAGATATTTTTGATATATCAGCAAAGATTGTAGAATGGGCAAAAACGAAACTGTCGAAAGAATTAAGTGTAAATATCGTATTTACTCTGGCAGATCATATCAATTTTGCAATTAAAAGATATAAAGATAAGATGAATGTTAAAATGCCATTAGGGTATGAGATAGAACATCTTTACGAAACTGAAATGATGATTGGGAAGAAAGCAGTTTCATACATTAATCGAAGAAAAAAGATCAAACTCGGAAAGAGCGAAGCTGTTGGAATTGCAATGCATTTTATTAATGCGGAAAACCAATATACAAAAGATTCAGAAAAAACGATGGATGATGATCAGATCATAGAGAAGATTACAGAGCTGATTGAACAAAAATTAAAACGAAAGATTAATAAAAAGAATTTTAACTATGCAAGATTTGTTTCGCATATGCAGTATCTTTTAAAACGCAGACAGGCACAGTCAACATTAAATAGTGATAATGACAAGATGTTTGTATTATTAAAAGATGAATATCCGGAAACATATGATTGTGTATTAGAAATCAGGGACTATTTAAAAGAGTATTTAAATTGGTCTTTAAATAACGAGGAACTGCTATATTTAATGTTGCATGTAAATCGTTTATATTCCCGTGAGGATTGTAACCGTTAGGGCATTACCTCAGTATAAAAGCAGATAGGATCTGTTTTTGTGCTGGGGTTTTATTTTTGATAAAATATGATAAAGGAGAAAATATATTATGGCAAAAAACGAAAAATTCAAAGAAACAGCCACTCAAGTTTTAGAAGCGGTTGGTGGAACACAAAATATCAGTAGTGTAACACACTGCATTACAAGATTAAGATTTAATTTAAAAGATGAGAGTGTTTCAAATGATGAAGAAGTAGAAAAAATTCCTGGAGTAGCAGGAGTTATGCGTACAGGTGGACAATATCAGGTAATTATTGGACAGACAGTGGATAAAGTGTATGATGCATTATGTGAAGTGGGAAATTTAAAAAATAATGATCTAGATGATGAATTAGAGGGAAAAGAAAAAGAACCATTAACATTCAAGAGTGTTGGAAATAAAATTTTAAATTCATTAGCAGGATGTTTGACACCATTAATTCCAATGTTGATCGCAGGGGCATTATTTAAAACAATTGTTGCAGTTTTTGGACCAGATATGTTAAATGTATTAAGTGAAAAAAGTGATCTGTATCAGTTATTTACTTTTGTAGGAGATGCAGCATTTTATTTCTTCCCTGTAGTAATTGGGTATACAGCTGCAAAACAATTTAAATGTAATCCAGTAATTGGAATGTTCTTAGGTGGAATAATGATCCATCCATCCTTTACAGCACTTGTTCAATCAGGCGCTAAATTTACTGTATATGGAATCCCTTGCAATTTGCAAAGTTATTCAGCAACAATCTTTCCAATCATTTTATCTGTATGGGTAATGTCTTATGTAGAAAGATTTTTCAATAAATATGTACCATCAGCATTAAAAATCGTATTTGCACCATTTTTAACGATTGTAGTTATGTTACCAATTGCACTTTGTGTGTTAGGACCAGCTGGAGCATTTCTTGGAAATTATATTTGTTCTGCAATCCTTGCACTTGGAAATTCAGGAGGAATCTTTACAATTCTTGCAATTGCATTAATTGGAGCACTATGGGAATTCCTTGTTGTCACAGGAATGCATTGGCTGTTGATCACAACAATTACAACTGTGATTGCAAGTTCAGGTCATGAAGCAGTTATTTCAGCAGCAACAGCTGCAGCAAGTTTTGCAGTTGGAGGAATGTGTCTTGGAGTAGCATTACGCAAAAAAGATAAAGAAGGAAAAGCATTATCATTCAGTTATGTAATCTCACAGGTTATTGGTGGTGTTACAGAGCCAGGACTTTATGGAGATGGATTTGGTTATAAAAAACCATTTATCGGAATGATAGCTGGAGGATTTGCAGGTGGACTATATGGTGCAATTACAGGATTAACAGCATATGCGATCGTACCTGTTGCCAATTTCCTTTGTTTATTAGGATATGTCGGTGGAAGCCAGATGAACTTTATAAATGGAATCATTTCAGCAGTTGTTTCATTTGTAGTGGCAGCAGTTGTCACATATATTGTTGGAATTGATGAAGAATAGGAGTGATCATATGAAACATATCATGGTTCGGGCAGATGACCTTGGATATAGTGAAGGAATCAATTATGGAATCGAGAAATCAGTCAAAGAAGGAATCATAAAAAATGTTGGATTTATGGTAAATATGCCAGCAACACAACATGGTTATGAATTATTAAAAGATGCAGATATCTGCCTTGGTCAACATACGAATATTTGTGCAGGAAAACCTATTTGTGATCCAAAGTTGATTTCAAGTATCGTTCAGGAAAACGGAGAATTTAAAACATCAAAAGAATATCGAAGTGCAAAAGAGGATTTTGTAGTACTTGATGAAGTGATTCTGGAAATAGAAGCTCAGTATGAGAAATTTAAAGAAATTACAGGAAGAGAGCCAGAATATTTTGAAGGACATGCAATTGAAAGTGAAAATTTCTTAAAAGGGCTGGAAATCGTAGCAAAACGCCATGGATTAAAATATTCAGGAATTTCATTTGATGGAACCCCATTAGATGTTAATGGAAAGAAAGTATATATGTGGATGGAAAGTATGCAAAAAGATTATGATCCAATGCAGACTTTTAAAACAATGGTGGAAAATTATCATGAAGGTGGATATGATATGTTGATCTTTCATCCGGGATATTTGGATGATTATATTTTGACACATTCATCTTTGACAATTCCAAGAACAAAAGAAGTCAGGGTATCTTGCAGTGCAGAAATGAAACAATATCTTATGGAAAATGAAATTGTATTATATACATACAATGATCTATAACAAATGATACAAAATAATAAAGTAGTGGTATTTATATATGAGTATCACTACTTTTGCTTTATAGGACAAAATATGGAAATGATTATATCAAAAAATGAATTGAATCAAGGTAATTTACAAGATATAATAAAAAACAGAAAAATAAATGATGAAATGATACATGAAAATAAAATGATAATCAAAGAAAGAAGGAAAAGCATGGCAGACAAAGTAAGAGACTTAAGAAGTGCCCTCGACCTTTTAAAAACAATGGAAGGTCAATACATAGAAACAGACGTAGAAGTTGATCCAATGGCGGAACTTGCTGGAGTTTATCGTTATGTAGGTGCAGGTGGAACAGTTAAGCGTCCAACCAAAGAAGGACCAGCTATGGTATTTAACAATGTCAAAGGACACAAAGATGCCAGAGTAGCGATCGGAGTTTTAGCAAGCAGAAAGCGTGTAGCAGCTCTTTTAGACTGCGAACCAGAAGAATTAGGAAAGAAACTTTATCACAGTGTAGATAACCCAATCCCACCAGTTGAGTATCAGGGGGATGCACCATGCCAGCAAGTAGTCCATAAAGTAGAAGATCCAGATTTCAACTTATATGATCTGGTACCAGCCCCAACTAACACACCTGATGATGCAGGTCCATATATCACACTTGGAATGTGCTATGCAACACACCCAGATACAGGAGTTCACGATGTGACAATCCATCGTTTATGCATTCAGGGAAAAGATGAACTATCTATCTTCTTTACACCGGGAGCAAGACATATCGGAGCAATGGCAGAACGTGCAGAAGAATTAGGACAGAAACTTCCAATCTCTATTAGTATTGGAGTAGATCCAGCAATTGAGATCGGTTCCTGTTTCGAAGCACCAACAACACCACTTGGATATGATGAATTATCTGTGGCAGGAGCATTAAGAAATGAACCAGTTGAACTATGTAAATGTTTAACAGTCAACGAAATGGCAATTGCAAATGCAGAATATGTTATCGAGGGAGAAGTCATTCCAAATGTAAGAGTACAGGAAGACCAGAACAGTCACACAGGTTATGCAATGCCAGAATTTCCAGGATACACAGGACCAGCAAGTTCCCAGTGCTGGCTGATCAAAGTAAAGGCTGTTACACACAGAGAAAATCCAATCATGCAGACATGTATTGGACCAAGTGAAGAACATGTATCTATGGCAGGAATCCCAACAGAAGCAAGTATTTATGGAATGGTAGAAAAAGCAATGCCGGGCCGTCTTCAGAATGTATACTGCGGATCAGCTGGCGGTGGAAAATACATGGCAGTTTTGCAGTTTAAGAAGAGGGAAGCTAGTGACGAAGGAAGACAAAGACAGGCAGCACTTCTGGCATTTTCAGCATTTAGTGAATTAAAACATGTATTTCTGGTAGATGAAGATGTTGACTGTTTTGATATGAACGATGTCTTATGGGCAATGAACACAAGATTTCAGGGAGATGCGGATATCATCACGATTCCGGGAGTCAGATGTCATCCATTAGATCCATCCAACGATCCAACATGCTCACCAAGTATCAGAGATCATGGAATTGCATGCAAGACAATCTTTGACTGTACGGTTCCATATGATCAGAAAGAACGATTTAAGAGAGCAAAATTTATGGAATTAGATCCAGAACATTGGCTTTCATAAAGGAGTTTATGAAATGAAGAAACGACTGATCATAGGAGCAACAGGGGCAAGCGGGATTCCAATCTTAATTCAATGTCTGAAATTGATCAGAGAAAATAAAGATTTTGAATCTTACCTGATCATGACAGACAGTGCGAAACTTACCTTGGAACATGAAACAGATATGAAAGCAGCAGAGATTCAACAACTTGCTGATCATGTCATAGATTCAAGAGAAATCGGTGCAGGACCAGCCAGTGGATCATTTAAGACAGAAGGAATGTTGATCGTTCCGTGCAGTATGAAGACGATTGCAGGAATTCACAGCGGATATGCGGATAATCTTGTGTTACGTGCGGCAGATGTCACGATCAAAGAACAGCGTCCACTGGTACTTGCAGCAAGAGAGACCCCATTAAGTGCGATCCATTTAAGGAACCTTCAGGAATTAGCAATGATTCCGGGAGTTCGTATCATCCCTCCGATGATGACATTTTATCATATGCCGGAAAGCATTGAAGAAATGACGTATCATATTGCAGCAAAGCTGTTAGAACCATTTGGGATAGAAGCAAAAGAATATAGAAGATGGACTGGTTTATATAATTCTTGACAGATATTTTTACATCAAGATATAATAAAAGCAACATATACGGCAAAACAGTCGAAAGGTTGTGACGCAAAACTACAGGGCCTGTAAAATGGCAGCCAGTTGCATTAAGAATTTTAGCAAAAAGCGTTATGATAATATGTTCATAGCGCCTTTTTGTTTTTTTAATTTATAGGAAAGTCTTAGAAGTTAAAAAAATCTCTGGGCAGGATCGAACTGCGGCGGAAGAAAGATTTGTTGGATATGAAGATTGAAAGGCAAGCAGGCAGCATGTATATCATAAGTATTGGACAGAATCAGCACTTTTTGAGCCGATGCTTGCAGAGCAACATATTGTTATGTATAAGGATGAAGTAACCAATGATATATTAGCCATCTCATATGTTTTGGATCTCACACAAAAATACAAAGAAGAACGATATAAAAAAGAACTGGAAGAGAAACAGAAGAAACTAGAAGATGCTTTACAGAGATTACAGGAAGCTGAAAAATACAGGGAAATGCAGATCGCACAGACAGCGGTAGATGAAGTGCTGGATAATATAACTATGATCGATACAGTTTCCAGTGAAGAAGAACTGAACAAGATTATGCCGCAATTACTGGCTTCTTTAGAAAAATATTCTATGGCAGACCGATCTTATGTATTTTCATGGACATCAGAAGAACGAAAGATTTTATATATGACACACGAATGGTGTGCACAAGGTGTAGAGCCTACGATTGATAAGATGCAGAATTTAAAGATCAGTGATCTTCCAAATTGGGAGCCTAGACTGAAGGCAGGAGAAGCGATCATTTCTAAGGATTGGAATGCAGAGAAAGAAAAGACACCGGAAGAATTTAAGGTATTTGATGGACAGGATATTCATGCGTTGATCGTTATACCGATCTTTTCAAATAATAAATTGAACGGATATATAGGGTTTGATAATCCAGAGCAAAAGAAAACAGGATTGTCAGTGCGATTACTGACTGCAGTTGGCGGGCATATCGGAGGATTAAAAGAAAATCTTCATATGATGACGTAGCTGGAAGAGAAACAATTATCATTAAAAACCAGCTTAGATGAATTAAAAAAAGAAAAATCAATTTTGGATGCTCTTAGTATTGATTACACATCAACTTATTATTGTGATCTGGAAGAAGATAAGATCATAGTTTTAAAGCAGGGGCAATATACGAATTCAATTATTGTAGAACAGTCGTTGACAGAAGGACTTCAGTCATATTCAGTTCGTATTAAGTATTATTATGATACGTTTGTGATAAAAGAATCAGCACCAGATTTTTTAGAAAAATTAAGTGCAGATTATCTGAAACAATATTTACAGGAGAATGAACGATTTGCTTATCGTTTTCAGGCGACGCCTAATCTTGCAGGACAGCAGTATTTTGAAGTGCAGGTTGTAAGGTTAACGGGTCAGGAAGGCTTCAAAGTTGTTATGGGATATCGTTATGTTGATGATATTGTGGAAGAACAGGAAAAACAAAGGATCAGGCTTGAGACAGCATTGGCAGAGGTAACCTTAAACAGTGAGATCATTGATTCGATCAGCAAGATTTACTGGCTGATCTATCGAATGGATCTTGTGAAAGGAATCTATGAAGAAGTGTCATCCGGGCAGGAAATGCATCGCCTGACAGGTAAAAGAGGTACGATCAAAGATGTTTTTGCACATGTCAGAGAGACGATCGTTTGTGGAGAACATCAAGAACTGATGAAAGAATTTTTAGATACGATGACACTATCAGAACGCTTAAAGGAGACAGAAACGATATCAGCGGAATATCGTGCAGCAAATGGTTCGTGGCATCTTGGAAGATTTATTGTAAAGAAAAGAAATCAACAGGGAAAAGTTACAAATGTTTTATATGTAGTCCGTCAAATAGATAAACAAAAACAGATGGAACTTGAATACCGGCAGAAATTATTAGAGACAGCACAGGAGGCGAAAAGAGCCAACATTGCCAAAACAGATTTCTTACGTCGTATGAGCCATGATATCAGGACACCGATCAACGGAATTCAGGGAATGATAAATATCGCAGAACATTATCCAGATAATTCTGAAAAACAAAAGGAATGCAGAGATAAAGTCAAAGAAGCATCTGGTTATTTATTAGAACTTGTGAATAGTGTTCTTGACATGAACAAGCTGGAATCCGGGGCTGTTGTTTTGGAGAATGAACCATTTGATCTGCGAGACTTACTTGATGAATCCAATAATATTATAAAAATGAGCGCAGAAGTAGAAGGATTAAAGATAATTTTTAAAAAAGATACCATACTGCATACACATTTATTGGGAAGTGCAATTCATTTGAAACAGATTCTTCAAAATATTTCAGGCAATGCAGTGAAATACAATCAAAAAGGTGGTTCCATTGAGCTTTCCTGTAAAGAAACAGGGTATAAAGATGGGATAGCGACCTATTGTTTTGTGTGTAAAGATACAGGAATTGGAATGAGTGAAGAATTTATTCCACACGTATTTGAGCCATTTGCACAAGAAGAGCAAGATGCAAGAACAGACACGTCAGGCAGGAATGAATGAACATTTGTCAAAACCACTGGATATTGATAAAATGATAAAAGTGTTAAAGAGACATTTGTTAGAAGAAAGTTCGTAATTAGATATTTGGTAAAGAAAGAGGTTTTATTATATGAAGATATTATCATTTGGTTCATTAAATATTGATTATGTATATAAAGTTCCACACTTTGTGAAAAAAGGAGAAACTTTATCCGCAAAAGAGTTAAATGTGTATACAGGTGGTAAAGGACTAAACCAGTCGATCGCACTTGCACGTGCAGGCGTTGAGACATACCATGCTGGGGCGATCGGTACGGATGGTTTATTTTTGCTGGATAAATTAAAAGAAGCAGGAGTTCACACAGATCTTGTCAAAGTTCTTGACGACGTGAGAACGGGAAATGCGATCATACAAAATGATGAGGAAGGCGATAATTGTATCGTTTTATTTGGAGGCGCGAATCAGGCGATCAGTAAGGAACAAGTGGATGAAGTGTTTGAGCAGTTTACAGATGAAGATTATTTATTGATCCAAAATGAGATTAATGAACTTCCATATATCACAGAGAAGGCAAAAGAAAAGGGAATGAAGATCATTTTAAATCCATCTCCAATGAATGAGAAGATCATGCAGCTTTCATTGGATCAGATTGACTATTTTATTTTAAATGAAATTGAAGCAATGCAGATTCTTGAGATGGATGAGCCAGAAGAAATTAATGGAAAATATATTGGAGGGCTGTTGCACGAGAAATTCCCAAATGCAGCGATCGTATTAACTTTGGGAAGTGAAGGATCCGTATGTATTTTGGAAGATGAATATGTGGAACAGCCGATTTATAAGGTAAAAGCCGTTGATACAACAGCAGCAGGAGATACCTATACAGGATATTTTATTGCAGGAATCTTAAATGGAAAGACAATCAAAGAATCCATGGATACTGCATCAAAAGCATCTGCGATCGCAGTTACCAGACAAGGTGCAGCACCATCGATTCCTGTGTTAGAAGAAGTTATTGGTTAAAATCCAGATGAATCTGAATGGATTGCCGCATAATATCAGTCAGGATTTTTTCCATCTCATCGGTGGAGAGTTCCATTTCTGTATTGACCCAGTATGTGACAATTCTTGTCAGCCCGCCAAGAATATATTCCGTAAGAAAAATAATATCACTGTCTTTACTTTCAGGATGAAATGACCTTAGTGTCTCCTGAAGGTAAGGTTTGAAAAATACAAGTAATTTTTGAGCAAGTCGTTCTAAGAACGGCTTGTTTTTTGCTATGTAAATAAACTCACAGGGAATGACAGATTCGCAAAACCAATTGATGTAAAGAAGGTAGAAGAAGTTTTGGTTTCTGTTTTAAATACAAAAATAGCAAAGAAATAGTAATGCTCTCTGATTGATGTTATACTTGGAGAGGGACTATAATATAATTGATATTTTATATGCCTTAAGAAGAATGGATTTAGGAGAAGATCAAAGTTAAGCCAGATTGAGCTTTTTAAACATTTTTGCGATACAATATGGGAATACGATCCCAAAAACGGAAAAGTATACATTTACCATGATACGATGGTTCCAGAAGAAAGCGGAAGCTGGAGCAAATACAGTTTGATTTATTTGGAACACACGGAGAAATTTGTCTATCCGGAGGATTTAAAGATCTGGAAACGTTATATGTCACCGAAGGGGCTGGAAGAATTTTTAAACAGCGGATTAATGGAAACTACCTTTTCTGTTCGAATGCAGAATACGAAAAGTGGTTTGCAATGGCATGAAGCGTATCTTGAGAAGTATAAGGACCATGTTCTGATAGCAAGCCGAGATATAAAAAAGGAACAGAGAAATGCGACAATTGCAAGAGCGGTTCTTCCTGAGTTTGATTATGTATGCCGAATTGATGTTCACACAGGCAGTTATGTACTTTATTATGCGGATGATGAGAAGACGATCGTACCACAGCATGAGTCTGATAATTATGAAAAAGTGGTGGAAGAGTTTAATCATCAATATGTTGTACCAGAAAGTGCGGCAGAACTGACGGAAAAAATGAGAATCAGCAATGTAGTACAGCAGCTTGAAAGGAAAGAAGAATATGTTCTTTATACAGAAGTAAAAACAGATATTAATCCGAAGAATTCCTATAAGCGGTTGCGTTTTTGCTATGCTGATGAAGGACACGGAACGATCTTATTGACAAGAACGGATGTAAGTGAAGCAATCCGGGAACGAAAAGAACGTGAGAGTGTTGAGAAAAAATATCGAGAATTATTGACGAATATGCCGATCGCAATCTGTTCGACGGAAGTTTTATTGGATGAAGAGGGAAAACCATATGATTTCCGTTATACATATAGTAATCCGGCACATGAAAAACTGGAAGGTGTGCAGACGGGAGAACTGCTTGGAAAAGGGTTTTACGAGTTTTTTAAGGAGACAGATCCAAGCTGGCTGAAGTATTATTATGAAACAGCATGGCTTGGAATTCCACATGTGATCAGAAAGTACAGCCCGGAAATTGGAAAAGATCTGCAGATTTATACGTTTCGTACCGATCCAGGTCATTGTGATTGTGTAGTACAGGATGTGACGCAGGAAAACTTCCTTTTCCGGGAATTGCATCAGAGCCGAGAAGAACTGCTTCGTGTTTTGGAAACGACAACGGAGGCTGTTTTTCAGTACAATCTGGTTACAGATGAAATACAACAGAATAAATATACAACGGATGAGAGAAGCAGAAAGTATCAGATTAGGGATTTATTTGAGTTGTTTGAACAGAAAGGCCGTGTTGATAAGGAATCGCATAGTCTTTTAATAGATGCTTTCAGCCGTATGAAAAAGGGTGAGCATTCCGTATCCGTTCCATTGCGCTGTGCAAAACGTAATTCTCAGGAATGGATGTGGTTTAAGCTGTCGCTGTTTGATTATCAGGATGAAAATACAAAGGAACGAAAAGTCCTTGGATATCTTCAGGATATCAATCATGACATGAAAAAACAGGAAAAGCTGCAGCAGCAGGCACAGACAGATGCTTTAACAGGAATCTTGAATGTAGGTGCTGGACGTTCAAAGATTCAGAAAATCCTGAATCATTCAAAGACGGGACAGAAAGCAATGTTTATGATGGATGTTGATAATTTTAAAACGGTAAATGATACATACGGACACAATGTAGGGGACAAAACGCTGAAACGCTTTGCGGAAATTTTAAATACTGTTTTTCATGAAGATGCAGTGGTTTACCGAATTGGAGGAGATGAATTTTCAGTATTTCTTGCTCCGTTGCAGAATGCCGAGCAAAAGATTCCAGTACTGATGAATCAGTTACATATGGAAGTAGAGAAAGCAAAAGAGGAATTTCCATTTTTAAGTGTCAGTGTAGGTATTTATATTACAAGTACGACGCAAAGTTATGAGCAGTTATACATTGCTGCGGACAAGGCATTGTACCAGACGAAAAAGAACGAAAAGGGATATTATACAATTTTGAATGATTCAAAAAGGATGAATTAAATTATGAAGCAATATAGAAACTGCATTTTAAAACGGACTATTTTTTTCTTTGCAGTCTTTCTTATCGTGGCAATGTGGTATCAAGTAGATGTCAGGGCTGAGAAACAGGACCAGAAAACAGTCAGGGTAGGATATGTAAATGTAACGAATTATGAAGAAGGTGGAGAAGGAGAATATAAGAGAGGGGCCGGATATGAATATCTGCAGAAGATATCGTATCTGACAGGATGGAAATATGAATATGTTTACGGTTCCTTTACAGAATGTCTGGAAATGCTGGCAAAAGGTGAGATTGATCTGTTTGGAGATGTTACATATACACCGGAAAGAGCGAAGCTGATCAATTTCTCCACATACCCACAGGGAAAAGGCACTTATTGGTTATATGCAGGAAAAGACAAAAGTGATCTGACTACAGGTGACATAGAAAAGTTAAATGGACGCAAGATTGGAGTTACAAAAGGAAGTTATCAGGAAGGACTTCTTAAGAAGTGGCTGCAGGATAATCAGATTCAGGCAGAAATTGTTTTGTGTACGGGCTATGCAGAGCTGATGAAAAAATTAGATACGGGAAAATTAGATGCGATTGCGGCGCCAGATCTTTTGAAAGAATTTGTTAAACCACAAAACAGCATTCAAGGATTGCATCTTTTGATGGCAGAAGATAATGAACTGAATGCTGAGATCGCACAGATACTTCTTGAGGATGAAGGGGCCGTGATAACGAAACGTCCAGATGCAAAACAAATTCCGATCATTGCAATGACGGCGAATGCTTTTAAAGATGATGAAAGAAAATGTCTTGAGGCAGGAATGAATGCTCATCTGGCAAAGCCAATCCAGATCGATCAGGTAATAAAGACAATTGTATATTGCTGTGAAAACAGGTAAAATCAAGATGATCAGAGAAAAAGTACTCTGGTCATTTTGTTTTTTCGGTATTTTTATAAAAAAATTAGCACTCACCTCTTGACAGTGCTAATAATGAGTGTTATATTACGAATAGAACAAAAGATAAATGGTTATCTTAATATAGATAAATACCCATTCGTAAAGGAGGAGAGAGTATGAACATCAATAAATTTACACAGAAGTCCATCGAGGCAGTCAATCAGTGTGAAAAGATCGCCTACGATCATGGACATCAGGAAATAGATCAGGAACATTTCTTATACAGCTTACTTACGATCGATGACAGTCTGATCGCAAGTCTGCTTGAGAAGATGGGAATTAACAAAGAGACATTTTTAAGCCAGGTACAGGATTTACTGAATAAGAAACCGAAAGTATCCGGCGGTCAGGTATATATGAGTAATGACCTCAATCAGGTACTTCTTCACGGAGAAGACGAGATGAAAGCCATGAAAGATGAATATGTATCTGTAGAACATTTATTCCTTGCAATGATCAAACATCCAAACAAAGCAGTCAAAGAATTATTCCGTGCATATGGAATCACAAGAGATCGTTTCTTACAGGTATTATCACAGATCCGTGGCGGACAGAAAGTCACAAGTGATAACCCGGAAGAGACATATGACAGCCTTGAAAAATACGGATATGACCTTGTAAAGAGAGCAAGAGAACAAAAACTTGATCCAGTCATTGGACGTGACAGCGAGATTCGTAACGTGGTTCGTATCTTATCAAGAAAGACAAAGAACAACCCAGTATTAATTGGTGAACCTGGTGTTGGTAAGACAGCTGTTGTCGAAGGATTAGCACAGCGAATCGTTCGTGGTGACGTGCCAGATCAGTTAAAAGATAAGACAATCTTCTCACTGGATATGGGTTCCTTAGTTGCAGGTGCCAAATATCGTGGTGAATTTGAAGAGCGTTTGAAAGCAGTACTGGAAGAAGTTAAGAAGAGTGATGGACAGATCATCTTATTCATTGACGAACTTCATACGATCGTCGGTGCAGGTAAGACAGATGGTGCCATGGATGCAGGAAATATGTTAAAACCAATGCTTGCCAGAGGTGAATTACACTGCATCGGTGCAACAACCTTAGACGAATACCGCCAGTACATTGAGAAAGACCAGGCACTGGAACGTCGTTTCCAGCCAGTTATGGTTGATCAGCCAACGGTTGAAGATACAATCTCAATCTTAAGAGGTATCAAAGACAGATATGAAGTATATCACGGCGTTAAGATTACAGACGGTTCCTTAGTTGCAGCAGCAACCTTATCAAACCGTTATATCACAGACCGTTTCTTACCAGATAAAGCGATCGACTTAGTCGATGAAGCATGTGCCATGATTAAGACAGAGATGAACTCTCTGCCAGCAGAACTTGATGAAGTTCAGAGAAAGATCATGCAGATGGAGATTGAAGAAGCAGCTCTTAAGAAAGAAGATGACAGATTAAGCAAAGAACGTCTGGAAGAATTACAGAAAGAACTTGCACAGATGCGAGAAGATTTCAGAGCTAGAAAAGCAAGATGGGAGAATGAAAAAGCTTCTGTTGAGAAAGTATCTAAGTTAAGAGAAGAAATCGAATCTGTCAACAGTGAGATCCAGATCGCTCAGAGAAATTATGACTTAAATAAAGCAGCCGAATTACAGTACGGCCGCCTGCCAGAACTGAAGAAGCAGTTGGAAGAGGAAGAGGAACGTGTATCCAAAGAAGACCGTTCTATGGTCAGAGAATGCGTTACAGAGGATGAGATCGCCAAGATCATTTCTCGCTGGACAGGAATTCCAGTTGCGAAACTGACTGAAAGTGAGAGAAATAAGACATTACATCTTGATAAGATCCTTCATGAGAGAGTTGTCGGACAGGATGAAGCTGTGGAACTTGTCACAGAATCCATCATCCGTTCCAAAGCCGGAATCAAGGACCCAAGCAAACCAATTGGTTCCTTCTTATTCCTTGGACCAACAGGTGTAGGTAAGACAGAACTTGCCAAAGCACTGGCAGAAAGCTTATTTGACAATGAACAGAACATTGTACGTATCGATATGAGTGAATACATGGAGAAACACTCCGTGGCAAGACTGATCGGAGCGCCTCCGGGATATGTTGGATACGAAGAAGGTGGACAGTTAACAGAAGCAGTCAGAAGAAAACCTTACTCTGTTGTCTTATTTGACGAGATCGAGAAAGCTCATCCAGATGTATTTAATATCTTATTACAGGTATTAGACGATGGACGAATCACAGACTCCAAAGGTAAGACTGTAGACTTTAAGAACACGATCCTGATCATGACATCTAATATCGGATCTTCCTATCTGTTAGAAGGAATCGATGAAGATGGCAATATCAAACCAGAAGCACAGGATATGGTTATGAATGACCTTAAGAATCATTTCAGACCAGAATTCTTAAACCGTCTGGATGAAACGATCATGTTCAAGCCATTAACAAAGGCTAATATCACAAATATCATTGATTTACTGGTCAAAGACTTGAACCGCCGATTAGAAGATAAAGAATTAAGCGTTGAATTAACACCAGAAGCTAAAAACTATATTGCGGATCATGGTTATGAACCAATGTATGGAGCGAGACCATTAAAGAGATATCTGCAAAAGAGTGTAGAGACACTTGTAGCCAGATTGATCTTAAGTGATGGGGTTGATGCTGAGGATACGATCTTGATTGATGTTGAGAATGATCAGTTAATTGCTAGGGTTAAATAATTTGGCCAACTGTAGTCTTTGCGTATATGATAAAAAATAAATAAGAAACCGGAATCGCAGCTGTGGAATTTTGCTCATATTTTGAACGAGTCGCTGATCCGCCCAATTTCCTACGAGAACTCGCTTTGAAGTTTGTAGAAACCTATAGACTTCTAAGCTCAGACATTCGTCCAATTGGGATGCGAACTTATTCAAAATATGGCAAAATTCCAATGCTGTGATTCCGGTTTTTTATTTATTTTTTATCATATACAAGAAGGCTAGAGTGCGGAAACTATGATAGATGATAATATTAAATCAATCATTCCAGACTATAAAATGAATTTATAATGAAAAGAAAGCTTTGAACATATTACTCATAGCTTTTTTTCATCTACAGCTTTTCCACAACTACTTTACATTTTTTCTTACAAAAAGCAATTCCATATGCCAGAATATCATTTCGACCTTCATTTCTTAACCGTTCATCATATCGACGTTCTCGTATCTGCTGCATTGCTTTTTCACACGCTTTAGGAAGTCCCTGGAATGTCTGGGCATATTTTAGTTCTATCACGATTCCTGCATCTGGATCATCTGTTTCGATCAGAATATCTACCAGTCCATCTCCAGATTCTATGTTAGATTGAATCAGCCATTCCGATTCACACCGTAATAGTCCTAAAAGAATTCCATGATAAAAAATTTCTTTTTCTTCTTTTCGAGACTTCGTATCAAAGATACTGATCGTATTTACAAGAATCTTCGTCAGATCTTTTTCAAGAGACTCGGCATCTCCTGTTTCGATTGCTTTTAAAAGATGGTTGATCGGTTCTCGATCATGTAAAACTTTATCTTTAAACCATTCCTGAATCTGTAAAATATAAACTTCTCTAATTTCTTTATTCGGAATAACCAGACGATATACGCCTCGCTCTGATTTTCCTTGTTGTGTTAAATATCCTGTTGTAAATAAAATACTCCAAAGATTATCAATACTATTGTCAATCTCATCATAAGTCAATTCCATTCGAATCGGCTTCTCTATCATATCACCTGCGATCAGTTGCTCGATTTCATTTCTGGTTGTCTTATCTGCTTTATCAATAAATCTTTTTACAAGATCATTTCCACTTGTATTGATCCAGTAGGATTGCGGCTCTGCATCTGGATCTTCTAAAAGACAGTCAACATGATTGACGACATCCCATGGACAGTATACATCTGTATCTCCAAAATGATAACCATCATACCATTCTTTCATTTCCGCTATATGATTTTCTAAATGATAATCAGCTAATAGTTGTTGAACTTCTTTATCAGTAAATCCAAATTGCTCATCAAAGCGTGAATCTGTAATGGATATGACTTTAAAATTATTAAGACCTGTAAAAATACTTTCTTTTGAAACTCGAAGACATCCTGTTAACACTGCAAATTGCAAAGAATCATTTGTTTTAAGTGCTTCACCAAATATTCCTCGGATTAGCGTTGTCATTTCTTTGTAATATCCATTCTGAAATGCTTTATCAAGCGGTACGTCATACTCATCAATTAAAAGGATGGTTTTCTTCCCATAATGCTTATATAGTAATTCTGATAATATCTTTAAGGATGAGATCAATACGTCCTCATTCATTGAATAAACGCCATCACTTAAAGAAATCATTGCACGATATATTTTCTTATCGTCATCTGTTAATTGATCACTGTTTAATAAAAAATAAAAACGACTCGATTCTCGTCCGAGCAGCTGCATCAATCGGTATTTTGCATTTTCAAAGGTAAGCCCTTCGACTCCTTTTAAAGAGAGAAATATAACTGGAAATTTCCCCATGTATTCTTCTTTTAGCTGTTGATTGTCTGAAATATAAAGTCTGTCAAACAATGTTTGATCTGTCCCAATTTCAAAGAAATACTTTAACATGCTCATATTCAATGTTTTTCCGAAACGGCGTGGTCTTGTAAACAGATTCACTTCTCCCCATCGTTCAAGAAGTTGTTCAATAAGCTTTGTTTTATCTACATAATAGAAATTTTCTTTTCGAATCTTTTCAAAATTATCAATTCCTATTGGCAGTTTCAGCTTTTTATCCATTTTAGTACACACTCCCTTCCATTGCTTGTTATGTTGATTTTATCATTTGCATATATAAATAGCAAGAAATCGATTGGGCTTATAATTAAGCTACATGTAGATGTGTGATGCTGGCGGTTTTAAATTGAAAATTGATATTTTAGACGATATAATTATAACATAAAAGTAAAAAAAACAGGAGGATACAAAATGCGAGCTGACTATCATGTACACACAGAATTCAGTGATGATTCCAATTATTCAATGGAAGAAGTCATAAAAGATGCGATCACGAAAGGATTTGATGAGCTGTGTTTCACTGATCATGTAGACTACGGTGTGAAAAGAGACTGGGACGAACCAGGCGGAATGATCTATCGAAAAGGCGGTGTCGGAGAACCAGAGAAGATGCCAGTAGCGAATGTTGATTATCCAGTGTATTATAAAAAATATCAAGAAATGAAGAAGCTATATGGAGATAAGATTTCCTTAAAATTTGGATTAGAATTTGGTATGCAGGCACACACGATTGAAAAATATGAAAAGCTCTTTGCAAGATATCCTTTTGATTTTATCATTCTTTCCGTTCATGAAGTAGAAGATAAGGAATTTTGGGATTATACATTTCAAAAAGGAAGAACGCAACAGGAATATAATGAACGCTATTATGAAGAACTATTATATCTTGTAGAACATTATCATAATTACAGTGTCTTAGGGCATATGGATCTGATCACAAGATATGATGACGAAGGCGTATATCCTTTTGAGAAAATAAAACCAATTCTTACACAGATTTTAAAAACAGTCATTGCTGATAGTAAAGGAATCGAAGTCAATACTTCAAGCCACAGATATGGATTAAAAGATCTGACTCCATCAAGAGATATTTTAAAATTGTACAAGGAATTAGGTGGAAAGATCATAACGATCGGAAGCGACAGCCACAAACCAGAACATCTTGGAGCATTTGTGGATGAAACGAAAGAAGAATTGAAAGCATTAGGATTTGAGCAGATTTGTACGTTTGATAAAATGAAACCGATATATCATAATTTATGATCTTTGAATTATGAATTATGCAAATTATAATTGTTGCATTGCAACACAAAAAATAGA